>Ga0172375_10007985_pt1 | contig 14357 bp, 22 predicted proteins | sample LakKiv1m_FD_114537 | JGI IMG/M metagenome (GOLD analysis project Ga0172375, IMG submission 114537) | Freshwater microbial communities from Kabuno Bay, South-Kivu, Congo - kab_092012_11.1m | ecosystem: Environmental > Aquatic > Freshwater > Lake | place: Democratic Republic of the Congo... | reverse complement strand
GGAATTAGTTAGAGATTATTGTTCGCAAGGAATTAGAATTAAAAGCGAAATAGAAACTCGAATTAAAGTTATAGTAGAGAATACACTTGCCTCCTACAAGAAGAAGCTGGTGGAGGAGATAGAAGAGTTTATGGACAAACAAATAGGAGACGCAAATTCCAGAGATGCATATGGCGGAACTGGAAAAGAGACTGCTAAAATAATAAAAGATGATTTAAAGCAATTCATCAACTTAACAAAGTAAATATGAAAGAAGAATTGAGAAAACTAATAAAGGAATGTGAAGAAATAAGTAGTAGGTGGAACGGAGATGAAAGTGGATACAAGGAGGAACAGTCAAGTATCGCGAATGATATTATAGAAAAAGCAAAAGAGCTTATAGATTTGATAAATGAATTAAATGGAACTAAAGATTAAACTCTTGCTTTCTGCGAGGTGGCGGAAATTAACGCACTTACGTTGGGGTGATAGGTTAGAGGCTGTCTATCCCAGTAGGGTTGCCAATCCTCTAAGTGCTGGTGAGCTTGTAGGTTCAAATCCTACCCTCGCAGAAAATAGGAATTTAATAACAAGAAATGAATGGAAGATAAAATAAAGGAAATAATGAAAAAATTACAAACTAGGGGGGCGTTTCAAACTCCAGAACAGGTTGACCAGTTTTTTCTTAAAAGTTTAAAAGAAGTTGCACGAGAAGCCCTTGCCTCCTACAAGAAGAAGCTGGTGGAGGGATTGCCAAAAGAAATGAATGAATTTTCTTTTTCATTAGGAGATAATGGAAAACCAGATTTAGACGATGAAAATTATAGTGAAATAGCTAGTTGGAACGCCTGTTTAGAACAAGTAAAATCAATAATCAACGAATTATGAAGAATTTAAAAACAATGCTATCAAGCAAAGATATGACATGGGAAACTCCACAGGATTTTTTTAATAAACTTAACGAAGAGTTTAATTTTACGCTTGACCCATGTGCCACACAGCAAACAGCTAAATGCGAAAAATATTTTACACTAGAAATAGATGGACTAAAACAAAATTGGGACAATGAAATAGTTTTTATGAATCCGCCTTATGGAACTGAAATAAAAAAATGGATAAAAAAAGCAACAGAACAAAAAAATGGAATAGTAGTTTGTTTAATACCGGCAAGAACAGATACGATATATTTTCACGAATATCTTTACGATAAACCAAATGTAGAACTTCGTTTTATTAAAGGTCGTTTGAAATTTGGAGGCAAACAAAAAGGTTCGGGGTCAGCTCCTTTCCCTAGTCTTTTAGCAATAATCAATAACACAAAGTAAATATGATTTTTAAATTAAGTCAACTTTATTACTGGGTTGATAAAGAGGAAAAAGAGCAACTTGAAAAGCTAGGATTTAAGTTTAAAAAAACTGGGAAAAAATATCGTAGCCATGGAGAATTTGAAGTTGGAAGCAATGAAAATTTAACTATAGAAATTAGTACACTTGAAGAACTAGTTTCTTTCGTTAAAAAATATGGAAAAATAGTTTTATATGAAGACGAAATTGAAATATATAATAATTATAGAGAATAATATGAAAAAATACAAAGAACATATAGCGAAAAAAGTTGAATGTATTAAGGGAAAATACAAAGGAGTATGGTTTTTTATTGTGGGATGGGATAATAGAAATTTTATTTGTAAAATAGTTGGCGGAGATATTGATCCTGGATTATTTCGTTTTCCTCCATCCTCCTTGGTTGAAGTAATTGAAAGGACAATATATAAAAAAATTAAACTAAAATAGGAATTTAACACTTAATAATAAATGTATGAAATGTATACAATGTGACAAAGAAATGGAAGGAGAAGTTTGGGTAAGTGACATATTGGGATTTGGAAATAAATGTTTAAACTATTGTAAAAATCCTGAATGTCCGAATTATGGATTGTTACAGATTGGAATAGACGCTCCCTCGCAGAAAATAGGAATTTAATACTTAAACAATAAACACATGAAAAGGGAAATTCAAGAGATTCAGAAACTCTTATCAAAACTTTCTGAAAATAAGCAAACTTATGAATTAGAGTTTGCTCAATCACCTATTCCATTTGAAATAGGTAAAAGTTACTTAATTCGCACTGTTACGCTATATTACACTGGTAGAGTGAAAAATATTACTGGAAAATTTATTCAACTGGAAGAAGCGGCGTGGATAGCAGACACTGGAAGATGGGCGCAAGCAAGTGCTGATGGTAGTTTTAATGAAATCGAGCCATTTGCAAATAATCCTTGGATAAATACAGATTCTATAATTGATACACAAGAAATAACCTACAAATTGCCAACTAAACAAAAATAATAATGAATGCAATACAATTAAGAACAGGTTGGGAATGGAGCAGGAGCGGGAGCGGGAGCGGGAGCAGGAGCTGGAGCGGGAGCTGGAGCTGGAGCAGGAGCAGGAGCAGGAGCGGGAGCTGGAGCTGGAGCAGAAGCGGGAGCTGGAGCTGGAGCTGGAGCTGGAGCAGGAGCAGGAGCTGGAGCAGGAGCGGGAGCTGGAGCTGGAGCAGAAGCGGGAGCTGGAGCTGGAGCTGGAGCAGTTAATAGGAATTTAATAACAACCTATGAAAACAATCGCAAAACTAGACTATGCAAAAGCTGATGGTGTAAGCAGAGTCAATCACCAAGTTTATACTATTTTAATTGACGGTGAAGATGGTCAAATGTTAGACGAGAAAGGAAATGATGCTTTTATCGATTATCGCACAAAAGAAGCGTTTGTAAGAATGATTAAATATTTTAGAGATAGACTTTTAAAAGCGGCAGATACAGAAGTTGAAGAAATTAGACGAGAAATGAGAACTTTACACGCCGGTCAAGTAGGTATTTATCAAATTATAGATTTTAAACTTGAACAATGAAAGCATGAAATATCTAAAAGACATAAAGGATTGGAAGGAATGTATAAACCAAGTTGTTTGTGGAGATTGTTTAGAAGGAATGAAGTTGATACCCGATAAGAGTGTTGATTTAATATTGACTGATCCGCCTTATGGGATTGAATATAACGCTTCAAAGTTTGGCCTCCCTGGACATAGAGAATTTGAAGATTTAAAAAATGACACACAAGTCAAAACAGGCGAATTTACTTTAAAATTTATTTTTGACAGATCAGAATCTAAAATTATTTTTGGAGCAGAAAATTTTTATAAACAAATTCCTCACAAAGGGCGCTGGCTATGTTGGAGGAAAAGGCCACCGTCATTATTTGGTACGATAGGAAGCGATTTTGAATTAGCATGGATAGATAAAGAAACTGGATATTATAAAATGTATAACGTTACTCATTCAGGAGCCATAAATGCAGATGCTAGTAGACCTGGGGACAATAGATTAAAAAGATTACATCCAACTCAAAAACCAGTAGAGCTTATGCGTCAAATACTTTTAGATTACTCAAAAGAAGGCGATTTAATCTGTGACCCTTTTATGGGCAGTTGGACAACCGCTAGAGCTTGTAAAGATTTAGGTAGAAACTTTATAGGATTTGAAATAAGTGAGAAATACTGTCAAATCGGAGAAGAAAGATTAAGACAAGAAGTTTTATTCTAAACTATTTATATGATAGACGCTTGCGAAAAAAAGTAAACTATGCTATAATATAATCACACTCATTCTTTAACAACAATTCCTATGAAAGCAACAGACCTGTTAGGTTGGACAGTCGTAATCGTAATGATTTCAGCGATGATGTCATTTATGGTTACAAAAATATACTTCTAACAAAAACAAAAATGTCGAAACTAAAACTAAGCCTATTTTTAGGCGTTCTGAGCGGTTTTCTTATCACAATGGCAGTTTATGCCTTTGAAGACCCGATCGGCGCTCTAGCGCAAAGGTTTGAAGAGGAAAAAGCAATTTTGCAGGATATTCAGTATTCCAAGAAGCAAATTGAGAATAAGGAACGTCAACAACTTACTAAACTATGTGAGATTATGAAAGAGAAAGCTTCTGTAATGCTTTTGGAAAGTGAGAGTGAATATTCTATTGAAGATCGTCAAAAGCTTTTAAATCGCAGTCAATTAGATTGTACAAAGTGGTATACTAATACTTTACTCGACGTTTATACCGAGCCTAGTGATCTTTCGTATGTATTCTTGAAAAGTCAAGGAACGTATGTTACGCAAAGTTTTAAAGATCATTTTTCACGAAATGGATATATGGCTGTAGATATTGGGACCGGTGGTGAAGAATTAGAAATGTATGCTCCAAGTTTCATGCCTGAGAAAGGAAAAGATATTGAAATGGAATACACTGTAAAATTAGTGCATAATTACGATACAATGGGGCAAACTGTTGAATTACATTTTAAGTATGACGGGGTTAATTATAATTGGGCGGTTGGACACCTCTCGGAATTTAAAGTAAAAGAAGGGCAGAAAGTAAAAACGGGGCAAGTAATAGGGATTTCGGGAGGTTGTCTAACAAAACTCAAAGAAGGAGAAAAATCTACGGGATGCCATAGTCATACAGAATTTAGAGTAGAAGGAATAGCAGTTCCTTATCCTACATGGGCTTACACTGTTCATTATGGAGAAAATGGAAAACCTGCAAGCGTACAAGAAGTCTGCTACAAAAAAGATGTTGGTGAAGACCAACAACAATATGTTAGAATAGCGTCACAAGTAAGTGGAAATGATATAAACTTTTTAGCTTTACTCAATGCTGAAAATGGGAAATTTACACCTGATAGAATCCACAATGACGGTCATGGGGTAGGTTTTTGTGGTATAGATGATCGTTGGCATAAAGACATAATAGACGATCCTAATTTTAAAGACCCTGAATGGCAGATTAAGAAATGTTATGAACTTTGGACTACTGGCACGAAATTCTACGGCAACATAGAATCACAACTTGATAAATTTGTATGTCCATGAAAGCAAAACAACTACTAGAACAAATAAGGAAACGACAACTATTAAGAGGAGTTCCTAAAATCATTCCTGTTGAAAAACCATATAACTCAATCCGTCTGCATAGATCAGTTAGGAACGTGGATTATAGAGAGATCTATAATCCATAATCCTGACTGAAATGTCAGGCATAGGGATTTGAGCGTTTCGCTGGTTGTACGTAACAGCCAGCATAAATAATATGAAAAAACTAATTAGAGATCAAAATTTCGAGAAAATGAAACAATATCGTAAGCAATGCAAAACATTAGCTTACGTTGTACGTGTCTTATTAGCTAAAATATATAAACTTGAAAAAGAAAAGGACGGACAAATGGTGGTTAAAAAAGAAAGGAAGAAAACTCACTCGTGGAGGCTTGGTGAAAAAACTGGACGCTATATTTAGCCAGTTTATCAGAAAACGTGATAAGAGATGTGTTATTTGTGGGACTACACAAGATCTAACCTGTGGACACTTATTTTCAAGAGTTTGTTATTCTACGAGGTGGTCGGAAATAAACTGTCATTGTCAATGCAAATCATGTAATTGGAAACACGAAGATAATCCACATCCTTTTACAATCTGGTTCTTACACCATTTCGGAATATCTGCTTATATAAGCTTAAATGAAGAACATAACAAACTACGGAAATTCCAAGATTACGAGATTGCTGAAATGACTAAATTATATAATCAAAAATTCAATGAGCTACAATCATGACGGAACAGAATTTTGGTTCGGTGTGCTTTTAGGGACTTTAATACTAGGCTCGCTCGCTTTCGGACTTATGTATTTATTGATGAGGACTGTTGTTTGGCTTGCAGGATTGACACTCTAATAGGCCAGAAAGTCTTTTCACTATAGTCCAACTAGTTTCGATCTGAATTATAATGTAAGTGATTCCCAGCCTATTTGCCGATTCTCCATCTAATTGTTGAAGGCTCAATAATATTGGGGGAGCCTAATATAATTAAAGATTGCAATTTATTCTCTAGGAGCGGATTTTAAAGCCAAATATTGAACTAAGGATACCAGTCCAAACCAGCCTGCTTTCATAGCTAAACGCAATACCACTACAAAAGCCCCTCCTAATCCTGCCGTCTCAAGCGTACCATAATCTAACAATGCTACATCAGCAGCAAACATTGGTAACGCTACCGCTAAAAACGTGAATACAGACGTTTTTATCCAATACAGATAATTCGCCTTAATAAATTCTTTCACTTTTGCGATTTCAGTTGTCATTTTAGTAAATTTAAACGATATAATGCTGTCACTAACCTCACTTTTGACACGTTTCCTAATCTTGAAGTAAGTCCACCTGCTTTTATTAAATATTCCTCAAGTTCGGAAGTGCCAACAATCTTATTCGGGTCACTCCAATCGGTATCACCTGACTTAATAGCTACTTCGACCGCTTTAGTAGCCCATTCAGGTATTTTGTCCCAAATAGAATCATTTTGTGGATTAGAACCTTCATAGTCACTTTTAAATACGAAATAATATCCTATCTTTCCAAATACCTTATTTTCAATCAATTCCTTTAAATTAGCCTTCTTAATCGAGTATATATTTCTATCAGCTTTAATATAATTATCTATTGCCAATTCGTACATATCATCCTTTTGACACATTCTTAAAAGGTGTCCGTAGGTTGAAGCTCCGAATTTTGTATTATCCAAAGCTCCGTCTTTCTTCCAATCAATTTGAAATTCTTTATTTCCTTTCAACGAGAATACTATCGAATATCCTTTGCTTAAAATCTTGTAAAAATCTTCCGTATCTAGTTCAATTGTAAAACTCATTAAATCCACTCCTAAAACACGTTTAGACTCTTTACGGAGTAGATCTACGGCTCGATTGGCATACCAGCCTATTTTAGGGTCTAAACCTTTTTCAACCGCCATATCATAGATTTTTTGTCGTTCAGCTAAAGGGAACTCTTTACCGGTAAGATCAGAAATAGCCCCCATTGCTGCGTGTAGACTACATGAGTTCTTTCCTGCGTCTGATTGCTGATACTGAATTTTAAAATCCTCAAATTTATAACGTGCTTTCGGAAGTTCTTTTGTTTCTCCTAAACGATAGTCGGTCTCTAAACTCTCCTCACCGCATATACCGTAATAATCATCTCCGACTATTAGTATATCTAACTTGTCTAGCTTGTCCATAAAGTTATGGTTATTTGCTACGTCCTGATCGTTTTGCATACTTAGGTAACGCCTTTATATTTTTTGTATGACTAGCCCAACGCTTTGCAATTTTAGGCATCGTAGCATACATGAATTTTCTTTGTTGTTGCGAGCGAAATGGCATTTGACTTTTTGGTTAGTTGATTATTTTCTTTTGCATTTTTCTGGATTCATAGACTTATGGTTAAGAATTATTTTTTATGTGCTTTATTGAATATATCTGTTAGTTGGGATTTGGTTTTATACTCTGAAAAGTGTGTGTCTATCGCTTTTTCAACGGCGGGTTTTATTTTGGATTCAAAGATTTCTTTGTTCCAATATCCTTCTCTGTTAAACAAGCCAGTATGTCCTTCTTTTACTGCAACATATTCTTCTATTGCTCTTGCAGTTACTTCGCTATCACTTCTCCAATACTTGTCTCCTCTTGATGAGTTTTCTACTGGTTTGAATGTTCTCTTTAAATCCCAAACAGTTGGACTATCTAATAATTTTCCTTTTACATTACCATCTAATGCGTGTCCTATTTCGTGTGCGGCTGTTGTGTTTACTCTTTGTCTTACTTTTTCTCCATTTATTATTGCATCAAAAGATTCAGAACCACCCAAAGAAACACTCGCGTAATCACTACCTCGTCTATACATACCTGCGGCATTTTTTGTTAAAAATGGATTTTTCCCATTAAGATGTGCATAAACCCACCTTTCATCTTTAGAAAGTTGATTCAAGTCAATACCAAGTGCTTTTTGTGTTTGCAATACTCCATCAATAATCTCCTGTTTTTGCACTGGTAATAATTCTTTTCCATCTTGGCGTTTCATACCAGCAACAATTCTATTTTGTTCGTCAAAGACAATTCTACTATCATCAGCACTAAATGAAGTTGCTAATCCTTTTTCATATCTTGCTCTATTATCTACGGCTGTTTTAAATGATTTGTCATAATTTAAAACTTCGTCAGGATATTTATATCCTTTGCTTATATCTGCTTTGACAAGATTTTTATATTCATCTACCACGCTTTGTTTATATTTTTCAGCCATTACAGGATTCCACTTCGCCCTTTCTGCTTTTTGTAAAAATTCATCTTTCATCCCACTAAGATTTGAGTTATTTGCGTATTTCTTTAAATCATTATACTTATAAAAATCATCCATTAAATTAGGATATTTTTGTATTGCTTCCGCAGTTCTTTTTGGTAGCTTGTCGCCATATTTATTTATCAAGTTTTGGATAGCTTCAGATGCTTTAATCCAGCTATTAGAGTTGTTATCAGCTCTTTTTTTAGCTTTTTCAATTAAAGCATTTATGCCTTCTTCTGGCGTTAATTGTTGATGTGCAATTCTATCGGGCGCAATTCTCTTAGCTCCGACAGCTTTTGCTTCTTCATAAACACTTATTTCTTTTGGTAATGTAGGTGTCCCCTGCGCCTTCACAAACTCCTCTGCACTCTTGTACTTCTTGGCTTCATTTATTAAATTCATATCTCCCATTGTAGCAGATTTTTGAGTTTTTGGCAAATTAGTTGGAGGGATTTCGCCCGAGTTAAAAGACTTTACTTTTCCTTTCGGTTGTGGTATGGTGGGGCTATGTTCAAGACTATTGGATTTATATTGATTCTGTACTTCGCCTTTCACGTCCACTGGTCTCTGGGGTTGGGACTCCTGCTTTTGTTGCTCTTTTAAAGGAGTAAAATCCTCTTTTTTCCAACCCTGACTTTCCAGATATTCGCCCAACGTTTCAACTCGCTTAGATGATTTAAATTCTAGGAATTTTCCAACTCTATAGAGAATTTGTCCACCAATAGTTTTTATTGGAGTAGTTGCTAACTGCCAAGCAGACGTTATCCATTTTCCCGCTCCTCCTTGAAAGCCTCCAGAAGTCCTAGCCTTTATTCCTAATTTTTCAAGTTCCATCATGTTTCCCCAATCAATATAATCTTGTTTTATATTTTTATCTTTTAAAAGATCATAAGTTTTACCTCTAATCGCATCTGCGAACCAATGTTTGACTTGTCTATATCCTTGAGCAACGTCTTCGCCTTTAAACATCTTTTGAGGAGTAAAACTGTCTAATTCAGATTTTATATTCTGCCAATTCTCGATAGTATTCTCAGGCATATTCGCGTAATCTTCTTTTAAAGCATCCAAACCTTTTTGTAATTCAGCTTTGCGACCCGGTTCATTTACTTTATTTATTCTCTCTTGAACTTTAGTAAAATATTCCGCTGTCTTTACAGGAGTTTTAACTTTTTGCAATTCAGGCGTTATTTTTGACTTAAGAGCATCAGCAGTTTTTGCAGCTTGCACTCCAAGCATAGACTCTGTTCCCATCAATCCTTTTTCTAAAGCCGTTGAAGCCTTTGTAGTTGGTTTTTCCGCTATTCTTCCCGCCTTATATGACTGCGTTAGTTCAGCTTCTTTTACATTAGGAGTTATGGCAGTTTCATATAGAGATTTTCCAGCTTTTGCAATTCCTTTACCCGGCATTCTTGCGAGACTTTTCATTCCAGATAATGCCGTTGAACTTATCGCCCCTATTGCTTCTCCGAGATGACCAGCTATCGTAGGTTTGAATATAGAAGCTTCATATTCAGGCAATAAAGTTTTCACAGTTTTTAAATCGCCTTTCCTCATTGCATCTTGAATTTTAGTAGACAAAGCCTCGGATTTAGCCATTTTAGCGGCATCTTCAGCTATTTTTATCATGTATAACCCTGCTGTAGTCTCACCCCCCTCATCAATAGCATCGAGTTGTTCTTGGCTTAATTTTATTCCAAGTTTATCAGCTACGAATTTTACTGGTTCAGAAATAATTTTCCCACCAGTTTTTTGTGCTTTTCCAAAAGCCTTTCCGATAGGCTCACCAACTATAGGAGTTGCCTCTACTAATCCACCCATTGGAGCCATAGAGGCTCCAAGAGTTCCTGTAGAAAAATCAATCATACCCTCTCCCACCATTTGTCCCCGTTCTTCTGGAGTTAGCTTCTTAACGTCAATTTCTCCTGGCGTTTTTAGATTATAAAATTGTCTATATCCCTCTAAGGCAGAAGTATCGCCGGTAATAGCAGCTCCAAGTTTTTGAATCCCTTCACCTCCTTTTAAGGCGCTATCTTCTATTGAACCCCATATTTTCTGTAGTCCACTTTTAGATTCTACCGCTTCTTTTGCTTTTTCTTCGTCACCTCCAAAATAACGCAACGCACCCTGATACTCTGGATCCAGTGTTCCTGCTTGCTTAGCCGTTTTAGCTTTTCCAAAAGTTTCTAAAGTTTGAGCTACTGCAGGAGATTCTTTTAGATAGGTATTCTTCAAAGATTCTTCCAATGTCTGTTCGTCAACCGTTCCATTGTTTAAGTCATTAAATACTTGTTCTCTATACTGCCTAGGAATAGATTTATTGCTTAGATAAGATTGAATAATTTGACTTGGCATAATTTATATTGTTAATCTAATGGTAAATAGTAGTTTCCATCACCTGTCATTTGATAACCTGGGACTTGATATGTCTTTTTCTCAGGTTGAACAGATTCTTCTATTGGTATTAAATATTTATATCCACTAACATCTCGTCCCCCAGCCGCATAATTTCGTAATATTTTTTCTGCTCCTCGTATTAACATTTTATTAGTCATCTCAAGTAATAATTTTTTTTGCTCATCTGTGCTTTTCATATTAGGTAAAGTAGCCATATATCTTGCAACATCTTGATCTGTAAGGACTCCCACTTCTCCATATATACCTCTCGCTATCTGAGGCACAAGTGCGGTAATTTTAGCATTTATTAACTTTGCTTTTGTATCATACGGATTATTTGATCTTAATATCCCTAGTATAGGACCCGTATCGGTATCCATTATAAGTTCTTGTAAATCTCTTAATTGATCAGCGGACAATTCATATTTAGAAATTTTTTCTGTTTCACTTTGAGTTAAGGCCTTTCCTCCTATCGAAAAATCCATTACTTCTTCCAATGGAACATCAGAAGACTTTATATATTTTATAAAATCATTAAATTTCCTCCTAAATTGAGCTTTTTGAGTTTCCGTCTGTATATATTCAGGATATTTATTATTACTTAAATAATTTTGATATTCTATTATATCCGAAGGCTCTAAATTCCCTAATTCTTTAACTTCTGTATCTTTTTCAGCTCCTGCACTAATCTCTCCTAATTTATCAGCATATTCCTGCTTTAAAGTATTATTATTTAATCCCCAACCTTTATAATCCTGATTCCTTGTATTATCATGCAAAGTTCCATCGTCATTTATTGTATATGACTCATAAGTCGGTTGGTGATCTCCATTTCTATTCCATTCAATCGTTTGAAAACTTTTACCATCTTCTGAAACTGACAAAACTGTCCCATAATGACCATTTATTAAATTACCATCCTTATCAACAGGGCCAACGGGCAATGCTACGCCATTTCCTACTTTAGGATTTGATGTCCTAGGAACTCCATTAACCATAGTAGTTCCTATTTTAGATCCCCATGTATCACCTACTTTAGCTCCACTTTGTATTCTATTACCACCTTCTCCGCACTCAAGTCCATTATCAGCTTTTGCAGTGACATATTTAGATGCTTGACCAAGATCATTTGTGAAAATATTAGATAAAGATGGAGATTCCCATGAGTTAGATTCAGCATTCCAACTTAACCCTAATTCTTTACCTTGTAATAAAGTCCCAGCGTCAGGATGTTCATTTAACCATGTTTGATACTCTTTTTTAGCGTCATTTTGCTTATTTAATAGATCTAATTGCTGTTCATAACTAATTATACCATCCATAATCTTATCAAATCTCGCAACCTCAGTATTATACTCATCTTGAGCTATCTGATAATTTTTCAAAGTTTGAGTATAAGCATTGCTCAAATCTCCGCTTACTTCATTTAAAACATTTGAAAAACTACGATACTTCTGTCGCATTTCATTTGATCTTTCAGCTAAGCTCTGTGAAAGCGTAGCGTAGCCTGTAAGCCCCGCCGCCTTGAAAAGCTCACTTTGACCCAATTTTTCGTTTCCAATCGCCCCTTTAGCCTTTAAAGCATTCTCAAGTGGTCGTAGTAATGCAGGCGTAGGCTGTGGAGTAGCTTGTAAAGTCTTACTGGATTGTTGAGCGGCTTGTTGTTTTTGCTTTAAATTTTGATAGTCCTGTAATCCTGCTAACTCTTGTGGCGTATAAACTGCCTCGTAAAGAGCGAGAGGATTCATTGAAGCAAGCATGCCTTCTGTTATCCCTACTTTTTGTAAATATGCCGCCTCTCTTCCTGTATCTCTTTGAACAGGTAACGCTGTTAATGAAGGATTTACAGGTTCACTTACCGTAGATTGTGGAACTGATTGTATAGGAGTAGTATTATAACCTTTATTCGCAAAAAAAGCTGTACGTTCAGCAAGTGTATCAAAGTCATATTTCTTTCCCCCTATTGTCGCCGAGTATTTCGCCATATATTTAATAAGTTAAATTATACTGATAAGGTTGCGAATAATCAACTTGCTGATAATTCTGCCCTGCTAACTGACTCAATGTACTCCCCAAAGCTTGTTGTTTAGCATAAGGGATTGAACCTGTTTGACCACCTACAAGATATTCCGACCCAGCAGGTAACTTGGTTTTAGCTTGAGTCGTTCCTAACTGTTCTTCCGCTTGTCTAGCAAGACCTCTTAAATTTTGAGCATATCTTAAAGCTGAGCTAGAGGATAACAAACGATTTGCTTGATTGACATTCCCTTCATAAAATAATCCTCCAAAAGGTGTTTGAGTAGGAATCCCAGACTGTCCTTCTTGAGCATAAGCGCTTTCAGCGCCCAACTCTTGGATTCCTTTTCCAGTAAATGTCATTCCACTTGCTTCAAGCCCTTCCTTAGCTTGACGAATAGCTTGTCCAGCATTTGCCTTTTCAGCTTCAAGTTCACTTTCTCTAGTAGCTTGTAAAACATTATATGAATTTTCTAAATCGGTTGTAAACGCATTGATTGCCTCAGAGAAATAAGGATCAATAGTTTTCTGTTGAATATTTTTAAATTCATTTAAAACATTTTGCATATTGACTTCCTTTGAATAATCCCATCCTTTAACAGTTTGCTCGTAAAGACTTTTTAAATCATCTGGCAAAGAATCCCATAAAGGATCATCGTGTAATGCGTCTAAAGCGGCTTGTAAATAATCATCAGAAGTCCCTGTTGTTGTCCCAGTTGTTCCTGTTGTTCCAGTTGTTCCTGTTGTCCCAGTCGTTCCCGTAGTCCCCGTAGTCCCCGTTGTTCCCGTCGTTCCTGTCGTTCCTGTTGCTGTACCACCTACCATAGGCTGATAAGTAGCAGGATTATAATCTTCTACATAAGCGGCGTTTGTTGGCAATAAATTCCTTTCAGCAGAATCTTTTTTAGCCTTATTCATTTCTCCTTGAGAATTGAAATAGTAGACTTTATCACCAATTTTTGTATACCAATCTGTCTTTTTCGAAGTCCCCGTTGTCCCTGTTGCCCCCGTCATGCCCGTCATACCTGTCCCATATTGTATTCCATATTGTTGTAATCCTTTTGCAAGATCTCCTCCTTTGTCAACATAAGCTGTCCCGTTATACCATACTAATTTATTCCCAGTATTACCTAATTTTTCTGTAACTTCCGCTTGAGCATCAGGGAATTTCTTTAAAAAATTTGAAAGAGTAGTTTGGTGTTCTCCATCATCCGCACTGTATGTAACTTTTACGCCTAAAATCCCTGTTCCAAGCTTTTCAGCTCCATGCGGTTTTCCACCTTGAATTGTCATTATTCCATCCGTAGTTCTGAAAAGATTGTTCGTACTCCCGAATTTTATATTAAAATTAGGAGTTTTTGAACTTTTTGAACCTGAAGGTGCTTTTGAACCTGTTTTTTTAGCGTATTCCTTAGCGGCTTCGCCTGTGTATTGCGTACCAGAAATAGGCGGTAATCCTGCCTTTGCTCTGGCGACTGTGTTTGCGGGTGATGATGTTGCCATATAGTTTATATTTTAGGTAAATTATCTAATATATTTTTAATTTCATTTATTCTAGGTTGACATTCATCCTCTGCTTCTTTAATCATACGCTTTTTTTTATCTTCCCAGAATTTTAATTTATTTCTTAAAAGATCAATGTTTATTTCATTTTCTTCCTGTTCGAAATATTTATTGTCTTTTTTGATAATTTTATATGTTTGCATAAATTTAAAATTACGATTGTGATGTTTGAAATATATACATTAAG
>Ga0172375_10007983_pt1 | contig 14360 bp, 14 predicted proteins | sample LakKiv1m_FD_114537 | JGI IMG/M metagenome (GOLD analysis project Ga0172375, IMG submission 114537) | Freshwater microbial communities from Kabuno Bay, South-Kivu, Congo - kab_092012_11.1m | ecosystem: Environmental > Aquatic > Freshwater > Lake | place: Democratic Republic of the Congo... | reverse complement strand
GGATATTGGGACCAATCCGCATTTCGGACAGTTATGGGTCAGCAACACCACGGCTGTCACGCCGTTTGTTGAGGGCACAAATTTCTGGGTATATGACCTGCCTGTGAATCTCGGGACCCAGCAGGTTGTAGCGGCTATAAGGGATGTGGCAGGGAACACTACCTTTGTAACCAATACATTTTCGATAAACATAATTACCAACGGTTCGTATCTCCACAACTCCGCAGGTTGCGTTACAAACATTGCCTATGCAGGTTCTGGATTTTCAGAAAATTTGACGATGCGAAGAAGTCTCACCATTGAGATAGAGGAAAGATTTTGGGCTGGAAAGGGAGCATGTTGTCTTTCAATACCGGCGTAAGCAATACAACAATCCGAAAGGGTCCTTTGGCGGCATCCGCCTTTATCAAAAGCCTGCTCACACCATCGTTCTCTTTCTGTGGCAGCTGCTGTTCAGCCGATTCACAGGAGAACACCACACCTGGCGGGGAAAGGATTGTTGCTTTTAAACTCTTCCCGTTCAAACTCAAAACAGCCTTCTTCTGGTCCACCTTGATGGAGGCATAAGTAGTCATCCCCCATGTGACAGAACATGGCTCAAGGACATCAATCTCGTCCTGTACGAGCACCGCGCGGCGATGATTAACCAGCGCAAGTCCCCTGAGGACCTTCCCGGCCTTTGGTTTATAAGCAGATGACAAATCGATAACGGCACAGGCCGAGTCATTTGTTGATTTGTAATTGATGATACTGGATTTCCCGCCGGCATCCTGGTTCCTGCCGTCAATCAGGCAGACATTGTGACTAAGCGACCCCAGCCGGTAATACGTCCAGCGCTTCCCGCTATTCTGGTGGCTATCCCAGTAACCGGGCAGATTATAGTCGTCACCTCCGAGATCACACGCCCAACGTTCCCCAAGCGCGTCGATGACAAAACTTCCGAGATCGAGATGGCCGTGATTCACCTGGTTGAATCCGGCCTTGATTCCTGCAAACAATGCATTTTCATCCCCCCAGGCACTGCGGAAAACAGCCAACTCGACCGGGCCATGGAAAAATTTGTCAAGAGGCAGCTTCTCAATCCGGCCCTTAGGGACAGGCTCGTACCACACTACATCCATCACCGAAGCGTGCGATTTCTTTTCATTCAGGAAATCAATCTCCGCCTTAATCAATTCAGTCTTCTTGTAATGCCGACCCAGCCAGAATAACAGGGGTATGTTCGTCCTGGATTTCTCTCCGGCATCCGCAAAATTCATATAATAACCGGTTGACCCGGTCATCATGAGGGGAAAACAGCCGGCCATCGCAAGGCCCGGGGCATCCGAAAGCCCGAAGTCACTGCCCAGCGCAGTTTCCAGCGCTGTCAGCCCGTAGACCGTGTAGTCCGTGGCATAGCCCCAGTATCCCGGTCCTTCGGGCCATGCCCCGTCTGGCCTGTATGTTGCTATGGCCTTAGGCATGGACTTGAGAACATTGGGAATAAACTCCCGCGCAAATTCAGGATTCTCATCAGCTATGGCCAGAGCTCCGATCAACAAACCGCTGTTGCATACCTGGTTCCAGTTGTATTCAGTGTTCACCCACCACGCCTGTTTGCCCTTTTTATAAGCAGCAAGCCCGGGATTCATGCCCTTTTCAATCAGGCCTTTCCTGATTGTATCCCTGGCCTTCGAACCCATCTGAGCATAGAACCAGTCATACCCGACACCCACCGCATGGCTCATCTCGGCGGTGTCCAGGAAATGGCTTGGATTCCAGTCTTTGAACGCGCACACCGTCAGGAGAACTTCCTCTGCCTTCTTCGCATACTCCGCATTTCCCGTAAAACGATACGCAACACCAAGGTTGTAAATCCTGTCGAGACATTCCCTGCTGACGTGGAGCAGCCTGGGCCCGATAAGTTTGTATTCCAGCGGACTTTTCTTAAGTATCCCGTCAGCCCTTTTGACAACATCATCCATTGCCTTGTTAAGGAGATGATCGGATCGAAGCTGCCGCCTGATATCTGTCATACGGCTCTCGGTCAGGATAAGCCTGGGATGCGACTTTACCAGGGTGCGAAGAACGTCCTCATCAGCCTTGCCGCCGGTTTGTTCAGAAGAGAACCCCATGATAACCGGAAACAGAAAGGCAACAGTTGAAACTATAACGGCCCGGTTTAGTGTCATTTTATCTCCATTTGAAACCAACCCAGCAGATCAGAAAAGCAGTAGAATGGCAACCACTTACCCTATCGTGCCATTGAATTCCCGGACAGTAAAGATGCTGATTCCAGCGTCGAACCCACAGCCGTCTTAACCCCCTTGCCTTCCAGAAGCAACCGCAAATCATCAGGGGATATTGAAGAATCAACGCCGACAACAGACCTCCTGCCGCCCTTCAAATAAAGGACAAGCACGGAAAGAGTACGTCCACCAGCCGCAACAGAGGCAATTTCGCAGCGGTCAATGTTCTTATATTTCCAGACTGTCGCGTTGTCCCCGAAGCCCCGGATAATTCCGGTGTCAGTGATGGAAACCGCAACAGGCGTAACCTTGCCCATCCAGAAGATAAGAAAAATAACCCCGACAACAGACCCTGCAGCTAAATACAGATGAAGAGTATCCTTAAACCCTGCATTCCTGCCTAACATCCAGATAACCAGGACTGATCCGATAATGATCCAGGGCAACAGGCGTCCGAACCGCCGTCTTTGGTTTTCATAGAAGGCCTGCCTGATCTCAGCCGGTTCAACCCATTTCAAAAGGGTCCTCGGAAAGAGCCATCTTAAGAAACCAGGCTTCTCCGCACCGGCAAAACGCAGGACATCAACCAGTCCCGGTACTGACGATGCACCCGGCCCCGGACTCTTCCCGTCCACTGCATTCATCGCAAAAGAATACAGGCGCCGTTCGTCTTCCGGCATTTCACCGACCCCGCTATACTCTTTACCGTTAAAATTAATCTTGAACGTAGAACTCTTACGAACCACAGGCCCGCTTCCTGTACCGGCAGCATTGCCTTTCTGCTCGAAGACATGACGAATGTCTTCAGGAACTTCGTCAATGCTGCCGTACTCACGCCCATTGACTATGATTTTCTTTGTTACATTGAAACTGAAGTTAATGCCCATGATGCGAATACTATTACCATAACCGGGCCGAAGGAACAAGAAATCAGTCGATCATTGACACCTTAAGCACTCTGCCTGTATCCTCGAAAAATCTATCTCCTTTAGGAACAATAATTTATGAATAGCAGCACATTATTAACGGCACTGATATCATACCTGATAGTTATCGATCCAATCGGCGTATCAATCATCTTCGCAGGCCTGACGACCAGGAAAGATGAAGCTTATGTCCGGAGAATGGCTTTTCGTTCGGTCATCTTATCGATAATCCTTGTTCTCTGTTTCGGCTTCTTCGGTGCGTGGCTGCTGAACCGCCTGGGAATAGCCATGGATTCATTCCGGATAGCCGGCGGATTGCTGCTCTTCTACACGGCTTTCAACATGATAACCAAGCCGGACAAGGGGAACGGCGGCTCACATGGTGAAGCGCTGGAAGATATTTCCGTCTACCCCCTGGCAATTCCGCTGATAGCCGGCCCTGGTTGCCTTACTCTGACCATCCTGCTGTTTACCAATGCGGCAAAATCAGTGCAGGAGACTTTCGCGCTGGTTTGCATCGTCCTTGTTGCCCTCGCATTCACTCTTTTCTGCCTGCTTTACGCAAAGAGATTAAGCCTCTTAATAGGCCCGACCGCAAACAACCTGCTGAACAGGCTCCTTGGCGTACTGCTGGCGTCACTCTCCATACAGTTCATTGTCGACGGAATTAAAGGATTTATCAGGTAGCACTCCCCTCCCATAAACAGATCATGAGCATCTTTGAAGCCATAATGCTTGTATGTTTCGGAATCAGCTGGCCGGTCTCAATCGCAAAGTCCATTCGAACAAAGGTTGTTGCAGGAAAGAGCCCGCTATTCATGGCCATCGTGCTGGTTGGCTATATCAGCGGCATTATCCACAAGATACTTTACACTTTCGACTGGGTGATCAGCCTCTACATCATTAACATGATCCTGATAGGCGTGGATATTGCCCTGTACTTCAAGTATCTGCCACGACAGGACAAATGAAGAAATCTGTGACATTCTTTTTTGCACAGGTAATGGCGCTTGGTTCGCTCTCAGCCCTCGCAGTGATGATCATCAATCTTCTTTCCATATCGGACATTCATCATTATTTCGAACGCAGGACGTACCAGCTTCTGGTTGTGTATTCCGAAATCCCTGTCTGCTTTTTCTGCGCATTCATAGCCCAGTGCATCTACCGCACAAGTCCGGTTTTCATGGCCACTGTCTTTGTCCTTGTAAAGACCTGCGCAAGGATAATGTGCGTTTCTTACATTGCTTACAACGCACACTTCTGGATGGAGTCCTTGATCAGCCTGTTCGCCGGCATCGCAGGGGCGCTCAGCGCATATGCCATGCTGTCATCGCCGAACAAAGACAAACCCATGCACCCTGCCTGGGCGGCACTTGTCGCATTCAGCGTAATTATAATTTCCTGGGCAGTCACCCTGCCTACAACACACCGCTTCTAGCCCGGCTGGTGAGTCATCACCTAGAACCTGTACGACAACCCGGCCCTGTAGGTTGTGCCAGGCGACGGATAGTACCCGTTCCCAGCACTCCCCTGATATGCAAGGCTGGCATACTTTTCATTGAAGATATTCTCAACGCCCGCATACACCTCCAGCCCGGCAACAAGATTAGACTTCTTGCGCAGTAACACGTCAACAACCGTGTATTCGCCGAGTTTCTCACCAGTATTACTGTTGTCGTTCCCAAGCCACGAAGACGAAACATACGTGGTATTAACATCCAGGAAATGATCATGCGGAAGTATCAGCTCAACCATAACCGATGCCTTGTGCGGCGGTACCAGCGGAATATCCTTGTCCTTGTTCGTACCGTCAGTGAATCTCGCTTCAGTGTAGGTGTAATTAGCGCTCACCTTCAGGACATCGCAGAAAGTCTGTCCCGCCACCAATTCAATACCGGTATGTCTTGTCCTGTCCAGGTTCTTGTTGCGCATTGTCATGCTGTCCCAGGCAATCTCGTCATTCATCTCCAGCCAGAACACCGTCATACCGAGGGTAGCCGACTTGCCGGCATGCATCTCGGCGCCAGCCTCAAGATCCCAGCCTCTCTCAGGTTCAATATCCGAAAAGAACTGATCACTGCCATAACCTATATAGCTCACCTGTTCATCGACAAACGGGTAACGGTACAGTGTGCCAAACCTGGTAAACAACTTGCCCCAGTCCTCTATGGTTCTGTTCAGGGAGACTTCGAATGCGCTTTCATTATGGGTCGTGCTGTCATCCACTAGCGTCGAACCTGCCGATTTCACGTCGGCGCTGACCCGAGCCGCCTCAACACGTACACCGGCCCCAAGCACAAGGTCTTTTTGGATGCTGAACTCATCCCTGACATACCCCCCGATTGTTGTCTTATCAACATCAGCCGAAATGGATTCCGTTGTGCGGGCGGCGTCCCCGTAACGCTTCACATTCAGGACATCGGTATAGAAGTCGACGCCAAGCAGCAGATTGTTCTTATAACCAAAGGTGTCGAACTCCGTTAAGTAACGCGGTGTAACGCCGTACGTATCCACAACAAGGTCGGCAAAACTCGCCCAGCTGGTCATGTCGCTCATGATATCTTTCCGGCCGTAAACCAGGTTCAGATCCACCCTGTTCCCATCCCCAACCTGGCTGTGAACTCCCATATCCGCATTGAAATACTCGTTTTCAGCGCTGTCATCGGTATTCAGGCTCTGGCGCGGATTTTCCTCCATCTGTGCTTTCGACAGCCATCCGGGAATCTCGTACTCAACATTCTGGCCTGACAGGGCAAGAGTTGCGCTTACAGCCCCGCTGAAATCATAACTCAAGTTCGCTCCCAGCCCGGCTGCAGCAAACCCGGTCCGGTCCCGCCACCCGTCCGCCGAATAGCGCTCGCCATTCGCCGCATATGAAAGCCTCCCGTTTACTCCGGAAACATCCGCCTTAACCGAATTCATGCCGTAACTTCCTGCATCAACGGCGATCCCGCCGGCAGTCTCCTTGCCGCCTTTCCTGGTTATGATATTAACCATTCCGGCAACCGCGTTATCCCCGTACAGCACGGTGCTTCCTCCACGCACAACCTCAATCCTCTCGACATTGCTCAGCGGCACTTCGAACCAGTTGATGCCAGCCATGTCAGGCCGGTTCAGCCTGCGGCCATCAAGCAGTACCAGCACACGCCCATGCGAGTTCTCGCCAAACCCGCGCATTGATATTTCGGTCGTCGCAGGATTGCCCGCAATGGACCGCATCGTAACACCCTGCACGCTCTTCAGCGCGTCGGACACATCAAGATATCCAGCATCCCTGATTTCATCCGACGTAATCACCGTAACATCAGCCGGAACATCGATCTCACCCCGGCTTACCCTCGTGGCTGTCACGACAATCTCCCTGTTTGTTTCATCCGCAAACACAACTGCGCCAACCATTCCCGCAACCAATCCTGCAATCACTATTCTTTTCACTTCTTCCTCCATTATTTTTTCTACTCGTACTTCCTTATATCCAGCGACCAGTGTTTCCAGAAACCGTCCCTGAGAATTTTCTCCGACTCGATGATATTGATCTTCCGCCTGAAGACAGGCCCGTCAATAACAAGCGTATGGAACTCCCCGTTTTCGCCGCATGGACAGATCCCGAGTTCCTTCAGCTCCCGGATCATATTCCGGTCAATTCGCCGTCCCACAAAATCACTGCCAAGCTTTTCCGCATGGCAGCTGACGACAATAGCTTCAAACCCGGCATCAACAAATTCCTCCGCAACATGCGAAGCATCCTCGTTCCAGAGAGGCTCGATTGCTTCAATGTTCATATCCCGGCACACGCGCTCAACCCAGTCCCTGTGTTCATCCAGGTAGATATCCCCGAAAACAACTCCCTGGATGTCCCCAAGCATGCCGATTCCATCCTTGAAATCTTTTTCATATTCATTCATGTGATCCCTGGCGCGCTTCTGCACAAGAGGAATACCCATCAGCTCGGCCTGAAGTTTCAACAGGCCTGATTCAATGCCGTGAAAACAACAGCGGCCACCGTCTTCCGATACAAGGTTGAACAGGCACTTGATCTCGCGTCCCTGTTTCATACTTCGATAGAGCGCGAGGCAGCAGTCTTTACCCCCGCTCCACGATACAGCCACCGTTTTCTTTTCCCTGGTCATAAACCTAACCTGGCATAGCCGGAATCAAGGTAGGGACGGCGCTTCCCGACCTCTCGGAGAGTCGGGACCGTCCGCGGCGGTCGACGGAGCGACCGCCCTACCATTTCAAATCTTTATCATTTTGTTTCTCATTTCTTCTGTAAGGTACTAAAACGCCATGAACATCAGTACACCCGTCTCTGCAAGCTCACTCCCCATCCCGATAAGGTCACCGGTAACCCCGCCAAACATGCGCCTCATCCAGAACGCCAGTGCATGGCACAGGAGAAATACTCCACAGACCAGGACCATTCCTCCGAGTCCACCCCATGTAAGGCACAGAAGGAAAGCAATGATGAATGCCAGGACAAAATGATAGACCTTTGCCCCCTCTACAAAACCTTTTCCCAGCCCGCCCTCAGCACGCGCGTAAGGCAGGGAAACGATCAACTGGACCTGGACAAGACGGGAAACAACAAATGGAACTATAAGCCATATCAACCTCCCCTGCCCGGCAATCTGCGCGATTGCGGCAACCTTCGCGACCAGCACGAGCAATAAGGCTGCAGCGCCAAAACTGCCGATGGAGGAATCTTTCATGATTTCAAGCCGACGCTCTACAGTCCTGCCTCCCAGCGAATCAAAAACATCGGCCAGCCCGTCAAGATGCATTCCGCCGGTCACAAGGGCCGAAAACCCAACGCATACTATACCAATGCCGGTATGCCAGGCCGTCATCCTTCCAAGAAGCATGGCCACACCAACTGTCATTATTCCGAGCACACCGCCAATCAGCGGAAAATACGGCAGGGAGTTTGCCATCCCCGCCGTGTGCTCACCCGGAACCTTGAAAATCGTCAAGGTCCGTATCGCTGTTATCAACCCTCGCATCTGTTCATTCCTCATTCATATTTCGGCATTCGGAATTCGGCATTTCTTTAAATCACTTTCCCGGCTTTATACCTGCATCGGCAAACGTCGCCATTTCATTATAGATCGCCACCGCATCCTGTATGACCTGCATTGCAATCGCCGCGCCCGTCCCCTCGCCCAGCCGCATCCCAAGGTCAAGTATCGGCCTGAGTCTTTCCGTTTTGAAAAACTTCTTGTGACCCGGTTCCGCACTCATATGGGAAAAGAACATGTAATCCTTGGCAGCAGAACACAGCCTCATTGCGGCCAGGGCGCCGGCGGTTGAAATATAACCGTCAACAACCACAGGTATACGCCTCGCCGCGGCACCAAGGCATAGCCCGCATATGCCTGCAATTTCAAGGCCTCCAAGGGCGGCAAGAATCTCCATGGGTCCTGTGCATCGGGATTTATTAATCTTTATCGCCTTTTCGATCACTTTCCTTTTCATCTCGACACCACCGGCATCCAGCCCCGTTCCGGGCCCAACCACTTCGGAGACCGGCAGGCCGAGATAAGCCGAGAAGAGCGCAGCCGCCGGCGTGGAGTTGCCTATCCCCATTTCACCCGTCGCAACAAGGGTAACTCCAACATTTACAGCGTAATTAAGCCTTTCAATCCCGACAAAAATGGCTTTTCTGGCTTCATCAAGCTTCATAGCTGGCCCGACTGCAATATTGTCGGCCCCGCGTTTGACGTTAAGTCGAAGCAGTCCCTTCAAATCACCCGGATCAACTGCCACACCGATGTCTATCACTTCAACTTCCGCACCGGCACAGCGGGCAAGGACATTTATAGCGGCGCCGCCGCCTGCAATGTTCCTGACCATCAATCCAGTTACCTCCGCCGGGTAAGCGCTGACTCCTTCCTCAACAACCTTGTGGTCGCCGGCAAAAACAAACACTTTCTTTCCCCTTATTACGGGTTTCTGCTCTCCCCGTATCGCAACATATCGCGCCGCAAGATCCTCGAGGTACCCCAGGCTTCTTTTCGGCTTGGTAAGCTGGTCAAGCCTTTCAAAGCCCCATTTAATCAGCTCCTTCGACACCGGTTTGATTTCTGCAATTACATTTTTCAATTTATCAGCCACACTTCACCTCTTGCCTTTCTTCCCCTTCAGAACCATTGGTATCCCGGCAACCACGAGTACAACAGTGTCGGCAATCTCCGCCAGGTCCTGGTTTAACCAGCCTGCGTAGTCCCTGAAATCCCGTCCCATCCTGTTATCAGGGACAATCCCCATGCCCACTTCATTGCCAACTACGATGACATCGCGTTTCCTGCCGCCGAGGGCGGCAATAAGTTCGTCTATCCGCTTACTGATGGCTTTTTCCCCTTCACGGACAAGAACATTGCAGAGCCATACGGTTACACAATCAAGAAGAACACCATCATGGCGGGAAGAAACATCCGCAACGGCCCCGGCAACGTCCAGCGGCTCCTCTACACATGCCCATTCCGGTCCGCGCGCCGATTTGTGACGCGCAATGCGCTCGACCATCTCGGGATCAAACGGCTCTGCCGTTGCAATGTATAGCGGCCTTTTAAAATGATGCGCGGCCAGTCTGGCAGCGTAGCTGCTTTTCCCGCTCCGCGCCCCTCCGATAACCAGCGTCAGCTTCCCGTCTCTTTTTTTCTTCATTTTTCGACTCCATGGCTGCCGCAGAAAACAAAAAAGCCTTCAGACACCTGGAAGGAGTCTGAAGGCTTTTTAATAAACCAAACCGTTTAAACCTCATTCTCCCTTCTCGCGAAGGAGTCTGTACGCTTTCCCTGATTCCAGCGTAATGAGCATGAAAAGAAACGTCTTCTGGCTTCCGGCTTCAAATCTACTTCCTCACCTTCCCCTCGATTTTCACCGGGGTGGTTACTGAGGTTTCGCCACATCAGCGTTATGAACGCCAAGTGGTCATTTTGCTCCGGACTCCCGGAGCGGCATGATAGCCGGTTACAGCGGCGCAACCGCGTCTGACTTTAACAGACTTCCGTACTCTTTCCACGAACACATTTATTCAAAGAACTGCGCGCACCTTATCACAGGCAGTTTCGCTGTCAAAGCGAAATTCAACAATTAATTCTTGACCCTGCTTCTTCATGACACCATGCTGTTGCCGTTTATCACGGAGGCCCGGAGGCCAACTATGGAAGCTGGAGCAATATCTCTCTTTGGCGTTGAACAATGCTCATGGCAGGACATTTCAAAACTGCTTGTAGCCTGTTTTCTCGGGGGAATCCGCGGCCTGGAACGGGAATTGACAAAACATCCGGCTGGCTTGCGAACACACATACTCGTCTCTCTCGGCTCCGCGGCGGTAATGCTGATGGCCTTTTACCTTTTAAACACCATGGATGTATCTGCCAAATTCGATCCCGGACGTGCCATCCAGGGAATTATCACAGGTATGGGTTTCATCGGCGCCGGGGCAATCATGAAGGAAGGCTCGAGCATACACGGAATAACCACCGCTGCATCACTCTGGGTAGCTACAGCAGTCGGCATGCTTTCTGCATGCGGGGCATATGGCCTGGCTATATTCGTCACATTACTGGCAACAGCCACAATGGCCTTCACACCGCGGGCCCACGGAAAACACGACGATAACAGCTCCCAGCCGCCGCCTTCTTAACCCTCAAGAAGCTTGAAAACATCTTCATCTTTTGTCCTGATTTCTTCAGGTGACAGGCCGGCGATCTCATGGGGAAATACAACCCACTCCTTCACCTCCCTGAGGAAGTACTCTGGCTCCAGGCAGCAGTCCTTCTTCACGTAAAGAGTGGCAACCTTGACATTCCCGGTACGGTTGAGCAGCAAACTGCGTATTTTTCTTATTGTAGCGCCGGTATCCAGGATATCGTCAACCACAAGCACCTTCATGTTTTTCCCCACCAGTGCGAGGACATCATCCGTCAATTCAACCCGAGGAGACTTCCTCTCCTCAATCGCGGTATACGACTCGGCCTTTACAATCACATGGCGCAGTTCGATACCCTTATAGCGGAAGAATTCGTGAACAGCCATCCCGACCGGAGCCCCGCCGCGCCAGAGAACCAGCATCAGGTCAGGACGGTACCCTGAATCATAGATTTTCTTCGCCATGCGAAACGAATCCATGGACATGGCAGCAGGACTTATGAATTCCTTTGATGTCGTCATGCTGAAAACCCCGGTCACAAACCGGATTCAAGGACCGCCTTACCCAGTTCATTCAAATAGCCGGCAAGTGTAACAATCGTCGGCCCATATCCCTTGGAGTATATTTCATGCTCAAGCGCAAAACCCAGTTCACCTGCCGTCTCATACCTGTCTTCAGGAAGCTTCTGAAGACACTTCATCACGATATCCTCAATCCCCCTGGAAACATTCTTTCGGTATTCCTGCAGGCTTGGGATTTTGGATTCAATGACTTTTGCAACTGTTGCGTCAATGTCGTTATTTTCGCACTGGAAAATCCGCACACCGGTAAGAAGTTCATAGAAAACAAGGCCCAGTGAATATATGTCGCTCCGGGAATCAACCTTCTTGCAGGCAGCCTGCTCCGGCGACATGTATTCGACACTGCCCACAAGATAACCGTCATCAATTTCCATGAACTGGGCCGCCTTGGCCACGCCAAAATCTGTCAGCTTCACCTCGCCTTCACGCGTGATCATGATGTTGTTCGGCGAAACATCACGATGAACAAGCCCCAGTAGATTTCCCTCATCATCGCGCTTGTTGTGCGCATACTCCAACCCGCGGCAGATGCGGCTGACTAGAAATGTCGCTATTTCAGCAGGAACGAATCGCTTCAACTTACCATGCAGCACCATGAATTTGGTGAGGTTGATTCCATCTATATATTCCATGGCAATGTAATAACCGTCTTCATGCCTTCCCAGGTGATGGATCTGTACTATATTCTGATGCACCAGGTTCGCAACAACCTTGGCCTCATTGATGAATGACGTGACAAAACTGTCCTTCTGAACATAGGTGGGCAATATCGTTTTAATGGCCACCTTCTTTATGAAACCTTCCGCCCCGAACTGGTCAGCTTCATAGACAGAACCCATCCCGCCATCCGCTATCTTACGCTTGAGGTAATAAGTCACTGCACCGAATATGTTGCCCGAAAGTTCACCAGCCGGATGTTTATCGCCATCGGTCGGCCTGATCATGAAATCGTCACGTAAGATTGTATCCAGCGGCGGAACCGGCCCTGTTATGGCTGTTCCCTTGGGAGGAACAGCCGGAGGCAACGCGGGCAACTGCACCCTTACCTTGTTCTGGCCTACAATGAGGATATCGCCATCCTTCACATCAGCATTGATAACCCGGTGGCCGTTCAACAGGGTGCCGTTGGTTGATCCGAGGTCACTGACCATCACGCGGTCACCATCCACATACAGCCGGCAGTGAACAAGCGAAACGGAATTGTCCGGTATAACGATGTCATTCGAAGGATCTCTGCCAATGGTTATTGCCAGATCCCCTTCAAATCTCTGCCCCAACAACGCCCCTGTTTGAAAAACAAGCCTCACTTCAGCCTTCTCCCCCGTAAAAACACCATGCTAAATAACCGAAATCCGGGACATCTACAAGTGCCATGTTCCAACTCCTGCTTGATTCTGCAGCCGGATCATCGTATGTTACGGTCATGCGTATCCAGCGGAATATCATTGGAATGCTGTGCCTGCTGCTGTTTCTTCTTTCCACCGTATGTTTTTCCGGATGCAGCTCCACGAAACCTTTGACCCTCAGGCGCTACAGCAAAAACATCATTGTCAGAAAGGACAGGACCATTTTCCTGGAACAGGAACAAATTGACTTCAAGAACCTGAAGCACGAACTGGTTACAAGGCTGATTGGCACATCAACGCCCATAACCATCCACTTTTCAAAAGACATTCCACAGTCACTGGCCGACAAACTGGTCGGCAAGCTCAGGCAAGAGGGTTTCAAGGAGCTGGAAATTGTGGACTTCCGGGAATAAGAACCTGTTGCATGCTCTTCACGCCTGGTTAAACCCGAATTGCACCAGATGGATATAACAGCAGTACGCGATCCCTGATTGTCGGGCGTGTAAAAGGCTGCCAAAGGCTCAATCCCTGAAGAACACTATGGCATTCCTGGGAATTTGGCTTTCTTTCAGCTTGTTGCCGGAGACAAGCGTTCCGTCAGGCAACCGGTAATAAGTCGACGGGAAGTTCCACGCCTTACCGCATATGTCGAACGCGCTTCTCTTCGGAGTTATCCTTCCCCCGTAAATGTATCCTACAAGCACCATGGTCTTTTCCGGAAGTGACGCCAGTTCATCCTCTTTCAGCTGGTTACCAAGCTTAACCTGTCCGTCTGGCCGGAAATAGATTGTCGTCTTGCTTTTATATTCCTCGCCTGCGATTTCCATAGCGTTATCACCATCAACACCAATCTCAAGGATATCCTCAGCCTCAACCTCAGCAACTTCTTCCTTATTCTGCCCATTTTCCCCATTCTCCCCGGAGGATGTGCACACTACCCTGGTACCCAGGGGTATTTTCTTCCAGTTCCTGATCTCGTTGCCACGGCGCTGCTTTCCGTCCGGGAAATGATAAACCACATCACTGCTCTTGTACCTGTCACGGGCGATATCCCATGCAGACCTGGTTAAGGAAATCACGTTTGCGTCCGGGCTGGTGTAGCGCACAACGGCCCTTTCCTGCTCGTCAGATTTGCCATAGAGAACCTGTGCAAGGTAAGGATCACCCACAACCAGTCTTCCCGCCTTCACATCAGGATCATACGCCGGCTTGTTTTGCAACCCAAGTTTCTGCCGCACTGAGTCCCTGGCAAACAGCATTCCGCAACGCTTGCGGCCGCGATGCGATTTCCTGTGCCACGCATTCGGGGCCCCGTAGGCCACCATTGAATGCGTCAGCACACGCTCACTCGGCACTTTGTATTTCTTGCACAGAATATCAAGAAGTTCACTCAGAGACTTGTATTGGGCTGGAGTTATGTCGCGGTTGTAATAACCGCCTACTTCTATGCCGATCGAGTAATAGTCTATGTCATGCCTTCCATCCCACATGCTTCTGCCGGCATGCAGGGCAAGTTTTTCTTCCGACATAATCCGGTAAACAGTCCCCGCTGTATTGATGCAATAATGTGCCTCGCCATTCCTCTGAAGCTTCTTGAGCGACCCCTCACATGCTGCTTCGGTCGT
>Ga0172375_10007982_pt1 | contig 14360 bp, 10 predicted proteins | sample LakKiv1m_FD_114537 | JGI IMG/M metagenome (GOLD analysis project Ga0172375, IMG submission 114537) | Freshwater microbial communities from Kabuno Bay, South-Kivu, Congo - kab_092012_11.1m | ecosystem: Environmental > Aquatic > Freshwater > Lake | place: Democratic Republic of the Congo... | reverse complement strand
TACCGCTTCTTGTCCCCGTCCCGAAGTTCCACCGCCTCGTTCTCGCCGGTTGACGCCCCGGAGGGAACCGAGGCCGACGCAACAAGACCGTTGTCCAGTTCGACGATCACTCGCACCGTCGGGTTCCCACGTGAATCCAGAATCTCCATTGCCCGTATTGTCCTGATCTTCGTCTGCATAACCGACCTCCTTGTTATCCCATGGCCCAAGAAACAAAAAACCCCTGCCGTTTCTGGCAGGGGTTCATCTTGCCTGTCGAACTCCTGCCCAAACCGTGAAACGGTGCAGGAGTTATCAGCCCCCTCTACGGGGGCGGTTACGGGGAACTCCATCCCCTAATCGTGCCGCAACATTACCACAGCATATCCTCAAGTCAACCACTGGCAGGGCGGGCGAACGGAATTCCGGCCTTGGGACGCGCGCGATCCGTAGTTCGATCCGACACTTTTCGTGGAAAGCCTTTGTCGGAAGTTCTGCAATGTACTGTACATAAGCGGGTTACAACCGGTAATGTCATGCCTGGTTGAGGGACCCGCCTTCGGATCAGAAGGTTGGGGGTTCGACTCCCTCCAGCCGCGCCATTCGGGTACATTCCAAGCACATCCTTTTCGATGGCCGCCCATTCCGCGGATCCGCGCGAAGGCTACTTGGACAGGATCTCGATGATTTTCCGGGCGAACAGGTGGCAGTGAGCGCCGGAACGGCCGGTGACCAGGTCGCCATCCACGACCACGTCCTCATTCACGTACACGGCGCCGTAGGCCCTGGCATCGCCAATGAGGTTGTTGTGCACCACCACCCGCCGGCCCTTCACCAGTTCGGGCGCCGGCGCCGTCAGCCACATGCCGTGGCAGATGATGCCCTTGAGGATGGCCTTCTCCGCAAACGCCCGCTTAAGAAATTCCGTGGCCGGAGGAATCTTGTTGATGTCCTCCGTGTAGCGAAGCCGGTCGGCAACCATGCCGGAGGGCACAATGATGCAGGCGTATGACCGGAGCGCCGCGTCGCTCATATTCTCGAGACTCTCGTGGCATTCGAACTGGACCTGGTATTCATGTCCCTTGAAAGTCAGACTCTTGTTGCCCCAGAGCCGTTCGTTAGCGGTCAGAGTCCGGTGTTGGATATTTGCCCACCATTTCGGCGCCTAGGCCTGAAGACACTGATCGAATTTCCATTGAGCTCGGCCGCGTCTTGTCGCACCATGGCGGCATGATTGCCTGGGAAGAGTTCTCTGAACAGATGCGGACCACCGGTGCTTACCGCACGGCGGCGCCCCTGCCGCGTTCGATCGTGGACCGCGCGCTGGGACGATTCGACTGGCGGTATCACATGCTGATCTCGTGGCGGGTGTGGAGCTGCGGCAACGTGGCACGGAAAGGCCGGCTGGACGACATCACCTGGGCCAGGAAGTCCCTGGAGGTCATCCAGTGCGTGGAGCGCTGCGGCGGCGCCGTCCAGATCGAAATACCCGAGGCCGCCCGCGCCTGCACGCCCCGCGTCTATATCGGGAACCACATGAGCGTGCTCGAGACGATCATCCTGCCCTGCATCCTCATCCCCTTCGGACATCCGACCATCGTGGTGAAAGAGGATCTGCTCCATTATCCGGCGCTCTGCCACACCTTGCGCGTCGTCAAGCCCATCACCGTGAGCCGCGATAACGCGCGGGATGACCTCAAGCGGGTGCTGGTACAGGGCCAGGCGTCGCTGGAGGCGGGGCACTCCGTCCTGGTCTTCCCCCAGTCAACCCGGAACCCTGTCTTCGATCCCGCGGCCTTCAACTCTCTGGGCGTCAAGCTGGCCGCGCGCTCGGGCGTACCGGTCGTGCCGCTGGCGCTGAAGACGGATTTCTCCGGGATCGGTCCCATCGTCAAGGAGTTCGGTCGCATCGACCGGTCGAAGACGGTTCACTTCAGGTTCGGCAACCCGCTGGACGCGGCCCGCGACCCCAAGGCCGTTCATTCGGCCGTCGTGGAGTTCATCTCCCGTTCCCTCCGGGAATGGGGCGGCACGGTGCTGGCGGGGTAGGAAGAGACTCGGAGAGAAGAAGAACGGTTGCTCACGTCTTGTCGAGGGCGCTACTCCGCCGCGATGACCTCGATCTCGTACAGGGAGAACCCCCACTTCGGGTTGACGCGGGTCAGCAGTTCCAGTCGGATCTGGCTGCCGGCCGTGTTCAGCATGTCAACGTCGTCCACCCGCGGCTTCGGCAGGCCCTGCAACTTCAAATCGGCTTCGTGCACCATGTCCCACTTCTCACCGTCCGTGGAAACCGACACACGATACGCGGTGGCCGAGGCCGTCTCCCAGTGCAGGCGCAGCTTGGCCAGTGTCTGAACCTTGCCGAGATCCACCGTAACGGTCTGGGGTTCCGCGTACTCGCTGGACCAGCGGGTCGCGAGATCGCCGTCCACCAGCGCCGCGCCCGTCCCCTCGCCCTCCAGCCCCTCGTGCGTCGACGAGACCTGCACCTTCGCCCCAACGGCCATGTGCTTGATCGGCTTGGCAGGCAACGGTTCAGGTTTCAGGAGTTCAGGTTTCAAGGGTTCAGGAGCTTGCCCCGCCGTGCCCTGCCCTGCAGCGTGGTCCGCCACCACTTCCGGGTCGGCGGCGGCGACCGCAGCGGGCTTGATGTCCATGATCACCGTCTCAGGCTTCAACGGTTCAGGGACCACGGGTTTGGCGGGCGCCCACGCATTGCCGGGAGGCCTCGCGGCAGGCGCCTCGGGCGCGGGGACCGGCGGGACAGCGTCCGCTTTCTTTGCTGCCGCGCGCTCCCGCGCGGCGTCCTGCGCCTGCTTGTCCGCTTCCTCTTTCCTTGCCGCTTCCAGCTTTCGAGCGGCGTCCTCTGCCTTCACCAGTTCCTGTTTGAGCGCATCGTTCTGTTTCCGGCCATCCTCCAATTGCACCTGGAGATCGGCGGCGGCCTTCTTGGCCTCTGTCAGTTCATCCTCTGCTGCCGCGGCCTTCACCAGTTCCTGCTTGAGCACTTCGTGCATGGCTTGGATCTGCGTCAACTCCTCCCGCAGCTCAGCGCTCTCCTTCTTGGCTGCCTCCAGTTCCAGCGCCTGCCCGGCAGCGGGGGTCTCCTTCGCGGCAATCGCTTCCAGCTTCCGGGATACGGTCTGCGCCTCCTGCGACTCCCGCTCGAGCAACGCTTTCTCCTCCTCAACCGCACGTTGCTTGGGCAGATCGGTGGCTTCCTCGGTTTGCGCTATCGTGTCGTCTGCGACTACTGCAGCGACCGTCTTCAGCTCCATGGCGTCGGGCAGCTGCAATTGAGCTCGGTCAACGGTCACGGTGGTGGCGAAGCTCTTGAACGTGAACACCACGTCGTACCGGCCGGCTTTGTCATTGGCGACCGCCGTCGCGGGATACGGGGTGCCCTTCCTCAGGGTCAGCGAGCCGGGGGAAAGCTTCGCGGGTACTTTCGTCAGGATGGTATTCGTCGACAGCCGGATGTCGTAGATCCAGGAGTCCGCCGTGGAATGGCCCCACTCGTCGCGGACCGGCAGAAAGCCGATGCCGGCCTTGTCGTCCCGGACCACGAGGATCTGGTATCCGTCGCGCGTTTGTTCCAGGACATCGTACGCCTGTCGCGGTGCGGTCCACCCGAATTCGAAGGGGGCCGGACAGGGAATAACAATGTCCGCGTCGGGAACCACAGTCCCTGGAGCGGGACCGTTCTCCGCGAAGGACATCGGTATAACGACAATCCAAGCCGCCACGGCAAGAAGCGTGCTCTTCATGCCGTCAGACTACCGCCGCAGCGGAGGGGAAGACAAGCGGCAAAAAGAAACGGACGACAGAGGACAGAGGACGAAGAACAGCGAAGCTCCGAACCGCGCCGTAGCCATAGGACAACCCGTCTTCGTCCCGATATGCTTCGCGCTCGGGACTACGACGCGGTCGCCTCCGCCATCTTGGCCCGTCGTCTGCGCGAAGACAGCTCCGCCCCGTGGTGCCTGCCCGCATTGCTGCCTGCCCACATCGCTGCGCGAAGTGCTGCGGGCGGGCGCAAAGCGCTGCAGGCCGGAACCACGGGGCTTCTTGGCGAAGGCGAGTGAAGAATGGATAGAGCCTCCCGCGATATATATGCGAAAGTAGAAGTCCCTCAGTACAGGTGGCTACTGGCATGCACGGACTTGCCGTGGTCCGACCCCGACGACCACCCCACGACCCTATATATTTAAGCAGTATCAAGGGCGGCCCCTAGGTCTTTCAAGCCGGTGATTACTTTGCCCACATCGTCGACGTTCCTCACCATGCGATAACACCATCGGCCGTATTTCCCGTCTGAGTTGACAGCTAATATCCAACGTTCCGCGGCCTGCTTCTTCACTTCCGCGAGGGGGTCAAATCCCTTCGTCTCCAGAACCAGATGGGTCCCCGCATCGTCCTGCAATCGAATAATGAAATCCGGTACGTAGTCATGATGTTGGCCATTGTGGAAGTAAGGAATGGAGAATCCCAAGTTAACGTTCTTCGCGAACGCGCGAACAAAGGGATGGGTGTCGATGGAATATGCTGCGGACTGTTCCCATTTCTTCGTGTCTGCAACGACAAAGTTCAGATGACTATGGACGACCTCGCGGACTTCCTTCCCCGTCCAAAAGTCGACCTCTTCAGTTGAACCCGGTCCACGATTCTGCTCGTAGCGTGGCAACTCCGGCGTTTCGCCCTTGCTGGAGTCAGGTTTAATCGCTTCAGACAGGCGTTCGATGACCCAGCCATAGTACGGGGAACAGAACACGTCGAGCAGATTCGAAGGTTCGACCCAAAGGACATTCTCGGCCAGGTAGCGTTTGACGATCTGAACCATCTGCGGGAACAGAACGTGTGCTGGGGCCTCGCAGGTTGACTGGCAGCAGTATTCTCGGGTCAGATCCCTAGCCAGTTCGAATTCGAGTTCCTGCAGTCTGCGGCCGGAACGAAACGGATTGAGATTCACGGTCTCGAGTTTTCCGGGGCCAGTCAGCGAAGGTCGACCTTGATTAGTCGCGAGCGCCGCCTTGACCTGGACTTCCGGCGGAATATTGAAAGGATCGAGCCGTACGGTGGCGACGGAATCCCAGTTCACGGCGAGGCGATTGCGTATAGCCTGCCGGTATCCCTCAACACGCGGAAAAGCGATCTTGAACCGTGCTTTCTCCGGCACCGCGTGAACATGGTGGCGCTTGGACGGTGTCACCGTCGGCGCATTCTTGTTCTCTTTGAACGGGATGATCTCAAACGGAACGCCGAAGACCTTGGCTACTTCTTCCGTCAGTCTACCGTTCTCGCCTACTTCGTAGTTGGTCCGCCGCAGACCGCGACCGACAACCTGTTCGCACAGAAGCTGGGACATGAAAGGACGCAGACCGACAATATGTGTCACCGTGTTGCAGTCCCAGCCCTCGGTGAGCATTCCCACACTGACGATACAGCGCACGTCCCGGCCCGGCGGATGCAACGGACGTTCAAGTTTGCCCGCGAGTTCCTCAAACCCCTCTGGATGAAGCGGCATCCCTTGCTTGTCACGCGGCCAGTCTACCTTGCCAATGGTGTCCAGAGTGAGGCGCATCCATGCGGATTCGTCGCTTTTCGCTGTGTCCGTATCGGTCTCATGTACCACCTTGGAGTCAACGCGGATGGTGCTGATCTGCCCGTAGTTACGGAGTTCCTTGATGTTGGCCGGAGGAATGCCGGCTGGACCTTTCCCTTCCCCGATCCACTCATACACGGTCTTCGCAATCGTAGTGTTCTTACAGACGATGATGAAGACCGGAGGACGGGGGTCTTCGCCTGCTTCAGCCTTCGCCACTAGCATGGCCTCCCACAGGCCGCCGAGCATGACAATGGGCATGTGCGCGTACTTGAGAATGGCTTCGGGCTTGGCAAATCCCTTGCGGCCACCCCGTTCCGCGGGCGTGAGTTTAGGGAGAATCCACCGCCAAATATTGAAATATCCAGGAATCTCGGCGCCCGTTGTGTCACGCACAGCCAACTGCGGAATCTTCACAAGCCCGGATTCGATGGCGTCCGTCAATCCAAACTCCGATACCACCCATGGAAAAATCCGGTTCGTGGCATTCCCCATTCGGCCCAGGAAATACGGCGTGGCGGAGAAGTCCACGCAATAGTTGATGCCGCGGTGTTTGTGGATCCTGTCCAGGCCATCGATCCAGACCGTGGTCTCCTTGAAGAACTCCTCACGCTCAGTCTCTTCTTCCCCGACGTTTTCCTCCTCACCTTCTTCGGGCACGGCCCGCCGGATACGGTACGCGTGATGGGCTTCATCGTTAAACACCAACAGATTCTGCTTGCCCCCGATGTCGCGGCCAAGCACGCGTTCGAGCCAAGCGCTATCGCTTTCCACATAACGCAGAGATTCGACATAAACTCGCGTCAGGTTGCCGCTGTTGTCTTTCTCTTCTTCCAGAACGGTCAGCAGCCCTGCGTCCACCTGTTTTCGGAGATCGGACGCCGTGAGGTACCGCGTGCCGCGTGCCGTTGTCGTCTTGGAACCGATGGTGATCTTCTCCTTCACCCGCATCGGTACACCGGCTTTCGCGACTTTCGCGCTTACGCCTGCGGTCTGCACCGACCGCAGTTCGAAAACGTGCCAGTTCGTGACAAGAACCTTGCCGCGCCGTAGATCGGGCATTAGATGTTCCGGGACCAGGTCCCGCGTCCGATACAGACTCGCGGCGCCTCCTTCCGGGTCCAGCTCCCGCAGTCGATTCCGAATCGTGACGTTGGGGCAGAGCACGAGCACGATATCGGAGAAACGCCCATCTTGCCGTTGGTTCACCTTGTTTAGGATGCTCCAGGCCGCCAGCATGCCCATGACTGTGGTCTTACCGCTGCCGGTGGCCATCTTGCATGCGTACCGATGAAACGCATTGATGCCGTTCGCCTTCTGCTCTGCGCTCGGTTCGTCCCAGGGGATTTCGATGCCCTGGAGGAAGTCCTTCCGGGCCTCGGTCAGGAAAATGATGGTTTCCGCCGCCTCCATCTGGGCAAAGAAGAGTCGGAACTGTCGCCCGTCACGGCGCCAGTAGTTGAGAAGCTCCATCGTGGTGCGTGTCACACCACCGTCGCCGCGCAAGGCGAGCGGACGCCATTCGGCCAGGCGCTCCCGGATACGGTTGACCAGTTTGAGTTCGATCGCCGTGCCGACATCCTCGCTCGGCACGTCCTCGCCGCCGGAGCGCGGCGGCCGGTAGTAGTACATGGCCGGTCGTCGGCCCTGCATGCGGCGCGGGGGCTCTCCCTCGGCGATCTGCCAGTACTCCCCCGGCTCGTCGTAGGGCGAGTTGAGAATGGGTTCTGGAACTTCAATCTCTCTCACAGATTGAACGCCTTCTGAATCGCGTCTAACTTCTCTTTGACCTCGGGATGGATTTCCTCGGGAAGCATGACAGCTGCGATCTCGTGGAAACGCGTGTAGGGAATGCCCGGCAGGCCAGCGGCATCCAAGGCAGGTGGGATCAGATCGGTTCGCGCCTTGGCGCTCATGAGGAATGGCGTATCCTCCAGAGGATTCTTCAGGAAATCGGGTGGATACTTGGCCCTGAAGTACTCGACAAGCGCATCGACATGTGGCTTAGCGGCATCCTTGCCCACCTGTTCCTCGACGAACCGCATCAGCGCCGTCGGATGCAGCAGGTAACTCTCGGTCTCGTAGCGCTTCCAGCGTTGACACTGCAAGTCTTTCCCGGTGATGGGGGTGGATTTGACTTCCGGGTGCGCATCTCCGTCGACCAGTATCAGACCCGGTAGGTCAGCCCGCACGAGTCTCAACGCCTCGTAATGATCTCTGGCCTTTACGCCCGTCGCCCCATCGTGCGTCTCCCATACGCAAGGTTTCCAGTACACGCGCGTCAGCAAAAACTCCGCAAGGGGGTGCTTCAGTACTCGCGCCCATTCACGCAAAATACTCAGATCAGTGTGCCCCTCAAGATACAGGACGCCCGGCGACTGTTCGGCCAACACGATGTCCGTATTGCTGAGCACCCGCAGGGAGCGAATCAACACGCTCTTCTCCACGGAGTCGGACAACGGCCGCGGTGTCTTCAGCATTACGTAAAGCTCGCGGGGATCCACCGAATCGATGATGACCTCGGAGTGAGTGGCAAGAATGAGTTGTGACTTCTGCTTCAAGGCCACGGCCGTGAGTTCGCCATAGATAGCGTCCTGCAGTATCACGTGGAGATGAGCGTCCGGCTCGTCCAGAAGCAAGACCGATGAAGGCCGGATATTCAGGAACGTGAGCAGCATAAGAACCTGCTGGAACCCGCTCCCTGCACTCCCGATGTCGAAACGGGCCCTTTTCCCTGGCTCTTGGTACTCTGCGACGATGTAGGCTCCGCTTCCATCGGGCGGAGACAACTCGCACCCGAACATTTCCATCATCGATGCCTTCAGGTCGCGCCATGCTGTCTCGGAGTGATGCGCTTCAACCAGCAGATTCCGCAGGATGTCGCCGGGCTTTGCCATGCCCAACATTTCGCGAATGTAAGGTGGTTGGTAGACCGGCTCATCGCGAGGTATTCCGGTCATGGCCGGCACAAAAACGGCTCGAAGATCCAACGACTTCAAGTCGGCGGGAGGAACTTCAGTCTTTGGACGTACATATATCTGCTCCATGCTTTCCAGCTGAAACTCCATGGTGATTAGTGGGCCAGACTCAAACTGGAGACCTATTTCGATGTCACCAGCGCTGTTCCTGTCTCGCCAAAGGAGTTTAAACGTCCGAAGGGGTACGGCGGAAAACGCTTGGCGGGTGATCGGAACCCTCCCATAACCGTGCCTCCTGGGATTGAAGTCGTTGAGTTCCTTCCAACGATTAAACGCCAGCGACCACGCCCCGATCGCCTGCAACACCGTCGTCTTACCCATGTTGTTCGGCCCGGCGAGCACCACATGCCCCGGCAGATTGAATTCGACTTCGTCGAAACGCTTGAACCTTCGGATGACGACTTTGCGGATCATAACTCGACCTCTTTTAGGCTCTTCACCACCATCAACTCGTTTCCTCGGTCGTCGATTACCTTGACCGCGATCTGACCATGTTCCCCAGCCTCGAACGGGCCGCTGACCGCCCCGGCGAGGTGGTCCCAGACGCTGTCTTCGTAAACGCCCTTGAGGCATCGTTTGAGCGAATCCCAGGCGCTCGTGCGCGGGAAGAACGCCTGGCTGACGTGGAAACAAAGCCCGTTATAGTCGGTGTCCAGAAACCAGGCCGGCACGTCGTCTCCCGCCCGATGCAGTGTCTCCATCGTGGCGGGATCGAACACGTCCAGACCCAGCAGTCGAGCCTGATAGGCTTGTGTCTCGCCCTTCTTCCCTGGCTTGAGCTTCTTGACCCCGATCTCCGGCAGCCCGCATACGCTGAAGATCTGGCTCGATCGCATGTTCTTCAAGAGGTCGCCCATCATGATGTCCGGTGTGGCTTGCACATAGGTTCCCGACACTCCGACCACCTGCTCGCAGGTGTCCACTAGTTTCCTGGCGTCGGGCTGGATCGCGAAGCCGATCACGTACAGATGCGTATAGGACTTGGCGTGGGCCTCGCGTGCGGCTTCGTAGACAAGTTTCTCGCTGACCGACCCATTCTCGGGCCCGAAGACGAGAGCCACAGGCTTGCCAGACATCGGCAACGACCGTCCGCTCTTCTCTTCAGCCTCCTGAACAACGTCATCGAGCGTGGGTTTCTGTCCGTGGGCGCTGACGTCCACCATCGCCTCAGCCGACAACGACAACGTCTTCGCCGGGATGCGGATGTTCTTTAGATTCACCGTCTTGCCGCCGCCGACCTGCAATACCGGGGAACGGCGCAGCACCTCCAGCATGCGCTCGGTGAACGCGGCGTAATCGCCGCCCGCCCCCGAGTCCTCTTCGCCATCACCCTCCCAGTCCACCGGTGTAGGGATCGTCGCCTCGAACACAAACGGACCCGTCACCCGTGTGACCTTTGTGAGTTCCTCGGGGCGATCAACCAGGACCTCTTGATCCGGGGGTTCGTTCTTGGCGATGCTGCCCAGCGTGACGTGTGGCACGATGCCGCCCACTTCGTCGCCCTTCTTGTTCTGCCTGCGGGTATAGACAAAACCACCTGCCGGCCCGCGTTCTTGCTCTTTGAGTTCGTAGTAGGGGAAGGTCGCGGTCAACAACCTCTGTCGCGCCAAGGCCAACGGCACGCGGCTGGTGTCGACTGTAATCCAGCGACGTCCCCACTGTTCGGCGACGTACGCCGTCGTGCCACTGCCACAGGTCGGATCGACCACCAAGTCGCCGGGGTCGGTGGTCATGAGGAGACACCGCGCCATGACTAGAGAATCAGTCTGGACGACGTAGAGAGGTTTCTCTGCAAACCCACTGCCTCCTGTATCGCTCCAAACGTTCTTGATCGGAGAAACCGGAAAATCACGAAGATAAAGTTTCGAGCATGGCGTATCGCCGATGATCATCACTCGGCTTTTCCGGTCCAGGATCTCGGTGTCCTCGGGTCCGAGACTCCAATGTCGATTGTGGCCGGGCGTGAACTTGCGGCCTTGAAGAACTATTTCGTTGCGCGTATTAGGATTTGCTCCAGGTGAAGTCAACGGCCCCGGACGGAATACGTGCCAACCTTCAGGCACAAGTTTCGGATTTGCCAACTCCTCTTCTGTTATCTTTCGGTACTGTTTGCCATCGGGTGATTCGACCCAGATGTACTGCCTTGCGCCTTCCTCGCCGGGATCCTTGTCAGTGAAGATAGGGCGAAACTTGATCCGAGTGCGGTCCTTCGCATAGTGCAAAACAAAGTCGTACGTGCTTGGCAGCAAATTGACAGTCTGGCCGCCGGTTTTCCGGAAAGCAATTTGTCCAACGTAATTCTCGACCCCGAACACTTCATCCATGGTTTCGCGCAAGTGGTGCAGGTTTTCGTCACTGATCTGGACGAAGATACTGCCGCTGGGCGTGAGGAGGTCGCGGGCGAGGAGGAGACGGTCGCGCATGTAGGTCAGATACGAGTGCAGGCCGAGTTCCCACGTGTCGCGGTAGGCCTTGACCATTTCCGGCTCGCGGGTCATATCGTCGTCTTCGTTGTGTTTCACGTCCCGCTTGCGGATAAAGGGTTGAAAATTGGACCCGAACTTCACGCCATAGGGCGGGTCCATGTAGATCATCTGCACCTTGCCCCCCGAGGCTCTCGTATTCGAGCAGTGAGTTCATCACCACCATCGAGTCCCCCAGGATCATGCGGTTGACCCAGCCGTCCTGATATTCGTAGGCCTTCAGCACCTGTTCGTGTACCGGATGTTGCGGGTCGGCGAAAAGGTCGAACATGGTGATCTGCTTGTCGCGTTTATGCCCCTTGAGCGTTTCCAGAATGGCCTGGGTAGAGAGGCGCTCATGGACAAAAAGCGGCAGGGTTGGCACATCGAACGACAAACGCTCGGCCTTGCCCGCCCAATTCAGGAATGGCGTACTGAGTCTCTTGAGTTGATCCACGGCATCTTGAAGCCCGGTGACCGTGGCCAGCACCGTGCCACTGCCGTTCTTAAACTCGCGGGGCTTGTCGAAACTGTGCGGCGCCTTCAAACCTGAAGCCTTCTGGATCATGCCCAGAAGCCATTAGCCGAGTTCCCGCGAACCGTTCTGACTGTCCCAGGAGAGACTGGGCGAGAGGGAGGAATCATACCGGTAGGTCTTGGGCGGCTTCTTCTTGCGGAACTGGGCCTGCGTGCCGACATCCGGCCGTAACGCCATTTCCGCAGTCGGATGCTTATAGCTTTCCGCCGACGGCTCCACCTTGGTTTTCCGAGCACCTTTTGCCATCACCGAGTTCCTTCCCGAAATGCGGCCGGTTCGTGATAGGATCACGAATCACCAATTCATTGATACTGCATTATTCACACCGATGCAAAGCGCTAATTGCCGCGTTCTTCAGGGTCTTACCAAGAAAACAAAAAGCAAGGGCAACATTACTCCGAAGAGCCTGGCGGGAGAGCTATGCCGTCGTCCGCTGCCTTGGTTTCCGCGGTCTCCGCAGCCGGAGGAACGGGTGATTCAATGATTGGGGGAGCTGGTTCCGAAAGAGGTTCAGCGTCCAGAGGGGCCGGTTCTAGAGCGGGTACGGGAACCGATTCTATCACCGCGCTTGGCGTCGGCTCGGGGGCGCGATCTGAGGCCGTAGCCGATTCAGACTCCGATGTCGGTGCCGCGACTGGCTCTGACTCGGCCACAACGACGGGTTCGGCAGGCTCACCGCAGGCGGGTTCGGGACTGGGAACAGTGGCGAAACTCGGAGCTGGGGTCGTCTGGGGAATGGAAGCGGCCAGCGGTTGTGGCGCCGGTTGCGGCAGCACGACCGGTGGCGGTGGCGGCGCGGGGATTGCTGCCTCACGGGGGATCGGGGCCGGAGCGGCAACCGGCTCAGCGCGGCGGTCCTCCACGGTGACAGGGGCCTGCGTAGGCGCAGGCGCCACCGCAGGAGCGGGCTGCGCTTGGGGGCGGATGGGTGCAGGCAGGATGACAACGGCCTGTCCGGAATTCAGCAGGGCGGTCACCTGCGTCAGGGCTGCGGCGGGTTCACTGGCGAGGGTAACGGTCTGGAGCCGGAAGGCGGCCGCGGCAAGGGCGGGTTCAAGCGTCGCCGCCAAACGCGTCGGCTCCCCCGTCCCGTCGACTCCCATTACCTCGCGACGCTTGAGGAACATGTCGCGGATGGCGGTATCCGGTGTGTAGCCGCTCTGACGTATCGCCGCGCGGACCCGTTCCTGCGTCTTCCGTGCGATGCCGTACCGGTCGGCCTTGCCGTTGATAACCAGAGAAACAACGGTTCTGGATACCCCGGCGGTCCGTGCCACATCATAGCTGTTCTGATGTGATTTCATCCAATCTAACATATGTTAGATCGTGATGGAAAGAAAGAGATAAATGAAGGTTTCAGGGGCAGGTGGCAGCGGGAAGAAGACGGTATCCCGCCAAACACCCCGCAGCAGAGCCAGCACGCTGCGGGACAGACGACAAAGGACGCGGAGACCTGAAGACGGCCGCCTTGGTCCAGACACTTCGGCGGGAAGAGCCGGCGGCTTCGACGTTGGATTCGCTCAGGTTCATGACTTCAGCGATTTGGGTTTCCTGGGCTTCGGCAGCCTCTTCAACGCCGAGACGACCTTTTCGAAATCCAAGTCCACGGAACGTGGCTGCGAATCCACGATCGTACGATAGCGCTCATACTCCAGTTCCGCCTTCGCTTTGGCGGCTTCGGTGGATATCGTCCCGGCGTGGCTCAGCAACTCGCGGTTCGACAGCTTCAGGAAGTCATCCAGCTTTGCGATCCAGTCCCGCATCGTCATCGCCTTGCGCCGGAGCGCCTGTAGCTCCGCAAATTCAAGATAGGCGTTCACGATGCGGTTCAAGACACCGAGCTCGTCCGCTTCGAGATAGTTCTTCGCGATGGAGACGTCCTCCTTACGGACGATTCCGCCGGGCCGAGTCGTCTTGAGGCCCATGAAAGGCTTGCCCGCATCCACGCGCGCGTGGATCACCTCCGCCGCCGTCTGGCCGTGCGCCGTCCAGTGCATCTTGTTCTGAACCGTGGCGAAGAACTGCTGCGACATCTCCGCGTCCCGCGTGTAGTCCACACTCGTCGCGTAGATATCCAGCACCTTCTGGTGGAACCGCCGCTCGGACGAGCGGATGTCGCGGATACGCTCCAATTGCTCGTCGAAGTAATCCTTCTGGCCTTTGCCCGGAGGATTCTTCAGGCGCTCGTCGTCCATGGTGAATCCCTTCACCAGGTACTCGCTCAAGCGGGCCGTCGCCCACTGGCGGAACTGCGTGCCACGGTGACTGCGCACGCGGTAGCCGACGGCGAGAATAGCGGGCAAACTGTAGTGCTTTAGCCCGCGGGTAATCCGGCGCCCGCCCTCTGACCGAACTTGTAAGTACTCCTTACAAGTTGCCGCTTCTTCGATTTCGCCTTCTGCGTAAATGGCTTTCAAATGGAGGGTAACATTTTGCGGCGTCACCTGAAACAGTTCCGCCATCAACGCCTGCGTCAGCCACACCGTCGAGGCCTCAAACCGGCACTGGATACGCGTCCGCCCATCCTCCGTCTGGTAGAGGATGTTCTCGGACTGGGGTAGAGATTTGTCGTTCATGGTTTCATCGCTAAATTGATTTTCACGATAGCAGAGCGCGCAGAGGAGTCAACGCTTCGATGCCCCCGACGATGTGCCGAGCGGATTATCCGGATTTAACCACCCGTCCCGACCTCCAGAGAGTCGGTACGGGTGGTAGGATGAGAAGGCGGGTGGTAAAAAGGGCGCATCTCCCCTCTGTGGTTGCCTTCTTGCAGCCGGCTTAGCGGCTGAAGGACGCGG
>Ga0172375_10007981_pt1 | contig 14361 bp, 12 predicted proteins | sample LakKiv1m_FD_114537 | JGI IMG/M metagenome (GOLD analysis project Ga0172375, IMG submission 114537) | Freshwater microbial communities from Kabuno Bay, South-Kivu, Congo - kab_092012_11.1m | ecosystem: Environmental > Aquatic > Freshwater > Lake | place: Democratic Republic of the Congo... | reverse complement strand
ATCCTATGATTATGCTTATGACGACGAAATGGACCTCATGTGGAGGCGGATGATATATTTTCTTTATCCTGCCAGGAGGGAGAAAGGGTCTTCGTACCTGCTTATTTTCAATAAGCCGGAATACAGCCTTAAAGGATACAAGATTTTTAAAAAACTGGATGACAGTTCATTCATTCTTTTAAAAGAGGATGGCAGAACATGACGGACGTTTTCGCCGTTATTATTTTCGCGTTATTGAACTGTTTTGCCGGATTAAACATTATCCTTATGTCCGGAAGGGATCATCCTTTTTATCTGGCGGAAACGATCGGATTGTCCTATCTTGTCGGGGTAAGCGCATGCGGAGCAGTGCTTTTTTTATTTTGGTGGGCCGGTATGCCTTTTAAAACCGTTTATGTGTTATGCCCGTTCCTTATTCTATTTGTCCTGAACATAAAAAAGAATTTGTCGTTCGCGCGGCACATATTTTCGAAAATAAGATGGTACAGGGCTTTCGGCGCTGCGGAAAAAATATCTTTGGCGCTTTTAATTATCGTCTGCGTATACATTCTTGTTAAGGCGATGTCGCAGCCTGTATGCGCTTATGACAGTGTAGCAATATGGTCGCTTAAAGCAAAAATACTTTTTCTCACTCACCCGGCTCCCGAAGGATTTTATTCTTTATGCCAGAATTCATTCCACGGGGCTCATGCCGATTATCCTCTGGCGGTCCCGTTCAACCAGCTCTGGTTCCACGTATTCAACGGAAAATACGACGACTATCTTATAAAGGCGGCATTCTGGCTGGAATTTGCGGCGTTCCTGACGGTATTTTTTTCTGTTATCAACAGGCTTACAGGCAGCAGAAGATCGGCACTTATTTTTACTTTTATGCTGGCATCCATAAAACAGTTCAATGATCAGGCCGTGATAGGCACGGCTGATACGTTTCTGGGCGCGGCGGTATTCCTCGCTTTTGTATATTTGTACGGGTGGGTAAAAGAAAAAAATGCAGCTTATTTGTTTATGAGCCTTGTATTCTGCCTTATAGCGTTCTGGACGAAAAATGAAGGCACTGCGGTATTGGCGATCTATATTCTTGTCCTTGCCGCGTATACCATAAGAAGAAGAGAAAATAAAGAGAATCGGGCAAAAGCGCTTTTGGTTATAATCCTTCTTTTGTCCGTCTTAGCGGCATGGTACGGATATAAATCCGCGCATGCGATAGATAACGACGTGCTTACGCGGTCTAATATGGAAAAAATAGACCTTATAGGCATGGTAAAACGCGTACCTTATATCATCAACGAATATCAGCGCCAGATATTCGGGTTTAAAAAATGGAATATTGTCTGGGTGCTTTTTATTATGGCGGCTGTCTATCTGTGTAAGATGAAACTGATAAGGAGATATGCGGTCATTCTTTTCCCCATTGCAGGGCTTTTAATTTTTTATACCGGGATTTATCTTGTAACGCATCAGGACATAAGTTGGCACCTTAAAAGTACGGGAAGCCGGATATTTCTGCACTTTTTACCGTTAGGGGTGCTTGTTATCGCGTTTGCCGTAAAAGAAAGGGACAGTGTATGACGGGTAAAAATATGACAGCACTTACGCATCGCGGAGTGTCCCTGATGTTTTTCGTGATAACTTTATTTGCGGTCCTGATATCTTTGGATAAATACTGGGCCCCTTTTGACGAGGGTATAGTAACCGTCGCGGGCGAACTGATCTTAAAAGGCGAAATACCTTATAAAGATTTTTTCCTTGTGATGTACCCTCCGGGGCAGCCCGTCGTACTGGCGCTTCTCTATAAAATATTCGGGGTATCAATAACTGCCGGAAGGGTTTTTGCCGGCTGTGTTCAGCTGATGTTGGTTTTTGCCGTATATTTTATCATTAAAGGGATGGGAGTGAAAAAAAACTGGCGCGCGGCCGCATGGCTCATCACTCTTTTTTGTATCGGACCGAGGAGCGGAGTTATTCCCTCTCCTATATGGACCGGCATAATGCTTTCTCTCTTATCTATAGGTATTTTAGCGTCGGGGAGGGAAAGCGGGAGAAGTGTCCCGGCCGTGATGATCTTATTAGCCGGTATAACGGGCGGGGCAGCTTGCGTTTTCAGGCACGACATCGGCATATTCCTTTTCACAGCCGTGATCATCGGTTTTCTGGCCGGGCCTGAAAAACGGCTCGCTAAAAGCGCGCTGTATATCCTAGGTTTTTCATTGTTGCCTTTGGCCGTTTTCATTTACCTTAATAATTACGGCGCCCTTTCGGATGCATGGCAATCTTTGGCCGTGTTCCCGTTCATACACGATAAGACAGCGCGTATTGCGTTCCCTCCGCCGTGTTTTAACCCCCTTATGATATTCCACCAAAGTTTATATTTCATAAACATAAATCAATACTATATTCCGCTCATTGTTTATATTATGGCAGGTGGATACACCGTAATAAAGATCCTGAAAAGACACAGTCCTGCGGAAGGGCAGGATGTATTTATGACATTACTTGTGTTCGGGATATTTACCTTTAACCAAGTTAGGATAAGGCCTGATCCCGCGCATTTACTGACCGTGATATTTCCCGCGGTAATACTTTTTTCTTTCCTTTCGGATAAGTTTTTGGTTTTTGACAAAAAAACCGGGATAATGCGTAAAGCCGCGTGTATAAGCCTGTCCGTCACACTGGTTTTTTTTATTTTACTTACGATAAAAAATGCGGATAAATCCTTTAAAAATGTTATAAAGAAACCCATTAAAGGAGATGTCCTTCCGTATGTTTTCGGGGACAGGGGTATGTTATATATCCCGAAAGAAGAAAGAGAAGACGTTTTGAATACCGTCCGCTATATAAAAGAATGTACTTTTTCCGGAGAGAGGATATATATAGGCAATAACGACCATTCCCGCGATGATTTCGGCGGAAGCACTGTGCTTTATACGCTTTGCGAAAGGATGCCATGCGTTAAATACTACGAGATCCTTCCGGGATTATCGACTATGCCTGACGTGCTTCAAAGCACGCTTGATTCTTTGAGGGAAGATTCTGTCCGTTATGTTATATTGCAGGACACCGGTATTTCTGGTAATATATTATCTCAAAATAGTAATATAGTAGACGGTTATATAAGTAAAAATTTCACGCTTGCGGTTAAATACGGGAAATATGGCATCTACAAAAAAAATAGTATTCATCGATAGGGACGGGGTCATTAACAGGGACCCGGGCGGAAGGACCCCGTACAGTTATGTGACGAACTGGAAAGAATTCACTTTTATCCCGGATACGATAAAGGCGCTTAGAATGCTGACGGACGCCGGTTATCTCATAGTCATTGTGTCAAACCAGGCCGGGATAGCAAAGGGGTATTTCACTGTCCAGGAACTTGAAGATGTGAACGCGGAAATGCTCAATGCCCTTGCCGAAAAAGGAGTGAAGATAGCCAAGACGTATTACTGCGTGCATCAGAGCATTGATTTCTGCCACTGCCGGAAACCGAAACCCGGACTTTTTAAGAAAGCGGAAAAGGATTTCAACATAAAGGCAAAAGGAAGATATTTTATCGGAGACAGCCGGACAGATATAGAAGCCGGCAGCAAATACGGACTGAAAACGATACTAGTTCTTAGCGGGAAATCATGCGAGGAAGATATTTTTAAATGGAAGCATAAACCTGATCTGATCAGTAAAGACCTTTACGAAGCCGTGAAATTTATTCTAAAGAAAGGCAGGGTTTGATGAAAGTCCTAATTACGGGCGGCGCAGGAATGGTCGGGAGCCATGCCGCGGTATATTATTCAAAAAAAGGAAATGAAGTTATAGCTTTTGATAACCTTATGCGCTCGAAACTTTTCGGATACGACAAGAAAAGCGTTGAGTATAACTGGAATTTTCTTAAAGGTTTCTCAAATGTTAAACGTGTCGTCGGAGATGTGCGAAAACCTGCTGATCTGGAAAAGGTCATGAACAGCGACATAGATCTTGTGATACACACAGCCGGCCAGCCCGGAGTGGGATATTCTCTTAATGATCCTGCGGAGGATTACTCAATAAACGCGTACGGGACTTTCAATGTACTTGACCATGTAAGGCGTAAATGCCCGGAAGCGTGCGTAGTGTATTGTTCCACCAATAAAGTTTATGGAGAGAATGTAAGCAACATTCCTCTCGCCGAAAAGAGCACCAGGTACTGTTTTAAGAAAATAAAAGCCATATCAGAGGATTTCGGCATAGACATGACCGCTCATACTCCGTATGGCGTGAGCAAATATGTAGGCGATATATATGCTCAGGAATTTTCGCATTCCTACGGAATAAAAACAGGGATTTTCAGAATGAGCTGTATTTACGGGACCAGGCAGTTCGGTTTTGAAGATCAAGGCTGGCTGGCGCACTTTATTATCTCGAATGTCATGTCAAGGCCGGTCACTATATACGGCGACGGCAAGCAGGTGAGGGATGTATTGTATGTCGAGGACCTTATTGCCGCTTATGACTTTTTTTACATGTCATCGCTGAAGAGCGGTATTTTCAACATAGGCGGAGGCGAAGAAAATACAATCTCTCTTCTGGAATTTATAAAGATCATAGAGACTAAAACAGGCAAAAAGATGAAAGTCGGGTATGCCGGATGGCGGCCATCCGACCAGAAGGTATACATTTCCGATATCTCGAAAGTAAAAAAGGCGCTGGGATGGAAGCCGCGCGTAAACGTCGATGAAGGCATAGGAAACCTGATCGAGTGGGTCAGGAAAAACAGGGAGTTCTTCCGATGACCGCGAAAAAAGTCTTGATCGCGTATGCCACCGCCGGAATCGGCCATAAGAAAGCCGCCCTTGCTGTGGAAGAAGCGCTGAAAGACTACACCGGACAGATCGAAGTGAAGACAATAGACGTGCTGGACTATTCGAACGCTCTTTTTAAAAAAGCATACCCGAACGTCTATCTTTTTCTTATAGGCAGGCTTGTCTATTTTTGGGGATTTTTGTACTACCTCTTCGACATTAAAGCCGTACATAATTTTACTGTGTGGGCCAGAAAGCTTTATCATATAGGCAATTGCGGAGCACTGGCCGGATTCCTGAATGAGTATAAGCCGGATGTGATAGTCTCCACTCATTTTGTTATGCCGGATGTGGCGGCATACGCCCGAAAAAAATATAAGCTGCAGTTTAGAGTCATAAACATTGTTACGGATTACAGAGCCCATGCTTTCTGGATATCCGACGGTGTTGATAATTATGTCGTAGCGCACGAGGATACAAAGAAAGACCTTACCTTAAAATGGGGCATAGATGAAAACCTGGTGAAGGTAATGGGTATACCTATTGAACCAAAATTCTCCAAAGAGCATGACAGGCACTTTTACAGAACAAAACTGAATATCCCGCAGGGTAATTTTACCGTGCTTTTACTGAGCGGCGGGTTCGGAGTAGGCCCTATGTATGAAATTGTGGCGCGGCTGGTTCCCGTAAAGGATAAACTTTCCGTTATAGTTGTCTGCGGACATAATAAACAGGTTTTTGAACAGATAGAATCGTTCAAATCAAGATCAGACATGAATATAATTAATTTCGGGTTCGTTAATACTATAGACGAGCTCATGGCAGCGTCGGATCTATACGTGGGCAAAGCCGGCGGTATAAGCACTGCGGAAGGTCTGGCTATGTGGCTGCCTCTGGTTTTTATAAGGCCCATACCCGGCCAGGAAAGCAGGAACGCGGATTTTGTTGTAAAGAATAAAGCCGGCCGTAAAGTAAAGGACATAGACGAAATAATCGATATAATAAAAGACCTGAAAGAGACAAAGGAACATATAAACGCTCTTAAACAGGGCGTAAAAGAGATCCAGAAAAAGAACGCATCCCGGGATATAGCTGCTTTTGTTATGCAAAGTTTCAGAAAGGCGAAAGAATGAAACTTACGGTTTTGATACCCGGCCATAATGAACAGGACTCTCTGCCTAAAACCATAGCTGACGTTGACAAAGTCCTACGCGATAATAAGATCGACTTTGAGATACTGGTCGTGAATGACAACAGCAAAGATGATACCGAAAACGTGCTGAAGGGCCTGATGGACAAGTTTTCCTGCCTTTGGTATATAAATAATCCCCCGCCTAACGGTTTCGGCCTTGCTGTTAGAAGAGGACTGGCTGAAATGAAGGGCGACGCGGTATGTATAGTGATGGCAGACGAATCAGACTCGCCGCAGGATATCGTAGCGTATTACCGGAAACTCGAGGAAGGGTATGACTGTGTTTTTGGATCGCGTTTTATAAAAGGCGCTAAAGTGATAGATTATCCTATTCATAAGCTGATACTGAACCGCATGGGTAATTATTTTATCAGCATGCTGCTCGGCATTAAACATAATGACATTACCAATGCCTTTAAATGTTATAAACGCGCGGTTATTGAAGGCATAGAACCTTTATTTTCGAACCATTTTAATCTTACTGTGGAGATACCGCTTAAGGCGGTGATAAGAGGTTTTAACTTTGCGACTATACCTATAAGCTGGACGAACAGGACCGAGGGGGTATCCAAATTCAGGATCAAAGAAATGGGGAGCAGATATCTTTTTATTATTTTTTATATATTAGCTGAGAAGCACCTTTCGCGCGGCGATTATCTCAAGAAGGAAAGATATGGAAAAAAATGAAATAAACACCCTTGCGCAGTTGCTTAAAGGGCATATGGAACTGGAAGAGATGTCGGGGATCAGGGAATATGCCCTGAAAGCCGAAACCGCAAAGATCGTCGAAACAGGCGATCTCGGAACCCTGGAAAAGGAAGTCTCTGCCTGCTCATCCTGTGACTTGTGCAGGACAAGAACAAACGTGGTGTTCGGATCAGGCAGCAGGACAGCCAAACTTATGTTCATAGGCGAAGCGCCGGGATTCGACGAAGACCGCGAAGGCATGCCGTTCGTAGGCAAAGCAGGACAGCTTCTTACAAAAATAATCGAGTCTATACAGCTCGGCAGAAAAGACGTTTTTATAGCCAATATCCTGAAATGCCGTCCGCCGAATAACAGGAACCCTCTTCCGACCGAAGTCCTGGCATGTCAGGGATTTCTTTGCAGGCAGATCAATGTGATAAGGCCGAAGATAATCTGCGCTCTGGGGAAATTCGCGGCGCAGACGCTTCTTGGAACAGAAACGCCTATAACTAAATTGAGAGGCAATTTCCATGATTATAACGGTATACCGGTTATGCCCACATTTCATCCGGCGTACCTCCTGCGTAATCCCGAAGATAAACGACTTGTGTGGGAAGATATGAAAAAAATAAGGGACTTCCTTAAAACAGTCTGAGAGTGAATTTATGGCAGAAGACAGATGCGATATTATAATTCCCGTATGGAATAATAGAGACGAGACAAAACAGTGCCTCGACAGCATTCGAGGTACCGCCGAATATCCGTTCAGGATCATTGTGGTAGACAATGCGAGCGAGGACCTTACGCGTGATTATCTTTTAAGTTACCAACTGGGTAAATCCTGCCCTATGATCATAATACGTAACGGGGAAAACCTGGGTTTTATCAGGGCGGTGAACCAGGGGCTAAGATTTTCGGATGCTAAATACGTGTGCGTGATGAATAACGACACGATTGCATGCCCCGGGTGGCTGAAGGAAATGGTAAAGATACTCGACGAAAATCCCGATGTCGGAATGGTGAATCCTGACTCTAATGTCCCCCGGACCCCGTTTGACGCCGAAGCGGTATACCGCCATGCGCAGAAAATAGCCGTTCATAAAGGCGGGTTCAGGGAGCTGTACAAATGCAGTTTTTTCTGCGCGCTAATAAAAAGAGAACTGGTCAACAAGGTGGGTTATCTTAACGAAGATTACGGCATAGGGTATTTTGACGATGCTGATTATTCAAGAAGGTCGCAGGCGCTGGGATATAAGACGGTTATGGCCGGGGGCGTGTATGTTTTTCATAAAGAAAGTTCGTCATTTGATCTGACAGGGAAGAAATGGGAAATATTCAGGGAGAATGAGATCAGGTTCAATTCTTTATGGGGCAGGCCCGTAAGGATTATATATACACCGAAGAATGACGACCTGAGAAGATCTTCGGAGCTGATCAACAGGGTCGCCCGGTTGGGGCACCATATAATGGTCTCGGCTCCGAAAAAAATAGCATCGGGCCTTAAACTTGCGGATCACGAATTGATAAAAATGTCCGGAACGATCGGCGCTGTTTCTTCCGTCATGACACTGCTTAAAGTCGCCAAACGCCGGAAAAATAAAAAAATAGACATTGTTATATCCGGGCAAAGGGAAAGCAATGTCCATAAATGGATGTCCAAAGCGCTGGGCTATGTTCATATGACAGACAAAGATCCCGCCGCGGTATATGATACTATCAATAAAATCTCTTTTGGAAAATAATATCGATGCAGCAAGATCAGAAGAACAAATTTGCGGAAATAGCGGTCCCATTACCTATAGACAGGGTTTTTCACTATAGCATACCCGAAACTTTATCCGGCAGCGCCGCTATAGGTAAAAGGGTCTGGGTCGAATTCGGGCATAAACGCCAAGTGGGTTATATTACGGGATTTGCGGACAAAGCGGATATCGAAAATATAAAACCGATCCAAAGCATCATTGACAGCGAGCCGATAATATCCGAAGAGCTTATGGAACTTGCGGGGTTGATAGCGCAGAATTATATGTGCACCATAGGTGAGGCGCTGCATGCAATGGTGCCGGTTGCACTGAAGAAGGGCAAGGAGACTGTTAAGTCCCGGGTTAAAGCGCCGCCTGCTCTTGAGAATAAAGAACTCAATAAACCTCACGAGCTGACTTCGGAACAGAAAAACGCGCTGAATAATATTCTGGCGAGCGCCGGGAAAAATGAGTCCAAGACATTTCTTCTCTACGGTATTACGGCAAGCGGAAAAACAGAAGTATACCTTCAGGCTATGGACGAGGTGCTTAAGCAGGGCAAATCCTGTATAATGCTTGTTCCTGAAATATCGCTGACGCCTCAGACCGTTGACCGGGTTGTGAGCCGGTTCGGTGAAAACGTCGCTGTTATCCACTCCGCGCTTTTAGGGTCTACCCGGTTTGAAGAATGGAAGAAAATAAAGAACGGGACTGCCAGGATAGTAGTAGGGGCAAGAAGCGCGATATTCAGCCCTGTAAAAGACCTCGGCCTTATCATTATAGACGAGGAACATGAGAGCACATATAAACAGGAGGATGTGCCGCGGTATCACGCCAGGGATGTGGCCATATGGAGGGCATGCTCTAACAAATGTCCTGTTATTTTAGGCAGCGCAACGCCGTCTTTGGAAAGTTATTACAGGGCGAAGTCGGGCGTGTACGAGCTTTTACGCATAACGAAGAGGATAGATAACAGGGCTCTCCCAAAAGTTAAAGTAGTGGATATGCGGGCCGAGGTGAGATTGAGAAAGAAGCTGGTCCTTTTCTCGGATGCGTTAAAAGACGAGTTGGAAAAAGTCGTATCAAAAAAAATGCAGGCTATGGTATTCCTGAACAGGCGCGGTTTTTCCACATATATTAACTGTAAAAGCTGTGGTACTGTGATGAAATGCAAGCGGTGCGACGCTGTTCTGGTTTACCACTTTGATAAAAAGGAACTCATATGCCATTATTGTAATTATTCCGTCCGTCCGCCGAACATCTGCCCTGTATGCGAGAGCGGATATGTGAATTATACCGGGATGGGCACCGAGAAAGTCGAATCGGAACTTGCGAGAGTTGTTCCGTCGGCAAGAATAGCGCGTATGGACGCTGACGCCACGTCGAAAAGAGGTTCTCACGACGCGATTCTTAAGGAATTCAGGGACCATAAGATAGACATCCTTGTAGGGACGCAGATGATCACAAAGGGCCACGACTTTCCCAAGGTAACGCTTGTGGGGATTGTTAATGCGGATGTTACGCTGAATATGCCCGATTTCCGGGCGGGAGAAAAAACATTCAATCTTGTGACGCAGGTTTCCGGCAGGGCCGGTAGAGGCGACGACGGCGGAGAGGTCGTGCTTCAGACATATGCCCCGGAACATTACGCTATTGTTTCTGCTGAGTCCCATGATTTTGAAAAATTCTATGAGCAGGAGATAAAGATAAGAAAAGATCTGGCTTTTCCTCCGTTCTCTAATTTGGTTCGGATCACGGTGCGGTCAAAGGACGAAAATAAGGCAAGAGAAACGGCAGCCCTTGTAAGAAAGACAATAGAACCGTTCGTTCAGGGAAGCCCGATCCTAGGCCCTGCGCCGTCTCCTATTTACAGGGTGAAAAATTATTTCCGTTGGAATATTATTATTAAAAGCAGCGACAGATTGAGCGCATGCTCGGCCCTTAGGAACGCTTTGCGGACATTCAGGAAACCGGCAGGGGTTTTGACAGCTGTTGACGTCGATCCTATTTCGGTTTAATCGGGGCCATATTAAAGAATTGAAATGCTATTTGGCGGGAAAACTTATATAATAAAGATAACTATTCCCGATACGCGTCAGAGGTAAAAGGCATATGAATATTATTTTTTTCGGTTCTTCAAGATTTGCGGAGTATTCGCTTCTTAAGCTAATATCTTCGGGTATGCACAATATCCCGGCGGTGGTTACGAGGCCCGACAGGGAAAAGGGGAGAAATCTGAAGATAACCGCCACGCCGGTAAAAGAAACGGCCCTTAGGAACAGGATACCGGTATATCAGCCGGAAGATCTTTCTGACCCGCAGTTTAAAGAAAGGCTTATAGATCTGAGTCCGGATGTTTTTGTGGTCGTGTCTTACGGAAATATTTTAACGGCGGATATCCTTGATATTCCTCTTAAAAAAGTATCATTAAATGTCCATCCTTCGTTGCTGCCCGCTTATAGGGGAGCTGCGCCGATTAATTGGGCTATTTTAAAAGGAGAAACTAAAACGGGTGTAACAGTTATAAAAATGAATGAAAAAATGGACGCGGGGGACATGGCATCTCAGGCCCGCATCCCTATCGAACCGGAAGACGACGCTGTTTCTTTGCATGATAAACTCGGAGCGATCGGCGCCGAACTTCTATTGAAAACACTGTCTAATATTTTATCCGGTACGGCTGTTTACCTGAAACAAGATGACGCGAGAGCTACTTTGGCCCCGCGGCTGAAAAAAGAAGACGGGATCATAGACTGGAATAAAGGCGCAGTAGATATCCGCAATATGATAAGAGGCCTGGTGCCATGGCCCGGGGCTTATACATATATAAGCGGAAAAAAAATAATAATAAGGAAAGCTGATGCTGTGGACGGCGCCGCTAAAGCCGGAGAAATAACAGGACTTACACGGGAGAGCCTTATCGTCGGCTCAGGGAACGGCCTTGTCAGCATAAAAGAACTTCAGTTGGAAGGTAAGAAACAAATGGATATAGCGTGTTTTTTAAGAGGTTTCAGGGGGCTAAAAAAAGGAGAGATACTTGAATCGAGATAAAATATCGGTGATCATTCCTACAAAGAATGAGGAGCTTAATATCACGGAAATAATCAAAAAAGCGCGGAAATATTCCGACGATATAGTCGTTGTGGACGGGCATTCAAAGGACAAAACCCGTGATATAGCCCTGGATCTCGGCGCAAGAGTCGTGCTGGACAATAAAAAAGGCAAAGGCGACGCTATCCGCGAAGGTATAAGGGCGGCAAAACACGATGTGCTGATATTTATTGATGCGGACGGCTCGCATGACCCTGATGACATACCCGCAGTCGCAGGGCCTATCCTCGAAGGTAAGGCCGATCATGTGTCCACTTCTCGTATGAGAGGCGGTTCCGATGAGCTGCACGGTGATTTTTCGAAATTTGTAAGGATGGTAGGGAGCGATATCATTACGTTAGGCATAAATTACAGGTTTAATGTAAGGCTCACCGACAGCCAGAACGGTTTCAGGGCTATTAAAAAAGGAACAGCGTCGGCACTCGGCTTGAAAGAAAATATAACTACGATCGAACAGGAAATGATAATAAAAACAGTGAAAAAAGGTTTCAGACTGATTGAAATACCGTCTCATGAATATGCCCGCAAATACGGCGAATCCAGTATATCGGTCAGCCGCGTGTGGTTCAGGTATGTTTTCAGCTGGATAAAATATTTATTTTTTTAGATATGAACATTCTTATTATAAATCCCCCTGCCAGCGATAATGTCAAGATCGTACGGGAAGGCAGATGCATGCAAAGGCAGGAGGCATGGGGTACGAGTTGGGCCCCTTTATCTTTAGCCACAATAGCCGCTATCCTCAGGGATGACGGTTTTACGGTCCGGATCAGCGACTGTTCTAACGACGAAGTGAGTTTCGACGGACTTCTTGATATGATCCGCGAATTTTCACCTTCAATTATTGTCGCGAACACATCTACTCCGTCAATAGTGTCCGATCTGAAGGTCGCAGAAATAGCTAAAGGATCGGGTGAAAATATCAAAGTCGTATTTTTCGGCATACATGTTACGGCTCTTCCCGAAGATACTTTTGCTCTGAATGCATCGGTATCTTATATTGCTGTCGGGGAACCGGAATATACGATACGGGATTTTGCGCGTGCGGTGAGGGACGGAAAACAGACGGAAAGTATAAACGGACTTGCTTTCAGGGAAAACGGTAAAATAACGGTCAATCCGAAGAGAGGATTTATAGAAGATCTGGACGAACTGCCGTTTCCCGCCTGGGACCTTGTGAATGTGAACGGCTACAGGCTTCCGATAACTAACAGGCCTTTTCTGTTGGTGCTTACCGGCAGAGGATGCCCTTATCCGTGTATGTTCTGCGCGGCAAGCGTGTTCTACGGTAAAAAACCCAGGTTAAGGTCAGCCGACAGGATCGTTGATGAGATCAAATACGTCAAAGAGAAATTCGGTATAAATGATTTTCTTTTCTGGTCTGAAAACTCCATATCCGACAGAAAACATATGATCGAGATCTCCGAAAAAATAAAGGCAGACGTGCCCGGGATAAAATGGGTATGTAACGGCAGGGTGGATATGATAGACGACGAATTGATAAGAGCTATGAAAGCTGCAGGATGCTGGATGATAGGCTATGGCATCGAAGCCGGCACTGACAAAATGCTGGGGGCTATGAAGAAGAACATAAAAATATCGGATATAGAAAATGCGGTAAAAATAACAAAGACGTCCGGAGTAGAGGTCACCGGCCATGTTATAGTAGGTTATCCCGGAGAAACCCGGAATGATATTTTAGAGACAGGATCTCTTCTAAAAAAGCTGGACCTTGATTATATACAGGTATACTGCAGTGTGCCTTTCCCGGGTTCTCCTGTTTATAATATTGTAAAAAATAACGGCTGGCTGGCATCCGATGATTGGGCCATGTTCGAACAGAATTTTTCCGTTATAAACACGCCTTATCTATCGGCAAAAGATGTAATGGCGTTACGGGAGCAGATCGTCAAAGATTTTTACTTTAATCCGAAAAAAATGATTAAAACAGTGCTCAAAGTTCGTTCCCCAGGCGAAATATTGGCTTTATTCAGGTTCGCTATGAGCTATTTTAAATCCTGGATCACAAAAAAATGAAAGATGTTCTCCGCAAAACCGACCCGTTCCTGATATTCATAACACCCATACTCTTATTTCTGGTATTCTGGAACCTTGGGAACCAGTATCTGTGGTACGACGAAGCCGAAACCTCGGTTTTGGCTAAAAGTATTCTTGAGAACGGCTATCCTAAGGCCGTGATAAACGGATGCCTGATATCTACAGACGAGAAATATGGCCCCGGCATGTCGTTTATAGCTCAGCCGTGGCTTCAGTTTTATATGAACGCGGCGGCATTCAAGGCCTTCGGCATGTCTAACGCCTCTGCCAGGATATTATTCGCTGTTTGCGGTTTTCTTGCCTTCTATCTTATTTACTTCCTTGCAAATATTCTTTTCCGGAACAGGACTGTTTCACGCGCGGCTGTGCTTTTTGCGGCCGCCAATGTCCCGTATCTTCTGCACTTGAGGCAGGCCAGGTATTACGGGCCTGCCATATTCCTTGCTATGTGCGTTATTATTTTTTATTTTGGTTTTCTGGAAAGAAAGAAATGGTGTTCCGCGCTTCTGACAGCGTCAGGGTTTTTATTGTTCCAGGCGAACTTTGGTTTTATGATCCCTTTGATGGGAGGGCTTTTTCTGCACTTTATCCTCACGGGCAGGTATAAGGACAGCGCATTGTTCAAGGATCTTATAAAAATGTATTTTATTATATTCCTGCTCGTCCTGCCGTGGGCTTATATATATCAAATATTCGAACAGGGGGCGTCTGATCCCGGAGGATCAGTCTTCCGGAACGCGAAATTTTATCTGAGCAAGGTTAATGAGTATTTTTTTCCTTACAGATTTCTCGCGGTTCTATT
>Ga0172375_10007977_pt1 | contig 14374 bp, 13 predicted proteins | sample LakKiv1m_FD_114537 | JGI IMG/M metagenome (GOLD analysis project Ga0172375, IMG submission 114537) | Freshwater microbial communities from Kabuno Bay, South-Kivu, Congo - kab_092012_11.1m | ecosystem: Environmental > Aquatic > Freshwater > Lake | place: Democratic Republic of the Congo... | reverse complement strand
TGATCTGGAGGACTACACCCAGCACTTCACCAACCTGTTGACCCTCGATCGTGCCCTGCTTGAACTCAACGACCGTCTGCAAGCGGAGTACAACCATATTGAAGACGCCATCACCGAGGTGCTCAACACCACTAAACACAACGACGCGCTGTCGACTGCCAAGGCCAAACAACTGGCCAAGCGGGCCAATCTGATCTCCATTGCCATCTGTCTGATCGCCATGCTGCTTGGGCTCCGGCTCTCGCTGACCATCAACCGTTCGATCAATCGCCCCCTAGAGGCCATCCTCACCGCCATCAATCGTTTAAGCAAAGGCGATTACAACGCCCGCATCAGCCAATTCGCCGATGACGAACTGGGGCGGCTGAGCGCCATGTTTAACCGCATGGCCCAGTCCATCAAGGAAAGTCAATGGCTGGCCACCGGTCGCAATCAGGTAGCCGAACAGATGCGCGAGGACAAGGGCGAAGATCGCCTGACCCGTGACATCATCACCTTTCTTGCCCGCTACCTGAACGCCCAAGCTGGGGCCTTCCATATCGCCCTGGCAGAAGGCGGATTCCGCCTGGCGGCCAGTTTTTCGCTGACCTTCCTCTCCAACCTGCCAAAGACCACCAAGCCCGGCGAAGGTTTGGTCGGTGAGGTCGCCCTTGGCCGCCGCCTACAGGTGATCGACCGCCTGCCGGCCAACTACCTGCGCCTCGAATCAGGCCTTGGTGGCAGCGATCCAATCTCCCTCCTCCTCCTGCCGGTGATCTGGGCAAACGAGGTCCGCGGGGTCATCGAACTGGCCGCCATCACCCCCTTTAGCGAGGCCCAACGAATGTTCCTGGAGGAGGTGGCCGAGGGCATCGCCATCGCCCTCTACTCTTGTCGTCAGCGCCAGGAGACCTTGGCCCTCTTGGTCGAGACCCAACGCCAAGCCACCGCCCTGCAAACTCAGCAGGAGGAGTTGCGGGTCGCCAACGAGGAACTGGAGGAACAAACCCAGACCTTGCGGCAGAGCGAAGAGGAATTGAAGTCCCAGCAGGAAGAGCTACAGGCCACCAACGAGGAGTTGGAGGAGAAAGGAGAATCCCTGCTCCGCCAACGTGCCGACTTGGAGGGAAAAAACCGCGAGCTGGAGGAGGCCTGGATAGATATCGATGCCCAGGCACGGGAGCTGGCCACCGCCAGCCGCTACAAATCAGAATTTTTGGCGAATATGTCCCATGAGCTACGCACCCCGTTGAATAGCCTCTTGCTCTTGGCCCGCAACCTCTCGCAGAACAAGGCCGGCAACCTCGAATCCAGCCAGGTGGAATCAGCGAGCATTATCTACCACAGCGGACAAGACCTCCTGCGGCTGATCAACGACATCCTCGACCTCTCCAAGATCGAGGCGGGGCGCATGGACATCAGCTCAGAAGCCATTGGCTTACGGGGATTGGGCGATTGGCTGCGGGCTGATTTCGCCCCCCTCTTGGCCGACAAGGGTCTGTCGCTCACCGTTGAACTGGAGGAAGGCCTCCCCAGCACCATCGACAGCGATCGTATGCGCCTAGAGCAGATCCTACGTAACTTGGTGAGCAACGCCATTAAGTTCACTGAAGAGGGCAGGGTAACGGTGCGCTTCCTGCGGGGCGAACGACTGAGCTCAGAGCTTGATCCCAGCCCGTCCCTGGCCATTGCGGTCGAAGACACCGGGATCGGCATCTCCCCCGAGCAGCAGGCCATCATCTTCGAGGCCTTCCAACAGGCCGATGGCAGTACCGCACGCCGCTACGGCGGCACCGGACTCGGACTCTCCATCTCCAGAAAACTGGCGGGCCTCTTAGGTGGCAAAATCGAGGTCAGGAGCCAAGTCGGCCAGGGATCAACCTTCACCCTCCTGCTACCCCTTGCTGGGCAGACCTCAGCCGCCGCTGTAAAGGCCTGCCCAGCGCAACCGCAACCATTCACGACCACAGCACCGCCCCTCCCCAACTCTGAGCCTAGCCCTCCAGTCATCCCTGACGATCGCGAGGGCCTAAGCGGAACAGACAAGGTGCTCCTGATCATCGAGGATGACCTGATCTTCGCCAGCATCGTCGAGGCCCAGGGACGAAAGAAGGGCTTTAAGTGCCTGGTCGCCGCCAATGGCCTGGAGGGCCTGCGGCTGGCCAAGGCCTACACTCCCAGCGCCATCATCTTGGACATCCGCCTCCCCGATATCGATGGCTGGCAGGTGTTGGAGACCATCAAAAACTCCCCCAGCCTGCGCCATATCCCGGTCCATATGATGTCTGGCCAGGAGAAGACCATCGAGGCCTTCCGCAAGGGGGCCATTGGCTTCTTGAGCAAGCCGGTCAGCGAAGAGGCCTTTCTCTCCACCTTCAGCCACCTGGAGGAGGCCATTTCCAAACGGGTGCGCGACCTGCTGGTGGTTGAAGATGACCCCTATATCTGCCAGGGGATCGTCGAGCTGATCGGCAACGGCGATGTCCTGGTGACGACGGTGCCCAGTGGCGGCGAGGCCATCAGCGCCCTGCAGGACAAAAAATACGACTGCATGATCCTCGACATCGGCCTGCCGGACATGAGCGGCTTTGACCTCCTCGACCGTTTGAGTGAGGCAGAGGCCATCGAGATCCCGCCGGTGATCATCTACACCGGTCGCGAGCTGACCCGGGAAGAAGGGCAAACACTGGCCAAGTACACCGATACGGTGATCATCAAGGGTGTGAAATCGGAAGAACGACTGCTCGATGAAACAGCCCTCTTCCTGCACCGGGTGATTAGTAAGCTCCCGATCGAAAAGCGCAAAATGATCGCCAGCCTCTACGACCAGGACACCATGTTTCGCGACAAACGGATCATGGTGGTCGACGACGACCTGCGCAACTCCTTCGCCCTCTCCCGTATTCTTGAGGAACGGGGCATGAAAATAATCCTTGCCAACGACGGACGTCATGCCCTAGAGCTGCTGGACAAGGAGCCCAATGTCGACCTGATCCTGATGGACATCATGATGCCTGTTCTTGATGGCTATCAAACCACCGCCAAGATTCGCGAACAGGAACGTTTCTGGAACCTGCCGATCATCGCCCTCACGGCCAAGGTCATGCCTGAAGACAAGGAAAAGTGCATGGCCGCCGGGGCCAACGACTACCTGGCCAAACCGGTCAACGAAGATCGGCTGCTGGCCATGATGCGGGTCTGGCTGTACCGCTAGGGCAAGGGACATGGAGGCTCACAGCATTGAAGCAATCGAAATTGATCTCCTGCTGGAGGCCATCTTCCGGCGCTATGGCTACGATTTTCGCCATTATGCCCGCGCCTCAATAGAACGGCGTATCAAGGTCGGCATGGATCGACTTGATTGCCACCCACTCTCCGAATTAACCCGACGGATTCTCCACGAACCGTCCTTCTTCCAAGAGTTGCTCAACAGCTTTTCGATCACGGTCACCGAGATGTTCCGCGACCCGGAGGTCTATGCCTGCCTGCGTAACCAGGTGGTGCCCTACCTGGCCACCTACCCCTTCATCAAGGTCTGGCACGCCGGTTGCGCCACCGGGGAAGAGGTCTACTCCCTGGCCATTGTCCTGGCTGAAGAGGGGATCTTGGAACGAACCACGATCTATGCCACCGACTTCAACGAAACGGCCCTGATGACTGCGAAGGATGGCATCTACCCCCTCGACCGGGTGCAGACCTTCAGCGCCAACTATCAGGAGAGCGGTGGACGCACAACGCTGGCCGACTATTACCACGCCGAGTACGATTCCATGATCATCACTCAATCTGTGAAGAAGAATATCACCTTTGCCCGCCACAATCTGGCCTCAGACCAGGTCTTTGGCGAGATGCACCTGATCATCTGCCGCAATGTGTTGATCTACTTTGACCGTACCTTGCAGGAAAAGGTCTTAACCCTCTTTGATGACAGTCTGATCGACAACGGCTTCCTCTGCCTGGGGAGCAAGGAGAGCCTCCGTTTCTCAGCCTTGGCCGATCGATATCTGGGGTTTGCCCCCCCACACAAGGTCTACCGCAAACGACGTGATGATCAGGGGGGCGGCAACCGGTCTCCCCACGACTCGTCGGCAAGCACGGGAAGTTATCTATGCTGAGCGGCTACGACGCCATTGTCATTGGGGCCTCGGCGGGGGGATTCTCCGCCTTGGGAGAGCTTTTGCCCCAACTCCCGGCAGGTCTTCCTCAGGCGGTGGTGGTAGTTCAACATCTCCACCCCCGTGGCGGCGAATACCTGGTAGAGTACCTCAACTCGCACTGCGCGATGCCGGTCAAAGAGGCAGAGGACAAGGAACCCATTTTGCCTGGCGTTATCTATGTTGCCCCCGCCCAGTACCATCTGCTGATTGAGCAAGATCGAATTTTTTCGCTGTCAGTCGATGACAAGGTTAACTACTCCCGGCCCTCCATCGATATCCTCTTCAGCAGTGCGGCTGCGGCCTATGGCCCCTGCCTGATTGGGATTATCCTGACTGGGGCCAACGCCGATGGCGCTTGTGGCCTCGCCCTCATCAAGGAACGGGGAGGCCTGACCATCGTCCAAGAACCAAAAACCGCCGAAACGCCTTTGATGCCGCAGGCGGCAATCAATCAAACCGGGGGGCCAAATCATATCCTCCCTTTGGCCGAAATTGCCGGACTTTTGCGCTAAGGGCCTTACCGAGGCTACCAGTACCAAAAAGACAACCGCCCCGTCTCTCAAGGGGTGCAGGGAAATCTCCTCTTAATAGAAAAGGTTATGCCCATGAACAATAACCAAATAAAGATCTTGCTCGTTGACGATCGCCTTGAGAATCTGCACGCCATGCAGGTTACCTTAGAGCCACTGAAAGTCGACATCGTCACTGCCACCTCCGGTAGCGAGGCCTTGGCCTTGATGCTCCGGCACGAGTTCGCCCTGGTGCTGCTCGATGTCCAAATGCCCGGCATGGATGGCTTTGAAACCGCTACCCTGATGCAAGGAAACCAAGCCACCCGCGGGGTGCCGATCATCTTCGTCACCGCGATCAACAAGGATCAGAGCCACGTTTTCAGGGGCTATGAGACCGGGGCGGTGGATTATCTCTTCAAGCCACTAGACGCAGATATCCTGCTCAGCAAGGTGCAGGTCTTCATCAATCTCCATCAGGCTCGGCTCGATTGCGCCCGCATGCAGCAAGAAATTGTCAAGACAAGAAACTTGGAATCGTTAGGCTTTCTCGCGGCAGGCATCGCCCATGACTTCAACAATATCCTGACCACCATCATGGGGAATATCGGTCTCTGTCTCATGAAGCTGCCAGACAATGACCCGATGACGCCCCTGCTCCAGGCCGTCGACAAGGCCACCGACCGAGCAACCAAGCTGACCAGGCAACTCTTGACCTTTGCCAAGGGAGGCAATCCCATCAAGCAGCTGGCCTCGATCGCCGAGGTGATCCAAACCTCGGCCGACTTTGTCCTCCGAGGGAGCAAGGTGGCCTGTCAATACAACTTCCCTACAGACCTATGCTCGGTAGAAGTTGATACCGGCCAAATGAGTCAGGTCATCCAGAATCTGGTTATCAACGCCATCCAAGCCATGCCAAGCGGTGGGACAATCGAGATCAGCGCCCAGAATTCGAGACAAAGACCCGACTTAAAGGCACTGCCAGTAGCCAACTCAGTCATCATTCATATCCATGACTCCGGGCCAGGCATCCCCGAAGACATAGGGGAAAAGATCTTTGACCCCTATTTTACAACCAAGGCTACCGGAAGCGGACTTGGCCTGGCTATCAGCCATTCGATCATCAAAAAACACGGTGGCACAATTACCTTTAGCTCACCAACAGGGCAAGGAACAACCTTCACTATTACCCTGCCAGCAGTCAAGGCCCCTGCCGCCCCCGCCGAAGAGGTAACCGCCAACCAGAGCCTTGGTCTGCCGACCCGGACAGGCCGAATCATGATCATGGATGATGATCCCCAAATTCGAACCTTGACAGAAAAAATGCTCTCACTCTTTGGCTATGAAGTGATCCAGGCGAAGGATGGGGAGGAGGCGCTGGAACGATACCAACAGCAGCAGGAAAATGGCGCCCCTGTTGACCTGGTGATCATGGATCTGACCATCCCCGGCGGCATGGGAGGCCAGGAGGCCATCGCCAAATTGCACGAACGTCACCCAACAGCCAAGGCCATCGTCGCCAGCGGCTACGCCAATGACCCTATCATGGCCTCATGTCAGGACTACGGATTTTTGGCAGTGATCACCAAGCCCTTCCAACTTACAGACCTACGAGACATGATCGCCAGAATTCTAGAGACCTAGTCTCACCACACGCTATCGAAGATAGTCGGCTTAATGCTTGACATGTCTACCCAAAATTGCTACTAGCAGAAGAAAATATCGACTGCCGGTTTTGGAGGACTGACATCCAAGCCCCTTTGCTGTCGATATTGATTCCAGGCCGCAAGCCTGTCCAAAATACGCCGACGTAGCTCAGTGGTAGAGCAACTGATTCGTAATCAGTAGGTCGCAGGTTCAACTCCCGTCGTCGGCTCCAGTAGTAGCAAGGGTTTCGAGGTTTTCTTCGAGACCCTTTTTTTATGCCTTACTGCTTACAAATGCTTACACGTTGCTATGCCCCCCCCTTAGAGCAACTGACTAGGTGTAAAAAAAATGTCAACGGATACCCATGGAACTCAGTGGACAACAAAAAACCCGCAAACCTAAACGGGATGCGGGTTAATCGGACATTGACGGACGTCCAAAAACGTCCTATTGGTGCGCCAGGCGGGACTCGAACCCACTACCTACGGCTTAGAAGGCCGTTGCTCTATCCAGATGAGCTACTGGCACACAGAAATACGACAAATAGGCCAGGGGCACCAAAGGGCAAAAAGAAGAACAAACCCCCGCCAGCAGAGCACAACGCTTATACTGAATCGAACATAGCTTGTCAACCAAAAGGCCAACCTCTTGCTCCCTTCCCCTCTCCCCCCAACAACAGGTAGCGACACAAGGGATAGGAGACAAGTGCGACAAAGAGCACCATGAGAATCGACGAGACCAGCAGTGCCTTTTTTTGAAAACGTTGCACCACTTCCCCCAAACCAAGGCGGATGGGTATTGCATCGACCAGGGCGGAGGCCATACCCAAAAAACCGGCTGGGAGCAGACTTCCATAAATAAAAATGCCAATCGAATGATACTCAGATTTGAGGATACAGAACGGGCAGTGATGGTAAGGCATGGCATAGATGTAGGACGAAAAAACGGTAGTGATCGCCACCAAGGACAGCCCGACAAAAAAGAGCCACAGCAAGCCGTTGAGCCATAAAAGCCATCGTGAAATCCGACGGAAGAGAAAATGGCCCCCGGTCGCAAGCCCAAGTGCCGTGCCATAGAAGACCACAAGCACCTCCCCCTGCGGCACTGTCCCCAACAAGTTGCCACCATCCCCCCCCCCTTCACCAAAGACCACCGCACAGCAAGAGGTAATGATATCTGGGGTGAGATAGGCGAGATAGAGGGTCTGAGCGACGACATCAGCGAGCACCAGGGGCAACAAACAGATCAAGGCAAGATACTTTGCTCGTAGCAGGGGATACCGCTCGGAGCTGATGTCGAAGGAGTGGAGTACTATCCAAAAACCGCAAAAGAAGGCACTCAGGAGCTTCAGTACCAGGACGGACATACCGAATTGATTGGCAGTCAGGGCACCTGTGGCGCACATGGCACCACGAATGACGGCGCTCAAATTGTCTGCCGCCATGACGAAGAGTAATAAGGAAAGCACCTGAAATCCCATGGCGTATTGCACCAGGGTCGAGGACAGCCAAGTCTCGTTTTCCAGGCGGATCTGACGATTGCTGTCGCTTGACGGCTCCCACCAGCAAAGGACTCGAATGGCGGTGCGCACAGCGACAGCCGTGAGTACCACCACCACCAAGCTCAACACGGTAAGCGCCACACTCCAGGAGTTAAGGAACATAAATCTTGCCGTCTTGGATGGCAATGATCCTCTCCACCGCTGGATGCTCGGTGATCAAGCGATCGTGTGAAGTGAGGATGATGGTCTTACCGGAGGCCTGTAGGTCACGCATGATTTCCATGAAGGCCAAACTCAGGGGGTGATCAAGGTGAGCGGTTGGCTCGTCAGCCAAGAGGATGGGGGGGGTATTGATCAGGGCACGGGCAATGGCGACCCGTTGTAGCTCACCGCCGGAGATCTGGCGGGCCGGGAAATTGGCCCGATGGCTGATAGCAAGCATCTCCATCAAACGCTCCGCCCGCTCCTTCCTCTGGCGTGGAGCCACGCCCAGCGGCATCAGCGGCAGGGTGATGTTTTCGAGTACGGTCAACTCGGGCAAGACATTGAAGTGCTGAAAGATGAAGCCGATGGTGGCTCGACGGTGGATGGTCAGGAAACGATCCGGCATCCGCGTCAGTTGTTTGCCGGCAATGGCGGCCCGACCGCTGGTGGGGGGGAAGACACAGCCAATGATCGACAGCAACGTGCTCTTGCCAGAGCCACTGGCCCCCCGCAAGCAGACCATGCTGTTGGCGGCAATCGTCAGGGTGATATCGCGTAAGGCCAACACCTGGTTTGCTTGACCTTGATTGTAGGTCTTGCAGACGTTTTCGAGTTCAATCAGGGCCGTGGACACACCTTCCCTCTCAGTTCATCGCCGAGTCGGCGGGGATTATCGCTGCCCGCCACGACGGGATAATGGTCGCGGTCAGATAGGGCACCACCGTCAAACAGAGGACAAGCAGGGTTTCTCCCAGATTGACCGTCGGTCGTAGGGGGATGGAGGGGTGGATGACCGACCAACCAATCAGAATTGGACGAAAGAGGGCTGCCTCAAAAAAGCTGACATGGACATAGGCCAGGGTGTAGCCCACCACAAAGGAGAGCAGCGAGACAATCATCCCCTCCCAAAAACGCAAGGCCAGGACATCTGCGGTCTGCCAGCCGACCATTTTTAAGATGGCAATCTCCTTTTTTTCCTCAGGAGTTAGGCCCGAGGCCTTGTCCCAAGCAAAGATAATAAAGGAAGTCAGGGCGGTAAGCAGGCAGACAGAGGCAAAGCCGCTCCGCCAGCCGAAGACAGACTGATAGGTCTTTTGTACCTGTTGACGGGTCACCACCCTGGTGTCGGGGAGTAGGGAGGCAATCTTTTTGGCGACCGTTGCCACCTCCGAGGGGTTGGCCACGGTCACACAGAGGTCAGTCACCATTTCTGGTGGTAAGCCAAACAAGTCACGGGCATCGGCAAGCCCCATGAACAGCGTGTCATAGGTCAAAAAGTCGGTTTCAGGTTGAAAGTTGCCAACGATGGTCATTGCCTTCAAACTGAGATCTGGCCGGAAGAGCGATATGATCGAGCTGCCCGACCCGCTTGCTGCCCCCTGTACCCCACGGCCCAAGACCACCTCATGCTCCCGAGGGAGCCGCCGCTGATCGATGGCCCGGCCAAGCTGATCGCCCAAGGGCATAGACAATGGATCAAGGCCCAGGATGGTATAGTTGGCCCCCTTGGTCTCGTTGAAGTAATAGCCCCATACCCGAGGGGTAATTGCCGTAATCCCCAAGATCTCGCTAAGCCTCGCCTGGTAGGCTACTGGAATGGACTCCTGACGCCCTGCCCGCATCTTTTGGATGGTGATTTCCGGGGCAAAGGCAAGGCTTTCAGCGGCCAACGAGGTCAGGGCCTTGGTGGTCATTTGAAAGGAGGCAAGCAGAAATATCACCCCGGCAAAGACAACCATCACCCCCAGCGATTTAAAACGTCGTCGCCAGAGAGAGGAGAGAGAATAATCGATCAGGTTGAGTTGCTTTGCAAAAGACATCAGCGCACGATCACGGGAGCGGCCCAAAAAGAGCCCGTTGGAAAATGGTCCATCGCCCCGGGGTGATCCATGAAGGGGACAACCAGGTCGGTAACGGCGGGATGACGTGTGTAGCGGGCCTCAGTCGCCAAGCAGAGGTCGGAGAGTCCGAGCCCCGCAACCGTAACCCTCCGCACCTCGTCCGCCACCGCAAACAGTCTCTCTTGGCAACGATGGTGCCAAACGAGACCGCCATCGACCACCGCCAACAGGGCAAGACAACCAAGCAAGATCGAGCAAGGGCGGTGCATGCCTTATTTCATCCGTTGACCAGAGCGCATGGTTTCAACCTGTTCGGCGGTAATAGCTTCGAAGGTCACCACACCCTTGCCTTGGTGATCTTTACTGAAGGCCTCGGCCGCTGACTTATCGGCAAAGGGGATGAACTCATGACCCATCGGCCCATTGATATCGCTTCCTAGCACATAGAAGGCCTTTTTTGCATCCACCGGTTTGAGGGTATAGTAGTCGGTCGCGCTGATCGCCGTGATCGTGGCCCCGGCCTTGGCTCCGTACTTTTGCGGGCTAAAATAAAAAACCATCATGTCTTTCACCCCGTCAAAATACTTAGTTTCGCCATCCGCCATGGTCAACGAGACCACCCAGTTTGGGTACTTGGCGACAAACATACCGCATACCGCGCAACGGGTGTCTTTATCGACGGATTTTTCGGCCGTCAGTCCTGAGGTTGGCAGAGCGATGAGCAGGGAGAGGACGAGGGAGATTTGGGCGATTGTTTTCTTCATGATTCACCTCAAGGGTAATGGGTTGAAGAGATAGAGACTGGACAAGAAAGTCGCTATTGAACAAAGGGCAGCAACAGGGAATCGAGTTGCTCTTTACTGACCCCACCTAAAATGACACCAACAACTCGGTGGCCGGGATCGAGAATGACGGTTTGCGGCACAACCTGTACCCGGTATTGGTTGGCAACCTTTCGTTGGGGATCAAGTACCACCGGGAATTTGATCCCCAAGTCATCGGCAAATTTCTGCACTTCGCCAGGCTTGGGCTCGGTATTGATATAAACCACACCCAGGCCCTTCTCCTGATAGCGTGTGTAGTAGTCATTAAAGACGACCGTATCGGCCCGGCAATACTTGCAGTCAGGGACAAAGAAGCGCAGGATAACGGGTTTACCCGTGTGATCGGCCAAAGAAACTGGCTTTCCGTGGAGATCACTCGTCGTAAAGGCCGGGGCCTGCTCACCCATGCGAATGGCCTTGGGGGCATCCGCATCACAACCTATGAGTTGACAACAGAGCATAAGCAGGGGCAGTAGCCGCCAGCAGGCAAGAATCATGCGCATAGCATCACCGTTGGTCATCAATAGATAAGCGGCAGGTTGGCCTGTTTCCAAGCCGCCACCCCGCCCTGCAAGTTATAGATTTCCTTATAGCCCTTATGGGCCAGGATCTGCATGGCGGCATAACTGCGGCCCCCAACCGCGCAGATCAACAGGAGCGGACGTCCCTGGGGGATGGAGAAATTGCCCTTCATGATGTCCATGAAGGGGATCAAGGTCGAACCCTCGATCTTGCCCTCACGCAACTCCTGTGGAGAACGGACATCGATGATCACCAAGTCTTTCTTCTGTTTGATCAACTCCATGGTCTGGGCAGGCGAGTACGAGGCTGAGACCTGGGCCTGGGCTTGAGCTTGAGCACCTTGCGCCGCTGGCTGATTGGCCCCGGCCTTGGCAGGGGGTTGATCTGCAGGGCTATTCGAACAGGCGGAAAGAAACAAGGCTAAGAGAATCAATTTTTTCTTCATCATGAAAGGCTCCAAGGTAGTGTTTGGTAAGTGTGTATCATAAGTCCGACTTAGACCCTCGGCAAGAAATAGCCTCCCCAGCCAGCGCGATCATCTCCGGCGAGTTCACATTCCGCCAGGCCCCTCGCAGTTCTGTCGGGGGAGAGACCACCCGCACCCCGGACCGATCAAGCAGACGAGACATCCGGTAGATCCCCGCTTGGGCCATATCCTCCAAGGCAGGCCGCATACGGAAATCGTAGAGGGCAAGCAGGGGTTGGTGGTACTCCTCAAGCTTTGGCAACACTGCCCAGGCCCCGGGCCTGCGCTGCCGCAAGAGCCAGGAAAGCGCCTCAGCCGTCAGCTCAGGCAGGTCACAGGCGGTGACCAGCACCGTAGCCCATGGTTGCCAACGCATTACCGCCAGGATACCAGCCAAAGGCCCTCGGCACCCCCAGACATCGGGCAGCCGAGGCAACGGGCAATCGCCCAACTCCCCGCCACCGGCAACCACCACCTGCTTACTCACTGTGGTCAAGAGGCTTGCTGTGCGTTGCAACCAGGTCTGACCATCCTTGAGCAGCAGATGTTTGGGGCGCCCCATTCGCGAGCTCTTGCCGCCAATCAAGACGCAGCCAAGCACCGGGGGCTGAGACCACCGTTGAAGCAGAAAACCATCCAACAGCGAAAGCATGATGTGATCGCGCTCCGGGCCTCGGGGCAGGCAAGCCATGATCTGCGGGTCTGCAGGGGGGGCCGCTTCGCCCTCCGCCAGCAGCCAGACCTTTGGCCCTGGCGTGTGCCGATATCCTTCAAGCAAAACGATATCATGCTCGATAGCCAAGAGGCGCAACCCGTCGGCAAAGTCAGCGCCAACGACATACTGCTTGCGAATAAAGACCCCGTTCTGCCCTACTAAGAGCAGATCGGCCCCGGCCTCAAAGAAACGGGCGCTATCCTTACCTGGCTGATCAATGGCCAGTTGCCGCGAGCTCTGCTTGGCTACGGCGACCCTCAGCCCTTGGCCGCGCAGGTGGTGGACACAACGCTCGATCAGGGTCGTCTTGCCCGAACCACTCTCCCCGCAAATGGCCAAAACCGGCAGGTCTTCTAAGTTCAAGGACATGAGCTATTGAGGTGAAACGATAAAGCCCTTCTGGATAGCGTATTTGATCAGATCCGCCGTGTTTCGAATCTCGGTCTTCTTCATGATGTTGGCACGATGGTGCTCAACGGTGCGGATGCTGATCGACAGGAGCTTAGCCACCTCCTTGCTCTTACGCCCTTCGGCAACCAAGGTCAAGACCTGTTTTTCGCGCACCGTGAGCTGTTCTAGGGCAACCCGTACCGACGGGCAGCTCAAGCGTTCCAGTTCCTGGTCGCTGAGTTCCTTAGCCAGGGAGGGGGCCAGATAGCGTTTACCCTCCATGCATTGCTGAATGGCCAACAGCAGTTCCTGATCGGAATCCTCTTTTAAGGCGTAGCCATCGGCGCCAGCCTGCATGGCACTGACCAACAACTCCTTACTGCTGTGCATGGTGAGCATCAAGATCTTGATAGCCGGACACAATTTTTTGATCTGGCCAATGGCCTCAATCCCTCGGATATTGGGCATGGAGATGTCGAGCAGGATAAGATCAAAGCAGCGACACTCAAGGAGGTTGAGCAACTCAAGACCATCGCCAACATCACCAACAACGGTGAGCCCAGGCTGGCCATCTATGATCTTTCTCAGCCCCCTACGAATGAGGAGGTGGTCATCGGCGAGTACAATCTGGCATGGTTTCATAGCGAGCTTCTCTTTTGGTATTGGTTTTGGCTAAGAATGGCCGACGAACATCTCTCCTGCTCAACTCACAAGTCTCGCCTTGGTACAACTGCGCTCGTTGACCATCTTCGCCAGGGTTGGGGCATAGAAACAGCCTATCATGCCCAGGACAGTAGCCACCGTGGTGATCCAGAAGAGGACAAGGTGCAAGGTTTGATGGCGGTAAAAAAACAGATCGAGGATGAAGAGGATCAGGCCAAGGTGCATGGATGATGAGCCAACGCGCACCCAGTAGCCCTTTTTTTCAAAATTTAAGCGCTGATTGCCGACAATCGCCAAGCCCAAGACAACCGTCTGCAAGGCCAAGGTCAAACAGAGGGCAACCTGGAGCGCTAGCACCACCCCTCCAGCCCAGGTGACGAGGCCTATCACCACCAGGAGCAGCAGGCCAAAGCGATGTAGCCAGGCAGTCGGCAGCAGACGCTTGGGCACACAGATCGCCAACAGGACGATCAAGGCGATGACAAACGGGCTGACAATCTGATTCATCCTCTCCATATAGGCGGCCTTGACCGGGGCGGCCATCTGCTGCAACTGAGCGAATTTGAAGTAAAACATCCCATAGATACAGATCCCTGAAATGACCGTTAAGATGGCCACCGTGGCCAGGATCAGGGCAAAATCATACGAAGGCCGCTTCGTCGTCATCGGAAATCCTCCTACTGAAAGGTATGCTCACCCGGGAAATAAAAAGACGAGACGAAGGTAAAGATCATCGCCACAAAACAGACGATGCCAAGACCGGAGGTAAAGTACCACATCGACGGCTTATTGGCGTAGAGTCGTGAGTGCAGATAGGTGCTATAAATCGCCCACATCATGATCGAGGAACAGATCTTGGGATCCCACCACCAATTTGGCCCCCAGGCCTGCAAGGCCCAGGGATAGCCAAGCAACATACCCAAGGTCAGCATGAAATAGCCAAATTTGGCGTGATC
>Ga0172375_10007976_pt1 | contig 14374 bp, 19 predicted proteins | sample LakKiv1m_FD_114537 | JGI IMG/M metagenome (GOLD analysis project Ga0172375, IMG submission 114537) | Freshwater microbial communities from Kabuno Bay, South-Kivu, Congo - kab_092012_11.1m | ecosystem: Environmental > Aquatic > Freshwater > Lake | place: Democratic Republic of the Congo... | reverse complement strand
TTGACGTTCAAATTTCCTTTTGCGCCGCGCAGGCTAAAATCCGCGCGAACCGTATCGATCGTGACTGAGCCTGCATCGCGAATGGATAAGTCGCCGTTCGCTTCTTTGAGTTCGATGTCGCCAGTCACGCCGCGAATCGCCGCGTCCCCGCCAACCGCCTGGATAAGGACAGTGGAACTGCGCGGTACACGCAGGGAAAGATCATCGCCGCACGAAAGACTGACTTTCTCTCCATCCTGTTGAACACGGATCTCCTCGTCATTCCCTTTGATGAGAATTTCCTGCCCCTCCCAACCAACGAGACTCAAATCCCCACCGACATTTTCAATGAGGATTTTGGGGGTGCCGCCAGCCGAAATTGTCCGGGACATGGTTACTCCTCCTCGCCGCGCAAGATGCGCATGGCCTGATCGGCATTGATCCTGCCGGTTTCGAGATCAGCAATCACGGCGCTTCGTTTTTCGGCATCCAGTTCAGGCGCCTCTTCCTTGCCCGGTTCATATCCCAGGGCACGGATCACCTCGTGCAGGCGGTTCCGAATGGTCGGGTAGGACAGGTCAAGTTCCTGCTCCACGCGGTTAATCTTGCCTTCGCAACGCACAAAGGTTACGATGAAATCAAGTTGCTCTGCAGAAAGTTGGGCAAAGGAACCGGCAGTAAAGCGGCCTTCAATGGCCGTATCGCAGGCCTGACAATGCAGGCGCACAACGGTGAGTTCATTTTGGCAGACAGGGCATCGGGTAAGGGCGGGGTGCATGGATTTCTCCTATCGCGCAAGAGGCGCAGCTGTGTTTTTTTGCGCGGCCTGCGCCTTTACTTTCTGGCCGGCACGGATCAATTGGTCGCCCAGTTTCATCAGCGGAATGCAATACCAGGGCATGACAGGGTAAGCACGTTTTAAGGCCCGTTCCGCCGACGCCACGGAAATCAATTCGCGATGACATCCTGAATTGATGCGAAAGAGGACATCTTGATCAAACATTTCACTCTCTCCTTGAAAATAACAACCAAAAGAACGTTTTTCTAAAAATATTATATTCATTTTTTTAACTTTGTCAAGGATAAAATCAATATTATTAATTTTGACCTTGATTTTCTGAATATTACTCACAAAAAGGCTTTTTCATGCGCCAAATCTGGCAATTTCAGGATACCTGCATATGTTGTAAAATAGGGACATCCCCTGTCTGGAGACGCCATGATCCGCACCTTATTCTTCATCCCCGGCAAACCCATCCGCACCGATATTCCCCCACAGGAATTTCCCCGCCTCATTCGGGACAAACGCAGCCTGCTCTGGGTTGATTTTGACGGTGAGCCGCCCGAATTCTGTCTCCCGATCCTACAAGCCTTCAACTTTCACCCTCTGGCAATTGACGATGCCCTGGCAGAGACCCACTCTCCAAAACTCGACGATTGGGGAGATTACCTTTATATCGCCCTAAACTACATGCACCTGAACAGCAGCATCAAAACCTGGGATACGGAAATGGATGAGTTGGATATTTTCCTCGGCTCCAACTTTGTCGTCACGCATCACGATCACCCCGTCCCTGCCGTGGATGAAACCTTTGCCAATTGCAACCGCGATCAGCGAACCATCCAGGAAGGAGCCGATCACCTGCTGTATAAGATCGTGGATTACCTCGTGGCCGACTATATGCCCGTGATCGAAAAAATCGATGAGGAAATTGATTTGATCGAGGACCAGATCTTTGACCGGCCGGACCCGCGCACCCTGGAGCGGTTGTTTTCGCTTAAGCGCATCCTCCTGGGCATGAGGCGCATCCTGCTTCCCCAGCGTGAAGTGCTGAATAAAATGGCGCGCGATGATTATCGCGTGATCGACAGTAAAGACCGCATCTTCTTCCGCGATATTTACGATCATCTCGTAAGATTGCACGATCTCAACGAAAGCCTGCGCGACCTCGTGAGCGGCGCGCTGGATACATACCTTTCCGTGATAAACAACCGCTTGAACGACGTCATGAAAACCCTCACGCTCATCACCACCCTGTTCATGCCGATCAGTTTCATAACAGGTTTCTTCGGCATGAATTTCTTTGAGCCTGTCGCGGGCCTGGTGGGCTGGACAGGCCGTCAAATGTTCATGGTGATATTGGGCATCATGCTCTCACTGCCGGTCGTCATGTACATTTGGATGCGGCGGCGTACGTGGGTGTAATAAAACAGAAACGCAAGTTCATTAAAGAATTCGTTTCTATGGCTGTAGCAAAGTCGCTTGACAAGATTTGATGTGTGTGGCGCTGGATAAGCAGTTTTGACCAAAACGCCAGATTTCGATCTTCTATGCGAAGTTTCAACGGGTATTTCCTGACTTTGCTACAGCCATGTTCGTTTCCTCCGGCACTTGACACAGAACAGGTGTTCGGTTATCATTCATAGCACAAATGAGCGATTTATGCTCAGGAGGCTTTTATGATGATGATGGTTCGAAAAAGCAAGGGATTGGGCGAACGGCACCAGAAAATCCTTGATTTTATCCAGGAGTACCAGCGGGAATTCAAACACCCGCCATCCATTCGCGAGATCGGTGAGAATTGCGGGATTTCATCCACATCGGTCGTTAACTACTACCTCGATCAACTGGAGAAGAGCGGCCATATCGAACGCGATCGCAAGATTTCGCGCGGCGTCCGTCTCACCGGCCCCACCCCACTGGGCGACATGCTCCGCGTTCCCATGTTGGGGCGCATCGTGGCAGGCGAACCCATCCCGGTTCCCCCCTCGGATTTTAACTACTTCAACGTCGATGAGTCGGTGGATATTGCCATGTCCCTGATGCCCACCAGGGAAAAAGGCAGGGACCTGTTTGCACTTGAGGTACAAGGCGAATCCATGATCGATGCCATGATCAACGACGGCGACATTGTCATTATGAAACCTGCGCAGGATGCCAAAAACGGCGACATGGTGGCGGTCTGGCTGCCCGAAAAAAACGAAACCACCCTCAAGTATTTCTACAAGGAAAAAGACCGCTATCGCCTGCAACCCGCGAACCCAACCATGAAACCGATTTACGTGGACAAAAGCAATTCACTCGAGATCAAAGGCAAAGTGGTCATGGTCATCCGCAAGGTAAACAGTTACGCGGCATAAAAGATTCAAGCAAAAGAGACGACGTTCAGCCGTCTCTTTTTGATTTAATGCTATACTGCCCCCCATGCCAACCAAAACCGTCTCCCTGAATTGGGACCCCAAGGAACAGTTCATCCTGCAAGACCAGGATAACTACCAGATTATCATAAAAAAGCCAAAGGGCGTCAGCGCCTCAGACCTGCTGCCCATGGCCCTCATCGGATGCGCCTCGCACGATGTTGTCAGCATCCTCCAAAAGCAGCGGCAGGACCTAAAGCAATTAAAAGTCACTGCCGACAGCACACAGGACGCCGACCCGCCGTGGCGATTCCGCAAGATCAAAGTCCACTTTCAACTCACGGGAAAAAATCTCGACCCGGAAAAAGTCCACAAGGCCATTAAGTTGAGTGAGGAAAACTACTGTTCGGTCTACGTTACCCTGCGCGACGTGGTTGAGATCACACAGGATTTCGAAATTATCGAAGGCTAATGGTCGTTTTAAAATTTCAACAAAAGACGGTCTCCAGTTCATGAAGACCGTCTTTTGTTTTGGATCTTATCTGATTTTGATGCGTGGTTTTTTCCCGCCGCCCGCCGAGCCTGCTGCGCCCGGCATTTTGATCTTCCCTTTGCGCTTCACGCCGCCAAATAACGCGGCGCCGCGCGAGATCAGGAATGGCACGAAAAGAAGAACAAGCAGGCCGCCGAGAATCGTTGCAAACAACGTCCACGATTGACCCCCGACTTCGGGCAAAACGCCGCCGGGGTTGTATCCTGCGTCCTGGCTGACCTGCCCGCTGGGGGTGACCAATGAAACTGTCAGTGCGCGGTTAATGCCATCGCGCAACGTGGAAGGTGAAACATACGTGATTGCGTATTCGCTCTGCAAGGACTGCCCATATTGCTGGTAGAAAGCAGTCAGGGATTGAACATCTGTGGCAAAACTATAGAGGCCGCCAGTCTGTTCCGAAAGCGATTTCAACCCGGCTTCATCGAGGCCGGTCTGCCCGGCGGCGCCGGCATCGCCAAATCCGATGGCGGAAATGGTCAAACCGCTTTCGCCGATCGCGGCGATCACATCGTCCGCCGTGCTTTGGCTTTTATTATCCAGCCCATCCGTCAGCACAATGATGGCTTTGCGGCCGGAGACTCCTTCCAGGAGTGATTCAGCGGCGGCCAGGGCGTTATACATGGCTGTGTCGCTGCCGGTCTTCAAGCCGTCGATTGCGCTGGTCAACGCCGCGATGTCTGTTGTGATCGGCTGGACGGTATATACCTGTGTGTCGTAGGCCAGCAGCCCGGCCTGGTCGCCGGGACGCAATTGGCTGACGTAGGTTTTCGCGGCTTGTTTGGCCGCGCCGATCTTGTCGTTCTTTTCCATGCTGCCGGAAATATCCATCACCAGCATGGTTGTGACGGGGATCGCGCCCCCGCCCACTTCCCCGCCGCCGCGAATATCCACAGGCTGCATGGCCGCGCCGTTCTCTGAAATTTGGATGGAGGCCGGGTCTACTCCGACGGGGTCGCCAGCGGAATTTGTGACCGAGACGTAAACGATCACGTTCGGGAAGTTGGATTTGTCCACCTGGGTAATGCGGATTTGCGCGCCGCCCTGGGCGAAGGCCGCAGGGGTGGACCAAACCAGGAGCAGCGGAATCAGGATGAGGGTCAGAATGAAACGGAGCCGGTTTGCGCGCATGGCTACCTCTTTTCGTGATAAACCATCTCGGTATTGCCCATGCGGATCTTCTGTCCGTTTGCGAGTTGGGTGCGTTCGATCTTCTTTCCGTTGATGGTCGTGCCGGAAAGACTCATATCCTTGAGCGTGAAACGCGTTCCATCGCCGGTGAGCATGGCATGTTGGGGGGCAATATCGGGGTCGGGGAGAACGATCTCGGATTTAAGCGGGGAACTGCCGATGGCAACAGCCGGGCCGCCCGCACGCATGAATTTATCGAGGATAAACTCAGTTCCTTTTAGTTTGCCGGAGGTGACTTCGAGCCAGGCCTTCGACAGCAATACAACGGTCAGCGAAATGAACGCGCCGACCGAGGCGCCCAACAGCACGAGACCGGCCGCTTTGCCGGTGAGCGGGTCTTTGAGCCAGTTGTGCGCGCTTTCAAGCAGAACGCCGCCAAGCGCGCCGCCAATCAGACCGCCGAGCATTCCCTTCCATGCCTGGCTTTTTCCGACCACGCCTTCCGCGAGGCCAAGCAGGAGACCAAAGACCGCCCAGCCCAACGCGCGCCCAACGAGACCCGCGCCCACAGCCTGGAACAGGAATTCACTCAACGGTAATCCGATGCCGCCTGCAACAAGTCCGAGCAACGCGCTAAATAAACCGGACCGGGCGGCCTGCACGATATTTTGCGTTAGTGAACCTTCGGTGATGCCGATGAACAGGCCAATGACCGATCCAACCAGCGCGCCGACAATGGCCTCACTTAGATATAAATTCGTTACGAATGACAGGCCGAGGGAATTACTCACCTGCCAGCCGATCAATCCGCCGATTGCGCCAAGAACGGCATAGTAATACGTGCGCATTCGTCTGTTCATAATCAGCCTCCTTCATCTTCTGCGCTTGCTTCGTCCAAACCTTCAAGGTTATTCCAATTGACCAGGCTTCTTCCAAGGTTTCCATTCAATTCATAAAAACCATAGTAACGCGTCGGGTCGAGCGCGCCGTCTGCGCGGCGGACAAAGAATCCGCCAAGCGATTTATGCGGCTCCACCACAAGCGCCACCTGCCAGGGTTCAGGGAAGAAATTGTTGTGCAGCCAGGTATCGTAATGGGACAGGAAAATTCCCATTCGCGGATGTGTGTGATACCAGCCGACTATCCGTTTGCCGTCGAAGTTTTTTTCCAGTTCGTCGTGGAAGCCCACCAGCGTGTCCTGTGTAAAAGTCAGGTAGACACTTCCCTGCCGCGTATGGCGGGCCGGCAGCATGTGTTGCACAACGATGAATTGCCCGCTGGTTTCCTTGTCCAGGCACCACAAACCAACCAGCGCGCCGCCCACTTCATCGTCCAATTCGCTGGTGGAATGCAGGCAAATGCGGCTGTAAGCCGATTGTGAAAGAAACACCTTCACCTGCGGCTTTGCGCTCTGATTTTCATATGTCGAAATCCAGCGCATGGAACGCGACATGGGCATGCAAGCCTGCCTGGGCCTGGCGCTGGAAGGGGATGGCGATGAAATGCGGATGCCTAGACGTGCCATAATGAATCCTATTCCTTGAACACGTCCCGCAGGGTATCTGCCAATTTTCGCGCAGTAACATTCCTGCGGGACGATTGTTCAATCGGGGAATTACCCCGCGGTGACGTCGGCGGTCATCATCAAACGGTCGTTCGCCGGGATGCCAGCCTGGGAGAGGGTTTCCTCCTCCTTCAGTTCGCGTCCCAGGGCCTTGCTGTCCAACCGATAGGACATCGGGCGTCCGTCCGGGCCGGTGGTGGGCAGTTCGAGGGAAGTGGTCAATTCGGGGATCAAATCCTTTACGGCCACATCATCGGGAACATCTGCATTGCGACTGCCGCCTGAGGGAAGCACGAGGGTAACATTGATGTCAGACATTTTTACTCCTTTTTAATTGGTTTGAAACTCACCAGATAAATTTTCTGCGCGCGCAGGAACTGCCTTCTGGTGTTGACAACGTTCCGCAGGGAGATACCGGTAAATTCACATTTATAAATTCCCTGCGAAACGGTTTACATAAGATGACTACTTGAAACGAATCAGCGGTTTCTTCTTCGTTTCGACCGCCTTGACCTTGACACGTTCCGGGCGAAGCAATTCGCGTTGGTCGACAGGAAACGCGTTGGGATGTTTCTTGCGATATTCGCGGGACCACCGGGCGGCTTCCACGTCCCAAGGAAACGGCGGCTTTGTGGGATCGTCGTGAAAGTTCTTCCATTGCGTCATCTCACCCAGCATAATCACGAGACGGTCGAGCGAACGGCTGGCTGTCCACCAGGCCGCGTCGATGCAGACGCTTCCGTTCAAGTGATTGATGTTCGGATGCCAGATGGGCGTCAGCCACTTCATGCCCGGCCAGCGCTGCGGATATTGGTTGTGGAGATAGATCTCAACCTGGTGCATGTTGCCGTATTTCGGGTTGCCCGAGCGATCCACATCAATAATGCTTTTGCACGCAAAAGTCACAATGTAGCGTTCCGGCGGAACGCCGGGGCGCGCTCCGACTTCCTTGAATGAGATCAAGTCACTGCGAGCGGCCAGCTCCACCATCAAATCATGATCGCCGCGTAAACGTCTCATGCGCGGACTGCCCGCCACCGAGGAGATGATTCCACCGGCCGTAATATCGGCGGTCAGCATGAGGCGGTCATTTTCAGGGACTTTTGCCGCAGCCAGCGTTTCACTATCCTTGAGTTCGCGCCCGAGAGCCTTGCTGTCGAGACGGTATCCCATGGGACGTCCGTCCGGGCCGACAGTTGGCAATTCCAACAGCGAGGTCAGTTCAGGCATCAGATCGTGCAGAGGCACGTCATCCGGGATTTCGGCGGCGCGCGCCCCGCCGCTGGGCAGGACAATGGTCACATTCAAGTCAGACATAGTCAATTCCTCCGTTATGAATTCAAATGAGGGATCTGGCACATGCCGGTAATATTCCAGCAATCCGCGTGATGCAGCGTATGGCAGATCTCGCATTCCTTTACGCCGCGCGGGTCATTGCGCTTGACTTCCTCCAGGCAATATGGACAGCGATGTTCCTCGTAAACCGAGAGTTGCAACTCCGGTTTGCGCGAGGGCGCCTTCCTGCGCTTTGCACGGAGAGGCTGCGGCGGGCGGGCAACAACCATCTTCCCGGCTTCCGGCATGAATTTTTCCTGCGCCTTTGCGCGGTGCGCTGGTTTCAGGCGCATTCTCCCCTGTTGATTCGAAGTCAACTTTTCGGGAAATTGAAAATGAGGCACTTGAAACCGCGGAAGTTGAAAACGGGGGAGTTCGAACCTGGGCAATTGCGCCGAAGCCGATGAGCGTGCCTGCTCCCTGCGTTTGTTTGACCGGCGCGCCCGCGCCTGGGCTTCCACAATCCTGGCCGGTGAGCGCCGCCATGCCCGAAGCGCAAGCAGGGCCACCAGTATGCCGCCTGCAATTTGCCAGAGTTCCATCCAATCAATGTAACCTCCGAGCCATTTCTCCAGCGGCCCGATGCCCATCTTCCAATTTGTAAAATAACCAAGCGCATACAGGGCCAATCCCAACCCGGGCAGAACAATAAGGAAGCGGACAAACCCGGCATAATTGTAGAAGATCGCGCGCGCGCCGATGCCAGCCGCCAATCCCAGGCTGATGTTTGCGAACACGGTCATCCAAAGCAGCGGAAGATTGACCTGGTACTGATATAGCAGGATCGTCAACGCTTCGATGCCGGCAATGAACAGGATAAACATCGCCAGGCCTTGGATAAAGCCGGGTTTACGGGTTGGGGAGGAAAAAGAATCGCTCATGGCTGCGGTACGAGTGGACATCCTAATCTCGCAAACGAATACGATTGGCGCGCACTTTCAATACCGGCGCGGGTTTCACGTCCTTGATTTGCACCTTTTCCTTGATGCGAATGCGGGGTTTCGCTTCCACCTTCAAGGTCGACTCAAAGTGGCGGAAATGCAGGGCATCCGGCAGGTCGCCGCTCAGTTCATAAAAGCGATATTCACTGCCATTCTGGGCGCGCAGGATGTGAAGCGCCGGAACCCCCACACTTCCCAACGTGCGGTTCAGGAAGGTTTCCTCACCGGTGATCACATGCGTCAGGCTCGCCTCGCGCAATATGCCGCAGGAGGGACAATGCCCGGCTTCAAAACTCACGTCACTCAACGGGCGCAGGACTTCCTCGACCGTATGGCAGTTCGGGCATTCAAGTTTTGTGATCAATTCCTGGTCCAATTCAAGCACGGCATTGGGACCGAGGTCTGAATGTGCAATGCGCAGGAGATCATCGAGAGTCGTCCGCTGGGCGCGGGCCGGTAGTTCGGTCACATCCCCGTAGGTCCAGTGTGACTCGCAATCTTCGCGCGGGGAATATGCCGTGGTGTGCATCTCATTGATCATGCCGTTGAAATGCGTCACCTTGCCGGGTTCCACCGGCATGTTGTTGATCAACTTCAGCGCTTCCTGCGATTGCATCGCGCCGATGATCGAAGCGATGGTCGGTGTGGTTGGCACCTTGCCGAGCAGGATATTCTGCCGCGCCAGCAGCGGGCAGGAATATCTCAGCGACAAATCGCGAATGGCCTGTTCCGTCAACGTACATTCGTAACAGGCGCCCTGCCCCGGCACAAACGTTCGCACGAGACCAAGCAACTCCTGGATCGCCCCATCCACCCAGGGCTTGTTCATCCAATAACAAAAACGATTGACCGCCAGCCGCGCCTCACGATTATCGAGACAGCCGATCACCACATCCATGCGGCGGAAAATGCCCAGCCCAAGTTGCGTGGTCACATCGCCGTTCACATATTGCACGTGAACATCCGGGTTGATGGACTTCGCCCGCGCCGCCGCAATCTCGGCCTTGCTGCGGTTGTTATCCGTTTCACGGAATAGCACCGAACGGCTCAAATTCGCCGCCTCGATTTTGTCGAAATCCACGATAAAAATATGCCCAATGCCCATCAGCGCCAAATTCTTGATGACCTCGTTTCCCAGCGCGCCCGCCCCGATTACCATTACCTTTGCATTCTGAACCTTCCCGCGATCCCACCATGAGATAAAGTCAAATGTCCCAAGGCGATCCTTGCTCAGGTTGGGGATGTGGATGGGCTTTTCGAGCGCGATCGGCAGGCGGATGGGTCCCGTTGGCGGCTCGTTTCGCGCGGGACGTTCGGCCTGGTTCGCCGCCCCGGCCATTTCCTTCGCCTGCGTCAGGTTCGACTCGTCCACATTGCGCGCGAACCAGCCAACATGCGGGCGCGACTCTATCAGGCGGTTTTTCTCCAGCACTTTCAGCGCCTCGCGCAGGGTTGCGCGGCTGATGCCGAACTGGGCAATTAACTCACGTTCCGGCGGCAACTGCGTACCCGGTTCGAGGCTTCCGTCCAGAAGCAATGCGGTTAATTTTCCCGCGACCGCCTCGGCCAATGTTTTATGGGCAATCGGTTCGATTTTCATCAGATTTCCTGTGGTATGGTAGTCAGACCAGTTGACACGATTATAGGAAATCCCAGGTACGGCGTCAACCAACCAGCATAGGAAATCGGTACCCCCTTACTTAAATGCAAAGACGACTCTTGCGAGCCGTCTTTACTTTATAAAACTGCAAATTACTCGACGACGATGTTCGCGCCGGCTTCTTCGAGTTTCTTCTTGGCGTCCATGGCGGCGTCCTTGCCAACGCCGGTCAGGATCTTGCCGCCGGCGGTCTCGGCCATGGTCTTGGCTTCGCCGAGTCCCAGGCTGGTCAACTGGCGGATGACCTTGATCACGTCAATTTTCTTGGCGCCTGCGTCCTTGATGACCACATCGAACTCGGTCTTCTCTTCGACAGGTTCAGCGGCGGCCGCGGCGCCACCAGCGGCTGCAACAGCCACGGGAGCGGCGGCTGAAACGCCCCACTTCTCTTCGAGTTTCTTTACGAGGTCAGCGGCCTCGAGGACGGAAAGGGTGGAAAGTTCTTCCACGAGTTTTTCGAGCTTGTCAGACATTGTTTAGCACTCCTTGCTAGGTAAATAATTTTGAAGTAGTTGCGACTTCAGTCGCTTGTTTATTATGCCGCAACAGGAGCCTTCTCTGTGAAGGCCTTGATAACAGCGGCCAGGCCGCGCGCGGGTTCGGCGATGGTGCGGACGAGTTTGCCCGCGGGAGCCTGCAACACGCCCAGCAGTTGTGCACGGACAACAGGCAGCGGGGGCAGTTCGGCCAGGGCTTTCACTTGAGCAGTATCGAGCGCTTGACCGCTCAGGAAACCGCCCTTCACCTTGACGAACTCACTGCCTTTCGTCGCGTCAGCCAATGCCTTCGCGGTCGAGGCAGGGTCAGTGAAAGCAAACGATACAGCGGTGCTCTTCACAAGGTAATCGTCGGGGAGTTTCATCCCGTTATTGGAAAAAGCGCGGCGGACGAGGGTATTCTTCACCACGTGGAATTCGCCACCGGTATCGCGGATCTTGGCGCGGATGTTATCCAAATCCTTCATCTTCACGCCGGTATATTCCACCAGGATCACGGCATGACTGCGCTTGATCCATTCCGAATACTGGGCCAGCACTTCTTCCTTGCGTTGTTTCGAAATTGCCAAAGGGTATTCACCTCCTTTCAAATAAAAAGTCTTTGCCACTTTCACAGGCAAAGACTTTTGCACCCCGGGGGAGGGGAACAATTCCCGAAGGAATTGCAATTTGCATTCAGTCTCCACCTGAGCAGGAAATTAAGTCCCTCTTGCGAGGAACACCCGCCTTCATCGGCGAAGTGGCTATTTCAGAATATATCGAGTAATGCTACTCGGCTTCTCCCATTGCTTCACCCGGGTCCACTTTCACGCCGGGGCCCATGGTGGTGGTCACAGTAATGCGTTTGATGTAACCGCCTTTTGCGCCTGAAGGACGGGCCTTGTGAATGGCGTCCATCAGCGCAACAAAGTTATCATGCAACTTATCGGCAGTAAACGAAGCCTTGCCAATCGAGACATGAATATTGCCGGTTTTATCGAGGCGGAATTCCACGCGGCCAGCCTTGGCTTCCTTGATGGCGCGCTCCATATCCTGGGCAGGAACCACCGTCCCGGCCTTCGGGTTGGGCATAAGACCGCGCGGGCCAAGCACGCGGCCCAAACGACCGACTTTGCCCATCGCATCCGGTGTGGCAATCGCCACATCGAAATCGAGCATGCCGCCTTCGACCTTCTTCAAGGTCTCATCGTCATCTGCAACGAGATCGGCCCCAGCCGCCCGCGCGGCCGCGGCGCCTTCACCCTGGGCAAAGACCAGCACGCGCACCGACTTCCCCAAACCATGCGGGAGCACGACCACGTCGCGCACCTGCTGGTCCGCCTGGCGCGGATCGAGTGCGGTCCGCATGTGAACTTCCACCGTTGCGTCGAATTTTGTGATGCTGGTTTCCTTCGCAAGGCTTACAGCCTCACGGGCGGGGTAAATCCTGTCAATATCTACTTTTGCCAGAGCGGCATTGTACTTCTTACCATGTTTTGCCATTTTATCCTCCGTGGTTCAAGCGGGCTTGTAGTCTAATGGCCTGATAGTCAAATAGTCGAATGGTCGTGACCATGAGACTATAAGGCTACGTGACTAAAAACAGCCCTCCCACAAATTAGTCAACCACCGTAATGCCCATCGAACGGGCGGTGCCTTCGATCTGCAACATTGCGCCTTCGAGATCAATCGCGTTGAGGTCTTTCATCTTCAACTCGGCGATTTCCTTCACCTGCTGGCGGGTCACCTTGCCAACTTTGTCCTTGTTTGGAATGCCGGAGCCCTTTTCCACTTTGGCAGCCTTGCGAAGCAGAACCGCGGCAGGCGGGGTCTTCAGGATGAACGAAAACGAACCATCCGTGAAAACCGTGATTTCCGCAGGGAGCACTTCGCCCGCACGGTTCGATGTGCGCGCGTTATATTCCTTGCAGAACGCCATGATGTTGATGCCATGACCGGCCAAAGCAGGGCCGATCGGGGGGGCAGGATTGGCTTTCCCAGCCTCAATCTGCAGACGAACAATTGCCTTAAACTTCTTTGCCATTTTTACTCCTTGTGGTTTTAGCGGGTCATTTTGGGAGACCCTCCCACCAAATCAGTGATCAGTTATCAATCATCAGAAGGTACGAAACCAACCGGTCACTGGCAACTGAAAACTGCTAACTGGTTTTACGCTTTCTCAACCTGCAGAAAATCCAACTCCACAGGCGTTTCACGCCCGAAGAAACTCACCATTACGCGGACCTTCGTGCGCTCCATGTCGATTTCCGAGACCATTCCACGGAAGTCGTTGAACGGCCCATCCACAATGCGGACGCGCTCGCCCACCTTGAAGGTAACCTTGACCGTAGGCGCTTCGGCTTCCATACGCTTGATGATCTGTGATACTTCCTCGGGACGCAGGGCTGTGGGATTGTTTCCCATGCCCACGAAACCCGTCACGCCCGGAGTGTTGCGCACCACATACCATGATTCTTCCGTGAGGATCAGGTTCACCAGCACGTAACCAGGGAAGATATGGCGCTCCACCGTGCGGCGTTTGCCATCCTTGACTTCGATCTCTTCCTGTGTCGGAATGACCACATCGAAGATCATATCCTTCATGCCCATGGTCTCGATGCGCTGCTCAAGGTTATGGCGCACCTTGTTTTCGTAGCCGGAATAGCAGTGAATCACAAACCAGGCCGGTCCCTCCGCCGTGCTTTCGACCGGCGGCAAATCGGTTGGAATCTGCTCGGAGCGCGCGGCAGGTTTGGGATCCGGGGATGGGGCGACTTCCGCAGGAGCAGTTTGCTCCTCGGTTGTTTCTTCCATCGGTTCCTCTTCAAACTGCTCTAGCGGTTCCTGCACGTCCATCAAATCCTCAATTCAAGTATTAGATTCCGAGAGCCAGATCCAGCAATAATCCGGCGAGAGCATCCACGCCCGACAGGAAAATGCCGACAATAACCATCACCAGCAGCACAAGCCAGGTTAAGCGACGCGCTTCAGGCCAGGTCGGCCAGGTGACTTTGCGCAGTTCGCCGGTCGTCTCACGAAAATAGCGTTGGACGGCATTCTCGTGCTTCCGGGCTTTCTTATCTTTCTCAGCCAAGGTGTTTCTCCTTCGTCATTTTACGGCTAAAACGCCGCATTGCGCGGCGTTGCCACAGGCAGGCCAGGTAGGAATTGAACCCACAACCGCTCGTTTTGGAGACGAGTGCTCTGCCAATTGAGCTACTGGCCTATTTCGTCGGATGGTCGCCCGGTTTCCCGGTTGAGACCATCCGACCGACTGACTATTTCGTCTCGCGATGCTGCGTGTGCTTCTTGCAACGCTTGCAGTATTTATTGAACTCCAACCGGTTCGGATCGTTACGACGATTCTTCTCGGTGGTGTAATTCCGCTCCTTGCATTCATTGCACTGGAGTGTAATGACAGGGCGGACATCCTTTTTCTTGGAAGCCATCTTACTACCTTACTTTCTATTACTCAATGATCTTGGTCACGACACCCGCGCCGACGGTCAGGCCGCCTTCACGGATGGCAAACTTCGAACCCTGCTCCAGAGCCACCGGCACGATCAACTGCACCGTCAGGTTCACATCGTCGCCCGGCAT
>Ga0172375_10007975_pt1 | contig 14374 bp, 19 predicted proteins | sample LakKiv1m_FD_114537 | JGI IMG/M metagenome (GOLD analysis project Ga0172375, IMG submission 114537) | Freshwater microbial communities from Kabuno Bay, South-Kivu, Congo - kab_092012_11.1m | ecosystem: Environmental > Aquatic > Freshwater > Lake | place: Democratic Republic of the Congo... | reverse complement strand
GCTATGTCGGGATAAAGGATAATACAATTTTTGATTTAAAAATGTTTATGTCCCTGTTCTCCAGCTTTCATATGTAAATAAATCTCCCCCCATACAAAACTATAAAGAATTTTATTCCCCTCTTCATGCTCAAGTATAAGAGAATCTTTAGCAAAAGGAGCTATGGGAATCCATCCCTGATTTAGTAATTCGTCTAGATCTGCTTTAATAACCATTATATTTAAAGAAAATGACTATTTTTAAAACATTACAATAATAAAAATCTTAAAAGATAATAAACCAAGAAAGCCGGCCAAACTAACGCCTTTAAGATAGCAAGAATAACGCCCCAAAAGCCAACTGCATTAGAAATATAAAATACAGCTGCTCCAATAAAACCAAGACCATAAATTCCACTACCTGCATTTTTATGGTGATGCCATTTTCTACAATGACATTCACATTTTTCTTCTTTTTTCATATTATCCTAATCAGGAGAGATTATTTAAATATATACAAATCATAAATTTACGGCCACGTCTTTTTAATTGGTTTTATTTCAAAAGGATTTGGAAACTCTATTTTAATTGGTTTAGGCATAACCGGACTAGGAAATTCTATCTTAGGTATTTGTCTATCTATTGATTCATTATGAACCCTTTCTCTATTACCTGCCCAGTATCCAGTAGTATAAGGTTCAGTGCCTGCTAAATGTTTATGAGAGCTTCCTATTCCCCCGCCTTCGGGAGCACCAACTACTCCATCTAGCTTACCAAATTCCAGCTCTACAAAGTCTTGTGCATCATCAACCATACACTGTATTCTAGCATCCCAACGTTTCATGTTATCGATAAAGGATAAAACTTTTTAAATCTAACCAATAAATAGGGAGTATCACTTATTCTGATTTTTATAAATATAAACTAATAATGCAACAAGTCCAAAAACTGTAAAAACAATTGTTAATGAGTTTATTATAAACATATCCTTTAAGAATATTAAAGCCATTTTTAATGCAAAGACAATAAATATGTAATTAATGAAATAGAAAAGTATTTCTGAAAGCAAAACATTATCTTTAAAATTACTCTCCAATATTGTCCTTCTAACAACTACAGATAATGAAAATCCTACAACTATAACAATTAGTGATCCAGTGATTGTAGGAATTATGCTAAGAATTGTTGTTAACCACCCAGTAAATAAGGGGATTGCTAATTGGGTCAATGCGAAATTAATAAATAATATATAAATACTCCATTTAATTATAATTAAAATCATATCTATAACTGGCTTATTTATTATTTTAGTTATTTTCAGTTTCTCTATAAGTTTTCTTAATAAATATTTTATTGACTTACCAATAAATATACCCAAGACCAATAAAATTAATGCAATTACTAAGTTTAGCAATAGATCACCAGTTATTTGTATACTACCAAAACGAGTTAAGAATGCCTCTTTAAAAGAGTTATATAGTCCCATGTTCATATATCTCTTCATACATTTATAAATATTTCTAAAATAAAAAGACTTTTAAACAGGTTTTGTCTTTTAATACTATGAGAATATGTTTTGTATCATTTTCTTACTCTTCTACTAGCACCGGAGGAATAGAGAGATATCTAGATAATATTATTGGGGAAATTACAAAAAGAGGTCATAAAGTAGATGTAATCACCGCATCTTATGATAAAGATAGTATTGAAACTAAAGGAAATCTTAAGATACATAGCCTTAAATTTATGAGTCCTTTTTTTGAAGATAAAGTTTTAGGTGGCAAAAAATTATATTCCTATTTAAGCGAATTAATAAGAAATGGTAGAATAGACATTATCTCTGCAGAGAATTTTTATAGGGGAACACCTCCATCTTATGCATTTGCAATTAACTTAATCTCTTTAGAAACAGGAGTGCCTGCTATTTTAAGAATGCATGCTCATTTCTCAAAAGAAATAGAACAATCTCTAGTAAAAGATTTGATGTGGCAAAAAATTATGGGTGTAAGTAAAAGTGTAAATAATATTGCATATAATTCTGGAGCAAATATAGAAAAGATTGCCCTAGTTTATCCAGGAGTGGATACTACTTTATTTCATCCAGGATTAAATAGGGGATGGTTAAGAAATAGAATAGGTGTGTCTGATAGCGATTTTTTGATAATGCATGCGAGTAGAATAACGGGTAGTCAAAGTAATTCTTCTTATTTAGAAGCAAAAGGCGTTACAACGCTATTGGAGGCATTCGCAATAATCTCTCAAAAACATAAAAATGCAAAGCTCTTAATTGCGGTAGCAAAACCTCCGACTGTTTGGGAAAAAAGATTTGACTTAGAAATAAAGAGAATTAAAGATTTAGCAGAGATTAATGGAATTAAAAATAAGGTGATTATTAGATCTTTTGAGCTTTCAGATATGCCCAATGTATTTAATGGCATAGATCTTTTTGTCATGGCTTCTGAAATGGAATCTTTTGGTTTAGTATACGCAGAAGCAATGGCCTGTGGTATTCCTGTTATAGGAACAAGTGTGGGCGGAATAACAGAAATAATTGATAATAACTTAAACGGCTTTTTAGTAGAACCAAAAAAACCAGTAGAATTAGCTAAGAAAATAGATATAATAATTTCTGATCCAGAAAAAAGAAAACAAATGGGGATTAACGGAATTAATAAAATAAAAAATAAGTTTGAATTGAAAAAAATGGTAGATAGACTACTTGGCGTGTTCACCTCTTGTATAATTAACAGAATTTCTAAAGAAAAAAAGAAAAAAGGAATATTCAAAAATTTGTTAAGAGAAATAGGGGAAGAATAATAAGTAACTAAGAAGAAAATTTTAATTATTTAAACTTAAAAATACCCAAAAAAAGAGATAGCAAAATTAAGAATCAAAAAGTTAATAATGTTCCTAAAAGAGACATAAACATATTTATTTTTTTCTATAAACTCTAACCAAATAATCTAAACCTCTTCTGATTAATGATTTCCTAGGATTAATACTATCCCTTGGAGGTAAATTATTATCTACAGCCATATTAGCAGAACTATCTCCTAAAGAATCAAACGATGTATCTCTCCTATCCTCAGATTCTTCTGGAGCCCAATATCTCCGACTATGTTGTTGATCATATAACTCGCATTTATCTGAACCTGGCATAATAAAACATAATCAATGAACTTTTTAACCCTTTCTAAATAAATTTACTACTAATAAACTTGATAATTATAGTAACCCTTTTATATCCTGATTTGTTTTGTTATATATGAAAAAAGTGGTGCAAGTTCCTCTTGGAACACTACGAATAGGAAAAGATCTCAATATATATGAGAAAACTATTAGTGGTTGGAAAAAACAAGAGCAAAAGAATAAAGACTTCCCAAATTTATTTGAAGTAATAAAACTTTTCAAAGCAAATGGAAACTTCTCAGAGCTTATAGATAAAAAAGACAACAAATTTCTAAAAGGCCAATTATCTTCAGAAGGCAAAATTCAAGGAGCAAGAATAAATATTCTCCCAAACGGAAAAAAACTTGATGGAGCATATTCTTTATTTTCAAAAGAACTAACTATCCATGATCAAACAAGTAATTCACATTGGGATGTTATTTACATGAACCCTAATGGTAAATTTGCATATCATTATACTTTAGATAAAAAAATCAAAGCTGCAAAAGATAAATATAAAGATGTAGAAGAATTTGAAAAAAAATATCCGGCCTTAGAGAAAAACGTGATTAAATCTTTGCAAGATAAAAGCGACTGTATGGCATTACCCATATTCACTTTATTAAAAACATATATGCGTGTAGGAAATGAAATCTATTACAAAGCACATAAAACCAAAGGATTAACAACTCTTAAGAAATCAGATGTAAAAATACAAGGGAATTTAGTAAATTTTAAGTATTTAAGTAAGGGTGGAATTCCTCAGAGCATAATAAAAATATTTCCTCAAGAATATATCAAAAGGTTAAAAGAAATTCTTAAAAAAAAGAATAAAGATGACTTTATTTTCAGAGACGATAAAGGAAATTTATTAGATGAAAATGATTTTAAAAGAGCATTTAAGGTATATGTTGGAGAAGAATTTTATCCTCATATAGTTAGATCTTATTTTGCCACAAAGCAAGCAGAAGATTTTTTAAAAAGACATAAAAATCCAGAAAAAACAGAGATAAAATCTTTTTTAATATCTGTTGCAGAAGAACTTGGGCACAAGAAATTTTCTAAAAAAACAGATAAATGGGAAGATAGTTATTCTGTAACAATCTCCCACTATATTAAACCAGAACTAGCAGAGAAGCTAAGAAGCTTTTGCTAAAAATAAAAAACTTTAAATACTTAAGAAAAATAAAATAAATATGACTCCAACAAAAATGTTCTTTACAAAAGGCGTAGGAATCCATAAAGATAAACTTGCAAGTTTTGAAAGCGCATTAAGAAATGCAGGAATAGAAAAATGTAATTTAGTTTATGTTTCTAGTATTTTACCACCAAATTGTAAAATAATTTCAAAAGATGAAGGGCTTTCTCAATTAAAAGCAGGTGAAATCACTTTTTGTGTTATGGCTAGGACAGAAACAAATGAACCAAATAGATTAATTTCAAGTGCAATAGGAGTAGCTGTTCCTAAAGATGTGACTAATTATGGTTATCTCTCAGAACATCATGGTTATGGAGAAAAAGGAGAAAAAGCAGGAGAATATGTAGAAGATCTTGCAGCAACAATGTTAGCAACAACATTAGGAGTTGAATTTAATCCAGATACAGCATGGGAAGAAAGAGAACAAATTTACAAAGCATCGGGTCATATATTTAAAACAATTCATTTCTCCCAATCAGCAGAAGGTAATAAAGATGGTTTATGGACAACAGTTATATCTGTAGCTGTTTTGTTAGAATAAATTACTTTTTAGGAAGAAAACTTAGGAAAAACAGAAAAAGAAAAAGAAAAAATAGAATAATTTAGAATTTATATTTCCCAAAAAACCTAAAAACCCGAGAAAGCCCAAAAATCCAACTGAATAGTACTCTTTTTTCATATCTATATTAATTAAATAGCTTATTTAAACCTAATTCTTATTCTTTTCAAGCAATTTTCTTACTATTTCTTTATCAACTAATGTATTACATTTAACACAAATCATTCTTCTCGGGTCATTTGTGCCGAAATCAGCTGCACTTATGCTCCATCTAGATTCGCACCTTGTTCCGTCTGCTACTATTCCTTTACAGTGATATGTTATTTTATTCATATTTTAATAAAATAAAGACGTTATTTAAAGATTTAGTTTTCTATTTAAATTATATAATTTAAAAGTAAAGCAAGATTATGCATAGCAATATTTGTTTCTATTCTTAAACTAGAATAACCTAGAACTTTTCCAGCTTCTCTTCTTACTTCATTAAATACAGAACCATAATAAACATCTCGTAATTCTTCTTTTGATTGTTCTGAATCTGTTATTCTTAGTCTTGTAACTTTACCTAACTCTAACTGTAAACATCTTGCTCTTAATACTTCTGTCATTCTTCTGTTTTCTTCAATTTGATTAGACCCTAGTAAACTATTTTCTAAATTCATGTTGAAAGAAAAGATTATTTGTTTTTAAACATTATTATACTCTCTTTTTAAACAATTCTCTTTGATTTATCCAAAGTATAACTGCAACAGGCAAGATAAACAGCCAATGAACAAAATAAGTCAAAGCTAAACAAATTAAGACGATAATAGATAACAAAACAACTTTTTTATTCATTTTATTTTGTTTCATCTCTTTCTCCGACCAACCCAAAACAAAATTCCAATTAAAAAAGCAGGCCCTGCGATTGTTAAACTCCAAGATAACATATACCATTCAAAGCTATTTCTTATAAATAAAAGCCCTATGTAAAGCAACCCTGCTAGAATATAAGCTATTGCCCCAACTAATTCATATTTCCATGAAATAATTAAAACAATTAATAGCACAAGGGAAGGAATATTATGTATAAGTAAACCTAAAACAACACCCCAAAAACCATATCCATTACCAAAAACATCTAAAGAAAATAATGCAAGAAATAATATAAATGCAATAGAGAGTATTCTGGGTGTCCAATATACCCATTTATTTATCTTATGGCCTCTTTTTAATTCTTTTTTCATGTATTTATATAAGATTTCTTTTATTTAAATTCTTCTACTTCTTCTGGCCCTTGTATTCTTTGTGGAATAAGGTATTCATCTCTAGTTAGATCTTCAGGCAATGTTCTAGAGGAATAAATATCATCCATTAATTGAGGTCTTCTAAAATCCATTTTAATCAGCTCTTTTAGCTTGCTCTGATAAGAAATAAACTTGATTTGATGTTATTTCATGTATCTTTCCATCTTTTTCAAGTATAACTAGTGCTTCTGGTAATCCAAACTTACCAATAACACCGATCTTTGAATAAACAACATAACTAAATGCTCTTTCTTCTCCAGCACCCATATCCCCTATATCCCAATATATTCTTCTATTTAATGTATCAATCTTCTTAGGTTCAACTGTCCATAATTTATCATATATCTTAGTCATTGCAGGCATCTTATCAACTAGAGAAACACCTTGTATTGCTTTCTTTGCTTTTACTAATATTCTTACTTTTAATGCAAATTCTCCACCTTTTGTTTTAACATGTGAAACAGATTTTAATACCTCTACTTTCTTTTCAGTGTACTTAATATAAGCGTAAATTATTATTATTGCTAATAATATTATTAATAATGGATAAAAGTAATTTGTCTTTGCATTTACTATTAAACTTTGTGCAGGCCCTAATTCCTTATTCCAAGTATAAATAACTCCTAATCCATCATTTCTAACAGAACTTGGTTTTACATTAAAGCTTGTGAATAATCTTGTGATTATATTCTTTCTTATTGTTATACTAACAGTTTGAGGTACATTGCCAATATTTAATTTTGTGGATTTTATAGATTTAATAAAAAATCCTTGAACAGATTCTTGCGTTGTTATGCCTTCTTTTTCAGCCCAATAAAGTTTTCCTTCAACTGACTTTTTTCCAGAATCAGTATTAAATTCAGCATTTATTAAATAAACACCTGCCTTTATTTTTTTAGCTTCATCTTGATTTATAGGTATTGTAATTTCTGTTTTTTCTAACGGATTAATATCAAATGTTCTTTGTTCATTAAAAAATATAGAAACAAATTTAGCAGTTACATTTTCTAGTTTAGCTCTTTCCATATTTTGTATATAAAATGTTATCTTATCTGTATCTGGATTAATTGTATCTGAACTTATTTCAATAGCATCTTTTAATGGAATAACTCTAACAGTCATTCTATCCTCATAATCACCTGAATTTGTATTACTCTTTAAACCATATACAAATGTGTATCCTCCACTATATGTCTTTAATCTTTCTTGAGCATAAACAGAAAAATCAAATTTATTCTCACCATTCTTTAGTGTTAGATCTCCTTCTGGCTTTAAAGCAACATCAGTTAATGTATAAAAATGGTATAATCCTGCATCAACATCATCTAATGTTAATAAAAAGTTAGCAGGTTGATTAAATTCAGGTATAATTACATCATTTACTGCTGTTTTTTGGAATGTTACAGCAGAAGCAAAACTCATTAATAATACAGAAATCAATAATTCAACGAATAACAACTCTTTTTTCATGTTTTTAATAAACGGCTTTTATTTATAAATGTTTTGCTCATGTTTTTTATTCCTTCGGTAAATAAGATTGTCTTACTTCTCCATTGTTATAATATTATATATTGTATACTAATAATGCTTAAAAGCTATGGTTTATAACCTATTTTATGGATGATATTAAAAAAGATAAAGGGGTTGGAGACAGAGTACTTAGGGTAGTTCCTCAGAAAAGAGAACTTCCTCCAAATTTTCCAAATCTAAAACCAATAGATCTAACTTCTTCTCCAGCAAGACAATCAAGTAGATTAGATGAATGGCAAGAAAAGCTCTTCTTTTTTTTAATAGACCACACAACAGTAGAAGTGGAAAAGTATTTTAGAGAAGAGATAGAACCAAGAATAAGAGATCCAAGCATAGCTGAAGCAGAAGCTGCGAAACTTCTGAGCGAAGCTACGCAATCAGCTCAAAAAGTAACAGAATTCTCATCATTAGCTGATAAAAGATTAGCTGAAATGAAACAATCAACAGATGCTGCCAGCAGGTTAATTAGTCAAGTAAGAGAAGAGGGGAACAAATTAAGGGCAGATTCTGAAACATACAGAAAAGAAGCAACAGCACAAGTTCAAGAAGATGTTGCTGCAGCAGGAAGGAAAGCAGGTAGGGCTCAGAGATGGACAATTTTTGGAGGATTAGTTACACTTGCTATTGCAGCAGGCCTTGTCCATTATCAGAACATTTCAAACCTTGCAACAACTATTGCTCAAGATGCAAAGAAAAAAGTAGAGTATGTAATAGGACAAGTCTCTGCTTTAAGAGATGAGTTTAAAACATATGTAAAAACAGCAGATGATTTAGAGCAAAAGAATGCAAGAGATCATAAAAGATTAAAAGAAGAAGCTACAAATGGTTTAAACCAAGTAAGAACAGAGTTCTCAGGAAAATTAGAGAAACTTTCTAAAGAGCAAGAAGCACAAGCTAGAAATTATCAAGATAAATTAGATTCTCAGGATAAATCACAAAGGCAATATGTTCAAATGCATTTAGATGAAACAGAAGCAAGATTAACTTTAAGAATAGGAGATCTTGGAGATTCAATTAGAATAGATTATGAAAAACTAATAGGGGAAAATAATAGACTAGATGATGGCATTCATCGTTCTTTAAGTGCATATAGTGCTTTAGCTAAAGCACTTAGTGATACAAGACAAACTCAAAATGTAATGAATTTAGCTGAAGGGGCTCTTAGTGCAGATTTAGAAACAAAAACAAGAGAGATAGCAGCATTAAAATCAAAAGACCAAGAAAAAACAAGGCAAATTGAAATATTAAGAGCAAACTATAGTTCTTTAGAAGCAAGATTTAATTCTTATGAACAACAAATGCAACAAAAACCAGTTAAAAGATGGTTGTTCAAATAATCTTTCCTTTTAAATAATCATTCAAATAAATAAAATAATCTAGTTTTTGTGAGTTAGCCATTTTTTCAACAATTAATTCAGGTGTTGAATTAGCTAAACGTCCTAGAACAGGATTATGATCAACAATAAGGTCAAAGTTTTCATTTAGACCTTTTGCTTCTATACCGTCTATCCTGGTACTTGCAGGAAGTCTCTTTTGTATTTCTTGTCCTAAATGAGTTGCAATAACTAAAAAGCAGTTCTTTTTTACAAAATAATTGCATGTGGCAGAAATAATCTGCCCTGCAACACCTGGTTCTGTTACAGATTCAATTTCGTCTGCCAATATTAGTGTCCTTTTTCCTGTCCATATCTGAGACATTTGTGTTAATAATGTTTCAAATGCCCCCTTATTCGCACTTCCTTTATTTTTAGCAAAATAATAAACCTCAGAAAAAACAGGAATATTTACTTTTCCAGAACATGGAAAACCAAAGTTCATCAAGGAAATTATTTGTAAAATGTGTTCTAATAATGTTGTCTTTCCACCAGAATTTGCACCAGTTAAAACAGAACATCTAAACTCTCGAGTTAGATTAAAAGAAATTGGTTGGGCCTTATCTAAAAAAACATTTTTAGAATTCTCAATAAATAATTCTTCAGAATTCTCAATCATATTCTTCAGATCATTCTTTTCAAAAAACTCAAATAATCCAGATATAAAATCAAAGTATAACAGCAAATATTCAAGTCTTTTCAATTTTTCAGGGATTTGTATCAGTAGTCTAGCATTTCTTTTTATTATTTCAGATGAAGAAGTAAATTCTTCTGCATCTTGTTTCTTAAGAAATTTTTCAACTTCTCTTTCATCTAAAGATACAGGTATAGAAACATTAAATAAATAACTTGGAAGTTTAGACTCTAGTATTGCTTGTTTTGTTAGCTCTTCTATTTCTTTAGGAATTTTATTTTTACTAACAATTTCAAAAATACTCGCCCCAGAAAGAGTCATATTCTTTATTTTTTCTTGTATCTTTTCATTTATCTCGTTTATTTTCTCATCAATATCTCGTTTTGTTAGCTTTTTCCTCTTTTCTTCTTGTATTAAACTCAATAAAGGAAATAATTCTTTTACAATTTCTTTTCCTTCTTCATCAAATTCCTCTTTTTCTAATATTTCTAGATTATCTTTCCATCCAGAAAGCAATGAAAGATATCTCTCTAAATAAACTTCTTCAATAGAATTAAGAAAAACAGTTTGAGGCAATGTTTCTAACAAGGGAGAATAATTTTCACAATCAATAACTTGTACTACTTCACAATTTTCTAAGCTAGCTAAATCTTGTTCACTAGTAACAAACTGAACAGGACAGTCTAACTTTTTTAATTCTATAAATGTTTCTTCGTTTTCTGTTACTACAACAACTTCGTATCTGGGTTTCCAGAATTGTTTTGGTCTAATTAGCTTAATTAAGAAATCTCGCTTTCTTTTGACTAAGTTTGAAAAAAAATCCTTTCTTTTTTCTATTTCATTAATATCTTCTGTAAAACTTAGCAAGGAAAATAAGTTTTCTGTATTAGTAAACTCAAAACTTTGAAATATCTTTGTCAAAAGTTTAGTATGGACTGCTTTTGCATCATTTGTCTTAAATAAATTATAATTTTGTCTGATAGTTTTTTTATCTTCGAAAGGAGAAAGTGCATTCTCGTTTATAAAATCTAAAATTTCTTTTTTCATTTTAATTAAGAATATCTTTCTATTTTAAAGATTATTGTGATTGAGTCTATGAAGAAAGATAATCCTTACACGTTTCTCCTCTACTAAACCTTTCACCATGACTTCTTACTCCACCAGGTCTATCATCCCATATCCATCGCAGAATTTTCTTTGGCAACCATTTTTGTACTTTAAGCATAGAGGCAATACAATGGGAGAATCATTAAGATGCAGAGAAGTGAACAATTCATCTAGTTCACGAGTTTTTTGATTGTTTGATCTTTCATCATTCATCAAAAAAATTGTTTTGATTAGATTATAAACTTAATTATCTATTATTATATACATTAAACAAATATCTAAGATTTATCTTTTGCTTTCTAAAACCATCCAGGCCTTAACTTGCTCTATAAATTCGATAGTCTTTTCAATGATCCTATCTTCATGTTCATCAATAGTTGTTCTAACAATATACTTGTCATAAATACCTCTAAAGAACTTTGAAATAGGAGTAATATCCCATCTAGACTCATAATCTCTCTCTAATATTGGTTTAAATGTCATTTTAATTTCACCCTTATTAGTCTTTTCTTTTTTTCCACCCCTCTCAACTTCAGCATCAGTCATTCCTAAAATATGCCACTCTACTTTAATCTTGTATTTAAAATAATCTGTTACTTTTCTCCAAGCCTCCCATTTAATAATAATTTCTTTACCTCTATCAGTTATCTTTTCTGTATATTCATTCTCAGAAACAATAAAATTCTCATCTTTTAACCATTCATAGCAAAAATTGTATAAATCTTTAAAATTCCAAAAACCTACATGCTTCAGATTTTGAGAAAATAATTGTGATGATTCTACCATATTTATACAATTTTAATGGTTTTGGTATATTTAAATGTTTTTCTTATCCTTTATTATAGCAATAAACACATAACCATTCTTCATCAAGCCTATATAATGTTTCTTGCTTTCCACATTCTTCACATATACCCTGCTTTCTCTTTGCTTTAATCTTCTCACCTACCTTTAACTTATCTGACTCTTCTTTTATTTTCTCATTTTCAGCTATAAGTTCGTATAAATTAGGATCAATCTTTAATATATCTTTTAATGTTAACATACCAATAACCTTGCTGTTCTCTAAAACAGGTAGTCTTCTTATCTTCTCTTTTTTCATCTTTTGCAATGCTTCAAATGCATCTGCAGAAGGTTTAATTGTTATTACTTTTCTTTTAGCAATATCTTTAGCAAGAATTTTCTCTAAATCTTTTACAGATTTCTTGACAATAACCCAAATTATATCTTTTTCTGTTAGAATACCTTTTAATTTATCACCTTCTTTAACAATTAAAGAACCAACTCTTTTTTTAATAAGTGTTTCAGCGCATTTTTTTAAATTAGTGTCTGGAGAAACAGAAATAAAGTTTCTAGTCATTAGATCACCAACACTTAGCCCACTTTTCATGAATCACCTCTTTTTCTTGCTCCCTTTCTATTTTACAATCTGCTTTTATTTTATAAACACCTGTGTATAATGATATATATTTTAAATTAAAATAATCTTTATATACTGTCTAACTAAAAAATGACTATCAAAAAAATATAAGTCAATCACAATAATACTTATAAACAAATTTTAGTACTTTTAAATTATTCAAAGGAGAAAAAAATGAACGATAAACAAAACTATATTATGCCAGAAGATTCTCAAAGATATCTAGGAAAAGATGCTCAAAGGAATAATATACTCGCAGCAAGAATTGTAGCAGAGACAATTAAAACAACACTTGGTCCAAAAGGTATGGATAAAATGCTTGTTGATACAGCAGGAAATATAACTGTTACAAATGATGGAGTAACAATTTTAGAAGAAATGAATATAGAACATCCTGCAGCTAAGATGATTGTAGAAGTTGCAAAAACACAAGAGCAAGAAGTTGGAGATGGAACAACAACAGTTGTAATGTTAGCAGGCAAATTATTAGAAAACGCAGAGAAACTCTTAGACCAAAAAATACATCCTACTGTTATTTCTAGAGGATACAGACTAGCAGCACAAAAATCACAAGAAATACTAAAAGAACTAGCAATAGAAATAACTTCAGAGCAGCAATTACTCAAAATAGCACAAACAGCAATGACTGGAAAAGGTGCAGAGTATCTTAAAGAAAAATTTGATGATATAATTGTAAAGTCAATAAAGTTTATCTATGATAACGGAAAAGTTAATTTAGATAATATTAAAATTGAAAAACAAAGAGGAAAAGCAGTAGAAGATACTCAATTAATTGAAGGAGTAGTTATCGATAAAGATAGATTATCTTTAGAAATGCCTTCTAAAGTTTTAAGTGCGCGAATAGCTTTAATTGATAGTGCATTTGAGATAAAATCTCCAGAAAGAGAAACCAGGATAAGTATTTCCTCTCCAGAACAATTACAGAGTTTTATGGAATCAGAAGAGAAAATATTGCGTTCAATGGTAGAGAAGATTAAATCAATTGGAGCGAATGTTTTAGTTTGTCAAAAAGGTATTGATGACATTGCCCAGTTTTACCTTGCAAAAGCAGGTGTTTATGCTATAAGAAGAGTAGCTCAATCAGATATGAGAAAACTTTCAATGGCAACAGGCGCAAAAATTATATCTAATTTAAAAGAAATAAGTGAGCAAGATTTAGGTTTTGCAGAAAGAGTAGAAGAATTAAAAGAAGGAGAAGAAGCATTAACATATATAACTGGCTGTAAAAATCCTAAAGCAATAACAATATTAGTTAGAGGGGGAAGTGAACATGTTATAGATGAAATTGAAAGAGCATTAGTAGATGGTCTGGGAGATGTTGCTGCAGCTGTAAAAGATTCTAAAATTCTTCCTGGAGGAGGAGCAGTTGAAATCGAGTTAGCTAAAAGACTAAGAGAGTTCTCATTTAGTGTTAAAGGAAGAGAACAATTTTCTGTTTTAGAGTTTGCTTCTGCTTTAGAGTTTATTCCAATAACTTTAGCAGAAAATGCAGGTTTAGATCCTTTAGATATTATCACTGCATTAAAAGCAAGTCATGATAAAGGCGGAAAAAACTTTGGTTTAAATCTTTTAAATGAGAAAATAGAAGATACTTTAGAAGCAGGAATTGTAGAACCATTAAAAATAAAATATCAAGCAATATCTTCTGCAACAGAAGTTGCAAATATGATTTTAAGAATAGACGATGTCATCGCTTCTGGAAAATCAAAAGAAAAATCAGCTAATTTGAATGCAATGCAAGGGTACGATTAAATAACAATAGCAATTCTAACACTAGATTATCGGTAAAATTCCACCAACTAATACAATAAATAACAAATAAGCTAATTTAAACATCTTTGCGGTTTTCTGTTCTTTTTTATAATAAATGTTTATAGAAGTATAGGATATCATTAAAGCAATAAATAAAAAGAAATAAGAAAAAGCTAACCATAAACTAAAGCTAGAGGCAACTAATCCTATAGCATTTATAACAAATAAGTTTCCAGTATTATTTGTAAACCACCCTAATGCATCCCATCCTGCAATATCTTTCCAATAACCAATTTTAGAATAAGCTAAGCTAGAAACATATAGTAAGGGTATAGCTAAAACTAATTG
>Ga0172375_10007974_pt1 | contig 14374 bp, 12 predicted proteins | sample LakKiv1m_FD_114537 | JGI IMG/M metagenome (GOLD analysis project Ga0172375, IMG submission 114537) | Freshwater microbial communities from Kabuno Bay, South-Kivu, Congo - kab_092012_11.1m | ecosystem: Environmental > Aquatic > Freshwater > Lake | place: Democratic Republic of the Congo... | reverse complement strand
GGACCACGGCCTGGCGCACTGCCTGCGCCACGGCCTGATGCACCGCCTGCCCATGGCGGAAGCGCACCTCCTGCTTGGTGGGATGGACGTTGACGTCCACCGCCTGCGGCGCAATGGTCAGCAACAGGACACCCGCCGGGCTGCGGCCGGTAAGGAGAAAATTGTGCAGCCCCTCGCCCACGGCATGGGCGACCATGCGGTCCTTCACTACCCGGCCGTTGACGAATATCCGCAAGCGGGCGCCGGTGGCCGGCGTCTCCTCCGGGGCCAGCAGATAGCCGCTAATGGCGAGGTCATCCATCGCATCCTGACTATCCACGGCAAGCAGCAGCGCCCCCTGGCCGGCGCGGCGGCCCAAGAGGCGCAGGGTCCGTCCCTCCAGGGTATCCACCCCTCCAGGCCACTGGAAGAGAGTACGATCATCCACCGTGTAGGCAAAGCCCACTTCTGGCCGCACCAGGGCGTAGTTCTTCACCGCCTCCTCGATGTGGGAGAGTTCAGTGGCAGTGGACTTGAGGAACTTGCGGCGGGCCGGCACGTTGCCGAAGAGATCGCGCACCTCCATGGTGGTGCCGGGGGCGCCGCCGGCCTCGTGCACCCGCACCACGGTGCCGTGGCGCACCTCGGCCACGGTGCCGAGAGAAGCACCCGCCTGCCGCGAGGTGATGGTGAGCCGCGAGACCGAGGCGATGCTGGGGATCGCCTCTCCACGGAAGCCGAGGGAGGTGATGGCGCCGAGTTGCTCGGCGCTCACGAGCTTGCTGGTGGCGTGGCGCTCCAGCGAGAGGAGCACGTCGTCGTGATCCATGCCACCGCCATCGTCGATCACCCGGATGAGCCTGGTGCCGTTGCCCTCGACCTGCACCGTTATCTCACGGGCGCCGGCATCAAGGGCGTTCTCCAGCAGCTCCTTGACCACCGAGGCGGGGCGTTCCACGACCTCGCCGGCGGCGATCTGGTTGGCAAGCTGCTCTGGCAGGATGCGGATCGCGGACAAGGGTCAAATGACGTGCAAGAGGTTGTCTTGAAGCCAGTGGGCATCCCACCACTCGATGGGGCTCACGAAGATCCCGTTCACCAACACGCTGAAATGGAGGTGGTCGCCGCCGGCCAGCCCCGTGGTGCCGGTGAGGCCGACAGAAGTGCCCTTCTCCACCTTGGCGCCCTTAGTGACGTTGATCTGGCTCATATGGGAGTAGAGGGTGAAGATGCCCTGGCCGTGGTCGAGGATGACGGTGTTGCCATAGATGCCCAGGTAGTCGGCAAAGACCACGATTCCCCGGTTGGCGGCCGGCACCTCGAAGTGTTCCAGCGAGGCGATATCCACGCCGAGATGGGTCTGGGTATCGATCTCCTTGCCTTGGTACAGATAACTCCGCACGTCGGCAAACCCCGCCTTGGGGCTGCCGGCCATGCGCTGGAAGGCGCCGTCCCATAGCCGCTCCGGGGTGGATTTCTTGCAGATCTCCTGCACGGTCTGGTAGTTCTTGTCACGAATCTCGCCGTTGACCATGAGGTACTGCTCCACCGGCGTGCCCTTCAGCTCCGGATAGTGCTGGGCAAACTCCGGCAGTTTGGCATTGAGGAAATCATCGCTGATGGTGATGCGGTCACGGGTGACGCGCCCCGGCCGCAGGGCCAGGGTAAAGGCAGCCTTGCCGGTGTTGCCTGCCTGGTCCACGGCAGAGACCACTGTTTCCTCGAATTTTTGCAGATCATAGGGCAGGCCGATAATGGCACCGTAGGTGCCTGCGCCTTGGGAAGGCAACGGGAAACCGGGGTGGTAATGTCCGTTGATGGTCACCCCGCTCTGAGTCACCGCTTCATTGACGTGATAGACCACGATGCCGGCGCTGCCGGTCTTGATGTGCTGTGGCAGGCTGACAACGCTCACCGCCGGCGGCTTGGTGTCAATGGTGACCGGCAAACGCAGGGCGGTAAGGTTGCCAGTGAACCCCCACAGGGAGTAGTCACGAACCTCGATGAGCAACTCGGCAGTTCCTTCCTTAAAACCAGCGGCAGCCGCATTGATGGTCAACTGCTCATCCACTCGATGAGGGCCATTGCCAAGGAACTGGCCCTGGCGCGGGTAATCCTTCGCCAGCAGCACCACGACCTTGTTCTCCTGGCGCATGATCACCTTGAGGGAACGCAGGCCGCGCTTGGCATCGGCCAGGCCCAGCGCCACCTCCCGCTTTTGGCCGAAACGGGAAAGGTCAGCCCCTGGGGTTATCCGCGGCTTTTCCGTCTCGCCGAGCACGCTCACCCCCCAGCCCAAAAGCCCGACGAGAAGCAGCACCACCAATAGCGCCGCATACGGCGGCCCGCCCTTCCCCTTTCCTTTGTCGAACCCTTCCAGTTCCATGCGACATCCTTTTTTCTGCATCCAATGGAAATTTGCCAAGCCGCGACGGGCGTGGTGCGGGGCGAAGCGCCCCTGCCGAAAATGGCATCAATTCTACCATGGCGACCACGAAAAGGGTAGTGGTATCCGCCACGTATTTCCTTGACAGCCAAGGAAGCCCAAGGCTAGGGTACCTCTTGACTGGCTCATTGCACTACCGTGGATTTCCGATGCCCAAGACCGCCTACCACACCATCGTCATCGGCGCCGGCCCTGCCGGCCTCACCTGCGCCACCACTCTTGCCCGGTCGGGCCAGCAGGTTTTACTCCTCGAACGCCGGCCGCGTATCGGCCCCAAGGTCTGCGCCGGCGGGCTGCCGGCCAGCGCGCTCAGGCTACTCGGCCTGCCGGATTCCCTGGTCGAACGCAGCTTCTCGCGCCAACAGATCACCAGCGGCTGGCAACGCATGGAACTGACTGCCGCGACCCCGCTGGTCTGCACCGTGGACCGGGAGAAACTGGGGCGGTGGATGGCAGAAAAGGCGGCAACCGCCGGGGTCACCATCCTGACCGGTACCACGGCCCAAGCCATCGCGGGCAACGAAATCCGCACCAATCGGGGAACGTTCGGTTTCCAGTATCTGGTCGGCGCCGACGGCAGTTCCTCGCTGGTCCGCCGTTTCCTTCGGCTGCCGGCCACCAGGGTCGGCATAGGCCTCCACCACCAGTTGCCTGGCGAATTCGCGTCCATGGCCTGGCACCTTGACCCGCCCCACTTCGGCAACGGCTATGCCTGGATTTTCCCGCACCAGGGCAGCGCCTCGGTGGGCGTCTACAGCGCTTGGTCCAACCTGCCGCCCCGCCGGCTGGCGGGAAAGTTGCACCACTTTGGGGCACGATGTGGTATTGATCTAACATCAGCGCCACCCCGGGCCGCGCGCATCAGCTTCGATTACCGGGGCTGGCGATTCGGCAGGATCTTTCTCGCTGGCGACGCCGCGGGACTCGCCTCGGCGCTCACCGGCGAAGGCATCTACGCGGCCTTGCTGAGCGGCGGCATCGTAGCCCGCACCATTCTGGATCCCGGGTACACGGACCAGCGTTTTGCCGCCCTGCTCAGACACCACTGCCTTCACGAACGAATCTCGATACTGACTGGCCGCAACCGCTTGGGCTGCAAGCTGATACTGGAAACCCTGGTGGCCGCCTTGCGGTGCGGGCTCATTAACCATACCGCCCTGGAATTGGGCGGCTAAGGGTGTGGACATGGACAGGACCAAGAAAAAAAAAGGCTGGTGGTTGCACCTGCTCTTCCCGGCCGTCGGGGCCGGCCTTCTGCTCTTTCTCTGGAACGCGCCGCCGGAGAGCACCAAAAAACTCCCTCACAATCCGGACCATGAACGCTTCTTCGCCATGGACAAAAAGGGGGCGGAACGATACTGCGAGGAGTGCCACCAACCGCGGGGAGTAGCCCCCCTGCCCGCCAACCATCCGCCCAAGTACCGCTGCCTCTTCTGCCACAAACGTAACTGAGATGGCCTTCCTGCGCCTCGATCTGGCGGACCTTGCCGCCACCCATCGCCTCGGCCAGCGTCTCGGCGAACTCGCTGCCCCTGGCGACGTCATCACCCTGAGTGGCGACCTCGGCGCCGGCAAAACCACTATCACCCAAGCCATTGGCGAAGGGCTTCGGGTTCCGGCGGACCACTACATCACCAGCCCGACCTTCGGTCTGCTCCACGAGTATCCGGGCCGCCTCCCCCTCTATCACATGGACCTTTACCGCCTACCCGGCGAAGACGCACTGCTGGAAATGGGGGTGGAGGAATATCTCGAAGGGCAAGGGGTCTGCGTGATTGAATGGCCGGGCCGCCTTGGCTCCCTCATGCCGGTGGAGCGGCTGGAAGTGGCACTGCTCCACACCGGACTGGAAAGCCGCGTGGCAACGCTCACTCCCTTTGGCCCCCGCTGGCTGGAACGACTGGAAATATTGAAAGGGGAGTTCCGCCGGTAACGCCGGAAAAGCGGCTACTTATCCTGCAACACCGCGGTCAGGGTGGCAATCAGCTTGTCCTTGACAATGGGCTTAGTGAGGAATCCGTCCATACCCGATTCGTAGCACGCCTGCTCATCCTCCTTGCGGGCGTGGGCAGTGAGGCCAATGACCCGCAGCGGCGTGGCGCGCTCCCGCAGGCTCACGTAATCCCGCCGCTTTACCGGGTCAGCCTCGATCTCCCGAATCTTCTTGGTGGCGGTGTGTCCATCCATGTTGGGCATCTGCACGTCCATGAGCACCAAGTCGAACTCCTGGTTCTTGATCTGTTCCAGGGCCTCGACCCCGTCGGCCGCCACCCCGAGTTGGAAGCCCTGGCGGCTGATGATGATGCTGGCGAGTTTCTGATTTACGGCATTGTCTTCCACCAGCAGAATACGGGTGGCGGCCATGGCTGCGGCATCGACCTTGACCGCGCGGCCACCCTCGACCATGCCCGCCTCCTTGCCCGATTCCTTTGCGGCAACAAGGGGGATGGTGAAGAGGAAGGTACTGCCCTTGCCGAGTTCGCTCTCCACCGCGATTTCGCCGCCCATCAGGGCCACGAGCTGCTGGCAGATCGCAAGCCCCAGACCGGTGCCGCCATATTTGCGGGTGGTGGAACCATCGGCCTGGGTAAATTTCTCGAATACCGCCAGCCGCCGTGCCTCCGGAATGCCGATGCCGGTATCCCGAACGGAAAAAGAGGCGAGCACCCCCTGCTCAGTCTCTTGCACATAGTTAACCAGAATGTCCACCCGGCCTTTTTCCGTGAACTTCATGGCATTGCCGGCCAGGTTGACCAAAATCTGGCGCAGACGGTTGCTATCGCCCAATACCCGTGGCGGTAGCCGTTGGTCGAGACAGAAGGCGACCTCCACCCCTTTCTCCCGGGCCGGGATCTTGAACATGGCCGCCACATTCTTAACCACTTCGGACAAATCGTAGGGCAACAACTCAAGGTCGAGCTTGCCGGCCTCGATCTTGGCGAGGTCGAGAATGTCGTTGATCAGTGAAAGCAAGCTGAAGGCCGACTGCCGGATAGTCTGGGCATATTCGTTCTGCTCGCCGTCCAGCTTCGTCTCGGAAAGCAGTTCGGTGAAACCGATAATGGCGTTCATCGGCGTGCGCAACTCGTGGCTCATGTTGGCGAGGAAATCGCTCTTCAACCGGCTGATCTCCTCAAGACGGGCATTGGCCTCACGTAGTTCCGCAGTCTGCCGGGAGATCTCGCTTTCCAGCCGCTTGGCGTATTCCTTGTCTTTTTCCTGGTTGAGGCGGTACTGACGGTAATTGTCCTCGATCAGCTTGCCGTGCTGTTGTTTCAGAATGTTGATATGGCGAACGAATTGCTCCTTTTCCGCATCGAGCTCCTCTCGTTCCTGGGCCAAGTTGGCCAACTGCATGGTGTTGCGGAACATCGCCTCACCCAACGGCAGTTGCCGCAAGTCGGCCTGGTCAGGCAAGGTGAAGAAAAGAACCCCCTCCGGCGCTTCCGACTCCAAGGCGTAAAAAAACTGGCCCTTGCCACCCTTTTCCCCGACAATCCCGCCCCGCGTCTTGGCGCGCGCCAACAGCTTCTTTTCCACCACCGGGGTGATCGCCAACTCTTCGCCAGCAAAAAGCGTGATACCTTCGGGCAATAACAGTCGCAGGCCGCAACCTGGCAACAGTTCGGTCAGCAGCCGCAAAAAAGCCTGCTGGCGCTCGTTACCCGCCACCAAATCGTCAAAGATATTGTCGAAGGTCGGATCAGTCATCATTAATCGCTATTCAAGGTGGTAAAGTTCCTTGGCCTTGGCCATCTCACCAGGCAAGTCACGCACGATGATCTTGTAATTCGCCATCATGTTCTTGATGTGACGGGCCAAATCTTCCGGCAAAGCCGGCACCGGTGCACCAGGGATGGGCGCGTACTGCATCTTGGCGGCCATGAACTCGGCTAACAGCACAATACTGGGCACGCTCTGCAACGGCATTTTCCGGCTCGAATCGTGGTGGTACTTGATCGCCTTCAATACCTCGTCCGGCAGCTTCCAGTCGCGGGCCAGCGCCACTCCCACCTCACAGTGGTTGGTGCCGATCACCTCCTGCTCGCACTCGATCAGCCCCCCCTTCCCCTGCTGCACCGCCTTGGCGGCCTCGCGCAGCAACTCCCCGGCCACCTGGTCCTCGGCCACCAGCCCAATGTCGTGGATGATGCCGGCCAGGAAGACATCCTCGGCCGCCACGCCGAAGATGCGCTTGGCGATCATCTCGGCCAGGATAGCGACGGTGGCGGAATGGAGCCATAGTTTTTCCCGGGAGAAATATTCGTCGCCGCCTTGGAACATCCGGCGCAGGGCTTCCACCGCCACCAGATTGCGCAACTGCTTCATGCCGCAAAAGACCACGGCCTTGGAGATCGATTCCACCTTCTGCACCAAGCCGAAATAGGGGCTGTTGACCAGGCGCAACAGACGGGTAACCAGCACGGGGTCGAGCTTGATGACCTCCTCGAAATCGCGCATGGTACTCCGCTCGTCATTGACAAGCTGCGTCACCTTGATCGCCACGTGGGGCAACGTCTTGGTATCGCTGTATTTCTTGACAATGTCCTTGGCGGTCATCATCGCGCGCGCTAACCTTTACGCTGGACAGAATCGGGAACGCCTCATGGCGCCCCTTTGCCCCGGCGTCGCCTCGCTACTTCATGGAATCGAGTTGGTTAACCAGATGTTCCAATGCCGGCAGAGGTAGCAGGGCTCCGGCCAAGTCGCCGGCGCGCCCCGCCTTCTCAATCTCGTAGGCCACGACCCGCACCGACTCTACGCCAAGGCTGGCCGCCGCGCCCTTGATGCTGTGGGCTGCCTCGCCCATGGCTACCGGATCCTTGCCTGCGGCACCCGCCTTGATCTTCTCCAAATCGGATTGGGAGGAGTGACGGAAAAGTTCCAGCAGTTCCGCCAAAATTCCCTCATCGTCCCCGGCCTGTTCCAGAGCGAAATTTCTATCCCATTGCAAGTCTGTCATCACCGCTCCCCTGGATTTATCTCAATCGTCTGGCAAAAAGACGCGCCACGGCGCTGCTTCTTTAAATGATAGCAAACTTGCCGCGTTCACAGCAAATTTATTCGCGGGATTTTATGGCCGCTTGGCCGAAAAGGGGGAACAGGAACACCTCAACGCCGTTACGGCTTACAATCCTGCCCGTTCCAGCACCACAGCCAACGGGATGACCCCGGCCCGCACCTCGACCAGATTGCCATCCTCGACCCCGATAATGGTGGAACCCGGGCCGCCCGTGGTGGCGCCGCCCTGAAGCACAAGGTCCACATCGAAGCCAAGCTGATCAACCACCTCATCGGGGGTGGCTGCGGGTGGGTGACCGGAATAGTTGGCGCTGGTGGCGGTAAGCGGCTGGCCGGCAGCGGCTACCAGTTGGCGAGCAATGGGATGGGAGGAGATACGCACGCCGATGGTGCCGGTATAGCCAGTTAGAATCAACGGCAACGACGGTAGCGCTTCGAAAATCAAGGTCAACGGCCCTGGCCATAAAGCCTCCATCAATGGCCAGTAACGTTCCGGCACCGCTCGGGCAAGGAGCGGCAACTGATCCCGGTCCTTGATCAGCGTCAGCACCGGCTTGTCCGGCGGCCGTCGCTTGAGGGCAAAAAGGCGGGAAAGGGCTTCGCGATTGAAGGGGTCAACGGCCAGCCCGTAGTAAGTCTCGGTGGGAAAGGCGACCACCCCGCCCTCCTTGAGCACGGAGAGGGCGCGGGCCAAATCCGCCGGAGGAAGCGAGGATGGTTCCGCAACGTGACCCATGGCCGCTCTGCCGTCCTTGCGTTCGCGCCTAAAATGCCTCAACCTTCTTGGCTCTTTCCTCGACCTCGCGGACCATGGCCGCCTTCATGGCGGTCAATTTCCCCGCCAGGGCGGCATCGCTGGTAGCCATGATCTGGGCAGCGAAGATGGCGGCGTTCTTGGCCCCGGCCTTGCCAATGGCCATGGTGGCCACCGGGACGCCCGGCGGCATCTGCACGGTGGAAAGCAGGGCATCAAGCCCGTTGAGGGCCGAACCATCCATCGGCACGCCGATCACCGGCACCGTGGTATGGGCCGCCAGCACGCCAGCAAGATGGGCTGCCATGCCAGCGGCGGCGATGATCACCTTCACCCCGCGATCCCGCGCGGTTTCGGCCAGCTTCATGGCCTTGGCCGGGGTGCGGTGGGCCGAGGCCACGGTTACTTCATAGGGGATGCCCATGGACTTAAGGGTATCGATACATCCTTGCAGAACCGGCAGATCGGAATCGCTGCCCATGACAATGCTGATCATCTCCGCAACTCCTTTGCTGATGGTTATTGGCGAAGCAACGCCTTCTGGCCGATGTCCTTGCGGTACTGACATCCTTCCCAACTGATCCGCCCCACGGCCTCATAGGCCTTGGCGATGGCGGCGCCGAGGTTCTCGGCAATGGCGGTCACCCCGAGCACCCGGCCGCCGGCAGTGACCACCTGGCCGTCTTTAAGCGTGGTGCCGGCATGGAAAACCTGCACCCCATCCAATTTCCCGGCTGCCGCGATGCCGCTGATGACCCGGCCTTTCTCGTAGCTGCCCGGATAGCCGCCCGCCGCCATCACCACACAGACCGTGGGCCGCGGATCGATGGCCAGATTAATCGTATCGAGCCGGCCATCGATCACCGCCTCGACCACCTCGACCAGGTCGGTGTTAAGCCGCATCAGGAGCGGCTGCGCCTCCGGGTCACCGAAACGGCAGTTGAACTCCAGCACCTTGGCGCGGCCATCCTTGATCATCAAGCCGGCATAGAGAATGCCTTTGTAGGGATAGCCCTCGGCAGCCATGGCCCGCACCGTGGGCAGCATCACCTCGGCCATCACCTGCGCGTGCAATTCCGGAGTAACCACCGGCGCCGGGGAATAGGCGCCCATGCCACCGGTATTGGGACCGCGGTCGCCATCGAAAATCGCTTTATGGTCCTGGGAGGATGGCAGCGGCAGCACGGTGGCGCCATCGGTAAAGGCGAGGAACGATGCCTCCTCGCCGGCCAGGAACTCCTCGATTACCACCCGATCGCCCGCCTCACCAAAGGCGCGTTCCGCCATGATCAAATCAACAGCTGCCACCGCCTCTTCGCGGCCCTGCGCCACAATGACCCCCTTGCCAGCGGCGAGACCGTCGGCCTTCACCACCACCGGCATGGCACACCGGTCGAGGTACGCCACTGCCTGATCGCGCTGACTGAAGACCTCGTACCGCGCCGAGGGGATATTGTATTTCTTGAGCAGTGCCTTCATGAAAACCTTGCTACCTTCGAGCTGCGCCGCCCCCTGGTGGGGGCCGAAGACCCGCAACCCCAGCCGTTCGAAACAATCGACAATGCCCTCGGTGAGCGGCGCCTCGGGGCCAATGAAAGTCAGGTCAATCCCTTCTTTCTTGGCAAAAGAGGCAAGGCCCTCCACGTCGGTGACCGCCAGAGGCACACAGGTGGCGAGCCCAGCGATCCCGGCATTGCCGGGCGCGCAAAAGACCTCGCTCACCCGCGGCGACTGCCGCAACTTCCACACCATGGCATGCTCACGCCCACCCGCACCGACAACCAATATCTTCATAAAGCAGATCCCCTTGGACAATTAAAATGTGGCCGACAGACTGCCAAGCGGCGCCAGCCGCCTGCCAAACTACCTGCTCGCGCATCGGCTTGTCAAGTGGCAAGGCAGCCCGGCCCTGTGAACCGTGAGCCTCATCCCCCCATCCCCCCGGACAACATATTTTGTCTTGACACCCACAGACGGGTTTTCTATCATGGCCCCGGAGTGAATGAGTCTCCATTCATATAATACAGCGTATCACCTCTTCCCCTCCGGCATCCCATGCGCACGGCCGACAAACACTCGAAAATCATCGACGCGGCGATCAAGGTTTTCTCCCGCAAGGGGTTCTACAACGCCCGCATCTCCGACATCGCCAAGGAGGCGCAGGTTGCCGACGGCACCATCTACCTCTACTTCAACAACAAGTACGACATCCTCATCTCACTCTTCGAGGAAGAAATCGGCAAGATCATCCTGGAGGTAAAGCTGCTCATCGAGCAGGAAAGCGACCCCCGCCAGATGCTGCGGATATTTGCCCTCCATCACCTGCGGATGATGGAGGAAAAGCGGGAATTGGCCGAGGTATTGCAAATGGAACTGCGGCAGTGCAACAAGTTCATGCGCGAATACCGCAACACCAAGTTCATCGAATACGTGGATATGGTCTCCGCCACGGTGAAGAAGGGGATGGAGCTGGGAATGTTCCGCGCCGACGTGCTGCCGGGCGTCTTCAAACGCGCCTTTTTCGGTGCCTTGGACGAGACTGCCCGCCTTTGGGTGCTCTCGCCGGACCACAGCTACACCATCGACGAAGCGGCGGCCCAGATCAGCGCGATTTTTCTGGAAGGGATCCTGGCGAAGCGATAAACGGCGCGAAAGCTATTCCGCCGGCCGTGAGATGTCGATAATTTCAAACTGGCGGATGCCGCCCGGCGCCTTGACCGTAACCTCGTCGCCCACGCACCTGCCAATCATGGAACGGCCCATGGGCGAAAGCACCGAGATGCTGCCCCGCTCCACATTGGCCTCCTCCGGTCCCAGCAACTGATAGCGCGCCTCGCCGTCGGTATCGAGATCGACCACGGTCACCACCGTGCCAAAAACCACCCGCTCGCAATCAATGGCCGAACAGTCGATGACCTCGGCCCGGCTCAATTTGTCCTTGAGTTCCATGATCCGGCCCTCGACGTGGCCTTGGCGCTCCTTGGCCGCATGATACTCGGCATTTTCCCGCAGATCGCCATGTTCACGGGCCCGCTCGATCGCTTCGATCACGGCAATGCGCTCCACCCGCTGCAACTGGTTCAACTCCACCCGCAGCTTTTCGTAACCCTGCGGGGTCATGGGAATCCGTTCAACCATCCTTAATTCCTCCACGCCAACAAACGACGGCGCCATATGACAACCACACCGCCCATCTTGCGGGACCGATAAAAAATGAAGCCGTTTCCCCGGCGCAGGGGCCGGAAAACGGCGAAACGACAAAAAACTCACCACAGGATTCCGAAAATACCACACCCCGGAGGGGATTGCAACACGGCCGTTACCAGCGGTGGATAAGGGAAAAAAAGAACGCGCGGCTACGATATTCCTGGCCGGTGGTTACCTTGGCCGCAGCCTCAAACAGCACACTGGGCAGCCACTCGACAAAAAAGCTCCCCTCCCAGGCCTGTATCGGGTAGCCAAGGGAATCATACGTCATGGTGTAGGCGGCGGTGTAATAACGTGCCGCCTCACGGCCATAAGGGTCGTCGCCCAAATGATGGCGGAAAAAAACCTTGAACCGCTTCTGCCAATAACTTCGCGGCGCCCAGTAAGGATGATCTTCCTTGGCGAAGCCGTCGGCCAACACCGGCCCTTCCAGCCGCGGCGCCTCCAGGGAATCCTTGAAGTCGTAGGTATAACTAAGCTGCAACAGGGTGGGATCGTTAAACAGGGTATAGGATGCCCAGAGATCATAGCCCTGGGTCCAGTTATTATCGGAGTATCCGGTATAATCATAGCCGCCGCCCACCTGCAACCGGGGCAGCAGATCGATTCCCATCTCGGCGGTCACCGCCTCCTGGACAATGGCGCGGGTGAGGCTCGCCACCGTATCCTCCACCACATCGCGCTGATAAGAAAGGTTGCTCCACAACCGGTCGCCGAGATCGCCGGCCACGGAACAGCGGGCCAACAAGACATCATCGCCCCCCGCCTCCAGCGAGGAGATGCCACCGCCGGCGGTAAAGGTCAACCCGGAGAAAAGACGCCGCGCATAGCTTGCCTCGGCCCGATTAGCCTTGACCGTGGTCTCGCGGTCGGTGGCTTGGTAATCGATCCGCGCGAGGTTGGCGGTAATTTCCTGCTGCAACCCCGGCACCTGGCGGTGGCCCAGCACAACCCGTTCCTGTTGCATGGCCTTGTAGCCGCCACGCCCTTCCTCCCGCGCCGAATGGTAGGTGATGGCCGAATGGGGCCGACGTTGCAACTGGTTGCGCTCAGCCGCGCCACGCAACCCTGGATATTCAACGCCTCTGGCCCGCAATGCGTCATAGAGCGCGGCCTCTTCCTCCGGCTGCCGCAGTTGGCTATAGACCCCGGCCAGGTCATAGAGCACCGTGTCGTCAGTCGGATAATCCCGTACCAGTCTTTCATATTCCTTGGCCGCGGTATAATATTCGCGGCGCTCGACCGCGCCCTTGGCGCGCAGTTCGGCCCCGATCCGCCGCTGCCATTGATAACGGGCGTAGAATGGTGCCGCCACCTGGCTCAGGCTGGCCGGGGACGCTGCCTCGTCCAGCAACCGCTGCGGGGCCATGACCACGGCCGCTACTGGCATCGGCTCCTCGACTCCGGCCACCATCCGTGACCAGAGGCCTGCCGGCTCGACTACCGGCAAGCTAAGCCCGTGGGCCTGGCCAGCAGCCGCCAGTTCATCCTCCACCGCCGGTACCATGGCATCCCGCAAGGTTTGCAAAGCAGCGGCCCGCTCGCCCATGGTCCACTGGATACGCGCCCGCTGCAAGCGAGCTGCCGGCTGTTGCCGCAGGGCAATGGGCAACTTGTCGAGAATCTCCAGCGCCTCCGGCAATTGCCCCCGCTGGGCCAGCAGTTCGCTGCGCTGCATGATCAAATCATCTTCCGCGGGATAACGCTCGTTCAATTCCGTCAGCATGACCAGGGCTTGCGACTGTTCACCACGGTTGGCCGCCGCCCCGATCACAGCGCGCTGCGCCACGAGGGAACGGCTCAGCAATTCCGGTTGCGCCCAGGCCAGATCCATTACCTCGGCAAAACGACCGGCCTCGCTACAAAGTCGAATGAACTCAAGCAAACGCGCGGTATCCGCCTGCGCGGACTCACGGGCCTGGGCCATAATCTCCCTCGCCTGCTGCCCCTGCCCCAAGGAATCATGGGCCTTCATGAGCAACACCGCCGCCGCCAGATTATCACGATTGACGGACCATTCCGGCCGCAACAACGCTTCCGCCTCCGCTGCCCGATCAGCGGCCAACAACGAACGGCCCAACAAAACAACGAGATCATGGCGCAGCCGACTCGTTGACGGCAGGGGCGACCCCGCCACGGATGCCGGCAACTCGGACAGCATGGCCCGCAGTTGCCGGACTGCCTCCTTGTGTTCCCCTACGGCGGCCAGCAGCCGTGCGCGCAGCTCTCCTGCCTGGAAAACCGCGGCCTTGGCCCGCTCCGCCACCTCGTTACCTTGCCGATTGGACTCCTCCAACCGGGAGAGCCAGGTCGCCGCCTCCCCAAAGGCCTTCCGCTGTAAAGCCAACTCGAACAACCGCCAAAGGCCGTCACGATTCCCAGGCGTTTCCAGCAGGGCCAGACGGGCAGCCTGTTCCGCTTCATAGACGCGGCCAGCCAGATGATGCAAATGAGCAAGTTCCAGCAAAACTTCGGCGCGTTCCCTTGGGCTACCAGCCTGCGCCAGTGCCTGCCCATACCATTGCGCCGCTTCTGCCCATAGCCCGCTATCACGATAGCCATTGGCCACCGCCAACCGGAATGGCGCCTCTACCTCACCCCGTGCCCCGGCGGCGACCAACGCCTCGGCATGGGTCGCAACCCGCTTGACATCGCCAAGGATGCCGGCCAGCTTCAGGCAACGCAACCGCAGCTCATACCGGCCCGGCCACGCCGCCAAAACAGCCTCGTAATCAACCAAGGCATGATCGAGTTGCCCGATCCGCTCATAATAACTCGCCCGCGCCGCCAGGAAATGCGCCCCGTTCTCGCCCACGGCGGCGAGCTTGTCGAACATCTGCCGACTTTTCCCCAATTCACCCTTGGCCAGATACATGGTGGCGAGCTTCAACATGACCACGCGGTTGGCCGGCTCCTGGCCATGGAGCCCTTCCAGGGCATCGATCAGCCGCTGGCGCTTGCCAAGC
>Ga0172375_10007973_pt1 | contig 14375 bp, 12 predicted proteins | sample LakKiv1m_FD_114537 | JGI IMG/M metagenome (GOLD analysis project Ga0172375, IMG submission 114537) | Freshwater microbial communities from Kabuno Bay, South-Kivu, Congo - kab_092012_11.1m | ecosystem: Environmental > Aquatic > Freshwater > Lake | place: Democratic Republic of the Congo... | reverse complement strand
GGTGAATGGGTGAATGGGTGAATGGGTGAATCGGTGAATGGGTGAATGAGCGCTTTGAAACTCTGACCCTTTGACCCTTTGACCCTTTAATCCCTGTATCTCCTTGCAATATTCAACTATTTTCTCTTCCTCGGCGACTCCGAATATCGCATCCATCTCCGGGATTTCCTTTATCAACTCGTCTTTGTATCTCTTTGCAAGGCAGCCGAAGACGATAAGCTTTGGATAGGTTCCAAGGTTTCTAGGTTCCGAGGTTTCGAGGTTTTCACTTGACCCCTTGATACCTTGACCCCTTGACACCTTTAATTTTACAAGTTTCAATATCTCCTCTATTGATTCTTTCTTTGCGTCTTCTATGAACCCGCATGTATTAATAAGAAGGATGTCAGCGTCTTCGGGGTTGTCAAGAAATGAAAACCCGCTGCTGATCAGTTTCCGCGTAAGATTATCGGAATCAACAAGGTTTTTCGGACAGCCGAGGCTTATAACAGCAATCTTATTTTTCATGGGAGTGCGCTTTTTTCACCGCGGCATGTATGACAATATAAGCTATGACAGCCGAAACAAAACCTACAAGCAGCGTTCCCAGAATAAACGGCATCAGCAACGGCCTGAATTCGTTAAGCATATGACTGAATGTAATATGCCCCCAGTCTATATCCGGGATTACCTGTTTCATCCCAAGGCATTTTCCGCCGATATAGGTGCTGAAAGTATAGATAGGGATGATAGTCCATGGATTTGTTATATATACGCCCGTGACAGTGACAAGCCTGTTCAGTTTGAACATCCACGCTAAGGCAATACCGAGTATCGTGTGAATCCCGAATAAAGGAGACATGCCTATGAAAATGCCTATCGCAAATGCCATTGCAAGCCTGTGCGGGGTGTCTTTGATGCTTAATAATTCTCTTAGCTTATCTCTTAATCCCAAAGTGCTGATACCCCTCTGTCTTCAGTTTTGTTTCTCTGCCTTTTTCATCTATGACGACCCTGTCTTTTTTTGTGATTTCACCGATGCAGGTGATTTTTACCCCCCCTGCGGGGGGGTAGGAATGCGCTGTAAAGAGCAGTTCGTAGTCCTCCCCTCCTGACGCAGCGAGCTTTAATGAATCCATTCCCACTATTGAGGATGCCTTTTTCATCTGAGGAGAAATAGGTATTTGTTCCGCGTATATCTTTGCGCCTACCTTACTTTCATTACACAGCCTTGTTAAATCAATGAACAGCCCGTCGCTTATGTCAATCATTGCTGTCGCATATCCGGCAAAACTCTTCGGGTTCCGGGCAACAGGCATAAGATGTCTCTGAATCAAAGGAGAAATGATATTCCATGTCAGTCCTTTTTGTTTATATTTTGCAGTTAGCGGATAGCTTTCAGCCTTCAGCCCTTTGCTGATAGCTGATGGCTTAGGGCTCACAGCTGTTTTTAAAATCTCCAATCCGCATGCCGAATCACCGAGATTTCCGGTTACATATATTTTGTCTCCCGGCTTTGCGCCTGAGCGCATTATCTGTTTTTTTGAATATCCGATAAGGGATGCCGCAACTGCTATGCCTTTTTTTGAAGATGACATATCCCCTCCAATAAGCGAGACCCTGTATAGTTTGGCTGCGTCATGAACGCCGTCAAAAAATCCGTCAACGAATGATTTGTCTATATTTTTATTAAGGGCAATATTAAGCAAAAGATACTTCGGAATTCCGCCCATGGCGAAGATGTCGCTCACATTTATGGATACGAGCTTATAACCGATATGGTAAGGCGTTGTGAAACTCAGGTCAAAGTGAATTCCTTCAAGCATCATATCGGTGGTTATGAGCAGATTATTGTCATTGGATTCGATTACCGCCGCATCGTCTCCTATCCCGGCAATAACGCCCTTTGACCTTTGACCGAATCTTCTGCGGATTAATTCTATCAGGGGAAGTTCCCCGATTTCAGCAAGCCTCATATAACAACAACTTGGTGAATGGGTGAATAGGTTAATAGGTGAATAGGTGCAGATGATTTTTTGTTTCTTTGATTTACCAATTCACCTAACGACCGATTCACCATTTTTTTATTTTCCGATTCACCGTTTTTTTGCTTTTTTCAACGCTGCCTTGAGCACGTCATCCATCGAGTCCGCAAAGATGAAAGCCATATCCTTCTTCACGTATTTGGGAATATCTTCGAGATCCTTTTTGTTCCTCTTCGGAATTATTATCTGTTTTATGCCCATCCTTTTCGCGGCAAGGGACTTTTCCTTCAGTCCCCCTATGGGCAGAACCCTGCCTCTTAAGGTTACCTCGCCGGTCATTGCTATATCTTTTTTAACCGGTTTGCCTGTAAGGGCGGATGCAATGGATGTTGCCATTGTTATTCCCGCTGACGGCCCGTCTTTTGGTATGGCTCCCGCAGGGACATGAATATGCAGGTCTGTTTTAGAGAATATCTCGTCTTTTATCCCGAGCAAAGCTGCCCTTGATCTCACATAACTGAGCGCAGCCTGCGCAGACTCTTTCATAACGTCCCCGAGCTGTCCCGTAAGCGTAAGCGCCCCTTTTCCTTTCATGGTTGTCGCCTCTATATAGATGATGTCGCCGCCTGCCTCTGTCCATGCGAGCCCTGTTGCAACTCCAACCTCATCCTTTTCCATTTCTTCTTCAGGCAGGTATTTTGGCACACCGAGGAATCTATGAAGATTCTTGGCGTTTATGATAAATGTTTTCTGTTTGCTTTCCGCTATCCTTTTTGCGACTTTTCTGCATAGGTTTGCTATTTCCCTTTCGAGATTCCTGACGCCTGCCTCTCTTGTGTACTGGGAGATTATCAAAAGAACAGCGTGGTCTGTTATTTTTAATATTTCATCCGTTATGCCGTGCTCCTCGAGCTGTTTCGGGATAAGATAGTTTTTTGCAATCCCCGATTTTTCCTCCGACGTATATCCTGAAAGCGTTATTATCTCCATCCTGTCGCGGAGCGGGCCCGGGATTGTATCAATAAGATTCCCCGTTGTTATGAACATCACTTTTGAAAGGTCAAAAGGCACTGTGAGATAATGGTCAATAAATGTATTGTTCTGTTCGGGATCAAGCACCTCAAGGAGCGCGGATGAGGGATCGCCTCTGAAATCCATGCCTATCTTATCGATTTCGTCAAGCATGAATACGGGATTGTTTGTTCCCGCAGTCTTTATCCCCTGTATTATTCTTCCGGGCAGCGCTCCGACATATGTGCGCCTGTGCCCCCGTATTTCCGCCTCATCTCTTACTCCGCCCAATGACATGCGGACGAATTCCCTGCCGAGCGTCTTTGCAATTGATTTTCCGAGAGATGTCTTTCCAACGCCGGGCGGGCCTATGAAGCAGAGTATCGGGCCCTTCATCTTTTCTTTCCGAAGTTTCCTTACGCTGAGATATTCAAGAATTCGCTCTTTTACTTTCTCAAGGTCGTAATGGTCTTCGTCAAGCACTTTTTTAGCCGCTTTTATGTCTAAGTTATCCTTCGTTGATTTTGACCACGGGACTTCAACCATCCATTCGAGATATGTTCTTACTGTCCCTGCCTCGGCGCTGTCAGGGTGCATTTTCTCGATCCTTTTGAGCTGTTTTTCCGCCTCTTTCTGAACTTTCTCCGGCATCTTTGCAGCTTCGATTTTTTTCTTGAATTCCTTTATTTCTTCTGTCCGCTCGTCTATATCGCCGAGCTCTTTCTGAATTGCCTTTAGCTGTTCTCTTAAAAAATATTCTCTCTGGTTTTTGTCTATCTCGCCCCTTACCTCGGTCTGTATCTTTTGCTGGACAGTAAGAAGCTCTATTTCCCGGTTCAGTATTTCGCTTACTTTCTTTAACCGCATGACAGGCTCTGACAACTCCAGCACTTCCTGCGCCTGCTCTGTCTTGAGCCCCATGTTTGACGCAATGAGGTCGGCAAGTTTTCCGGGATCTTCAAGGTTCTCGATAACGATCATAATGTCGGGCAATATCGTCTTCCCGAGCGCGACCACCTTGTCTATCTGTTCCTTTACGGTCCGCATTATCGCTTCTATCTCGATTGTCACCTCTTCGGGCTTATAGTCAGTTATCTTTTGTATGCCGGCTGTAAAAAACAGTTCTTCCTGCGAGAATTTGACCGCCTTTGCCTTGGATAGCCCCTGAACGAGTATCTTAACCCTTCCGTCAGGCAGTTTCAGCATCCTCATTATAAGGCCGACTGTGCCTACTGAGTACAGTTCGTCAGGCATAGGGTTTTCCACATTCAGGTCTTTCTGGGTGAGAAGCATAATCATTTTGTTTGTGCTTAACGCGTGTTCTATCGCCTTTATGGACATGTCTCTTCCGACGAAAAGAGGCAGTATCATATAAGGGAATACGACTATGTCCCTTACCGGAAGCACTGGCAGCGTATCGGGAATCTCTATTTCTTTTTCTTCTTTTTCAGTTTTTTCCGCAAGATTTGCCATTCTAAACTCCTATCGTAATTTTATAACAACTTTGTTTTTGTGATGTTTTTTAAAACAGGCACTATGTCAAGCAAATATTTGGCAAACGGGCTTGAAATGTCTTTATTTTTCAAAGCGAAATTGACCGTTGCCTTAAGATAGCCGAATTTGTCTCCGGCATCATATCTTTTGCCTTTGAAAAGATAACCGTAAACCCGCTGCCTCTTAAGGAGTTTTTTCAGGGCGTCCGTAAGCTGTATTTCGCCGCCTCTGCCCGGGGTTAGTTTTTCGAGAATGCCGAATATCTCAGGCGTAAGAATATATCTTCCTATTATTGCGAGGTTAGACGGCGCCTTTTCTCTTGCAGGTTTTTCCACGAGGTCGCTGATCTTATACAGGCCGTTACCGGAAGCAGTGCCCTTTATTACGCCGTATTTGTGTATGTCTGACATAGGCACCTCTTCGAGGGCGAGGATCGAGCACCCGAGTTTTTCATAAAGACGGATCATATCCTTAAGCAAGGTCTCATCCGTGTCAATGACATCGTCGCTTAACAGGACCGCAAAGGGCTCGTCCTTAATGAACGGCCTTGCGCAAAGGATCGCGTGCCCGAGGCCGAGCGCGGCCTTCTGTCTTATGTATGCAAGATTTATATGGTTGAGCCTTGTTATCTCTTCGAGAAGCTTTTTTTTGTCGGACCTTTTAAGGTTTTCTTCGAGTTCATATGCAGAATCAAAATGGTCTTCGATGGCGCGTTTGTATTTCCCCGTGATTATTATGAACTCCTCGATGCCGCATGTGAGCGCCTCTTCGACGGCATGCTGGATCATGGGTTTATCCACGATAGGCAGCATTTCTTTGGGCGACGCCTTTGTCGCGGGCAGGAATCTTGTCCCGAGCCCGCCGGCAGGGAATATGGCTTTTTTTATTTTTTTGTTCATAGCTATATTGTAGAAGTAAAATATTACAATAAATTATAACACACCTCAACACTTGTTTTTTTTGGTTTGCATAATATAATATGTAAAACATTTTGCTTTTTACCCGTTATAGCGGTTTTCTGAAAAGACTGGAAAATAAAAAGGACTCTCTGTTAAAATGATAGCCTATTTTTTAAGGGGGCGTTAATGGATTTTAAGGAGCAAGCTGCGGTTGTCACAGGCGGCGCGCGCGGAATCGGAAAGGCGATAGCCGGGGCGATTGCGCGGAAAGGCGCCAATGTTGTCATCGCCGACATCAGCGCTGAGCAGGCAAAGGAGACAGCGGCAGAGATCGGAAATCTCGGAGTTAAGACAATGGGCGTTAGGCTTGACGTCTCAAAATCAGACGAGGTAATAAAGACATTCGAGGAGATATCAAAAGAGTTCGGGAGAATAGATATTCTGGTAAATAATGCCGGCATAACCCGTGACGGCCTTATAATGAGGATGAAAGAAGAGGACTGGGATGCTGTTATAGATATTAATTTAAAAAGCGTTTTCCTTTGCTCTAAAGAAGCGATCAAGATAATGGCAAAACAGAGATACGGAAGGATTATAAATATAGCCTCGGTTGTCGCCTTTATGGGAAACGCAGGACAGGCGAACTATAGCGCATCAAAGGCAGGGATTGTGGGGCTTACAAAGACCACTGCGAAGGAATATGCGGGCAGGAATATCACCGCAAATGCGGTTGCCCCCGGTTTTATAACAACGGCCATGACGGACGCCCTTCCCGAAAATATTAAGGAAGAGATGAAGAAGGCAATCCCGCTTGGAAGATTCGGGACGATAGAAGACGTTGCAAATGCCGTTGTTTTTCTTGCCTCGCCGGAGGCGGGTTATATAACAGGACAGGTAATTCATGTGAATGGCGGAATGTACATGTAATAAAATTAAAAAAGTAAAATGAAAAATTCAAAATTAAGAAAGGAGTCTTTTTTGCGTTTTGAATTGAAATTTTGCGTTTTGATTTTTAAATTTTGAATTCAATATGGAGGTAACTAATGGTAGAAGAAAAAGTAAAAGAGATTATATCGAAGCAGCTCGGGGTTAACTCAGCTGAGGTGACTCCCGAGGCGTCTTTTGTTGAAGACCTTGGAGCAGATTCTCTGGACACTGTTGAGCTTGTGATGGCGTTTGAAGAGGCATTCAACATAGAGATCCCTGACGAGGACGCTGAAAAAATAACAAAGGTCAAGGACGCAATAGCGTATATTAACGGCAAAAAGTCTTAATGGAGAAAAGAAGAGTTGTTGTAACAGGTGTGGGGCTTATCACACCTCTGGGGATCGGAGTAGAGACAAGCTGGCGCGGATTGATCGAGGGCAGGTCAGGCATCAAGAGGATTACTCATTTTGATGCCTCGGGTTTTCCGACCCAGATAGCCGGCGAGATAGAAGGCTTTAATCCCGAAGACTATATAGAGGCCAAAGAAGTAAAAAAAATGGACCGCTTTATCCACCTTGCCATCGCAGCTTCGGATATGGCCTTTAAGGATTCGGGTTTGAAGATAACAGAACACAATGCAGAAAGGGCCGGAGTAATTATCGGCTCGGGCATTGGCGGACTGCCTGCAATCGAGCATTACCATTCTATCCTGCTTGAGAAAGGCCCGAGAAGAATAACCCCTTTTTTTATCCCCATGCTCATAATAAACCTTGCTGCAGGGCATGTTTCCATGAAATTCGGGGCAAAAGGGCCTAACTCCGCAGTTGCGACTGCATGCGCTACAGGAAGCCATTCAATAGGGGATGCGTTTAAGATTATTCAACGCGGCGATGCCGATGCAATGATTGCAGGGGGCACAGAATCGGTCATAACCCCGCTAGGGGTAGGCGGGTTTAACGCGATGAAGGCGCTTTCTACAAGGAACAATGAGCCTGAAAAGGCAAGCAGGCCGTTCGATAAAGACAGGGATGGTTTTGTAATGGGCGAAGGCGCCGGCATAATGATACTTGAAAGCCTTGAACATGCGCGTTCAAGGGGAGCAAAGATATATGCGGAAATTATTGGATACGGCATGACAGCAGATGCGTATCACATGACCACGCCTGCGCCTGAAGGCGAGGGCGCCGCAAGATGCATGACAACGGCTTTAAAAGACGGAGGCATTAACCCTTCGGATATTGATTATATAAATGCGCACGGCACATCCACAAAATACGGGGATGAGCTTGAAAGCATTGCACTAAAGACGGTTTTAAAGGGCCATGCCTATAAGATTGCAGCAAGCTCGACCAAGTCAATGACAGGCCATCTTCTCGGCGCTGCGGGAGGAGTAGAGGCTGTTATAAGTGTTCTTGCCATGAGGGACAATATTGTGCCTCCGACAATAAATCTCGAGAATCCCGACCCTCAGTGCGATCTCGATTATGTTCCTAATAAGGCCAGGAAAATGAAAGTAAATTGTGTTATGTCCAATTCCTTTGGCTTTGGCGGAACAAATGCGTGTTTGATATTCAAAAGGATTGAGAGCTAACAGCCCGTCAGTCTGTTCCTGAAATCCCACTCAAAATTCAGATATTCCATGAAATTGCATTATCCCTCAACTCCACCGCTATATATAGTATTTGCCGTAAGGCATGCCATTGTTCCTAAAAATGCATCGAATAATGCTATGAGGCATTGCTCTGTATACATTAAGCTTATGATTGTATATAAAGCCGGATGTGACCATTCACTTAAATGAAATGTTTGTATTAATCCGGCAACTGATTGTTGTCCTTAATGATAGCTTTGAATATAAATCAGATGCTGTTAAATAAAAAAAATGACCCTTTGTATAAAATTTTAATTTTTTTGTTGACAAACCCGGAAAGTTATGATATAACATTAGGCAAGATGGTAAAACAAGCAGCAACAACGAAGCAGCCGGTAGGCGAAACCTCGTTAAAGATGCTCTTCTCATCAGCCATAAGAGCTGATCTCCTTGCCCTTCTTCTTAACAGCCCTGATGAAAGGTTTTATGTCAGAGAAATAGCAACCCTTATCAGAAAAAATCCTTCAGGAGTGAAAAGAGAACTCGATAACCTCGAAAAAATGGGGATTGTATTCAGCCAGAAGGTTGCTAATCTCAAATATTTTCAGGCAAACAAAACATCGCCATTATTTTCAGAATTGAAAAATCTCATTGCCAAGTCGCTCGGCCTTCCAGGGGCATTAAAGACAGTTGTAAGGCTTTCAGGAGCAAAGGCAGCCTTTCTTTACGGCCCTTACGCAGAGGGAGAAGATGTAGGCACTGTGGACCTTTTGATTATAGGCGCATCCTCGAACAACATAGCATCGAGTTTAAAGGAGATCGAGGAAAAGTTCGGAAAAAAGATAAGCTACACGGCTATCGAGGAATCCGAATACAAACAGAGGAAAGAACAAGGAGACGAAGATTTTGAAAAACTGCTGTCAGGCAAAAGGATTACACTGATAGGCAGGATATAGATAAATCCCGCTTTGAGCGCGGGATAAAAAAGCTTTCCCCTTAGGGGGATAGAGAGGGGGTGAACAACAATGGCAGCTAAGAAGAAAGCAGCAAAGAAGAAAAAGAAGAAATAAGTTACCGTTCAGACTTTTGGGCTGGAGAGGCTAAATCTCCGGCCCCCTTTTTTCTTTGTATATATAACATACTGATTTTCAGGAAAAAATCAAGTGGAAATTCGTAACTTATTGAAATATCTGTATTTTTTTATGAAAATGACAGTGCCTGTGCGTGTTCGGCATCCGATACTATTTCCCAGCAATCTCCTGATGCAAGCAGTTTCTTTATAAACTTTATGTTGGTTGAGTGTCCTGCCCTGTTTGCTATGATATGTCCGAATACAGGGAAGCCTATCAAGGAAAAATCTCCAATAAAATCAAGCATTTTATGCCTTACAAACTCATCCTTAAATCTTAGCCCTGATTTGTTAAGTATTTCATTATCTCCAAGGATAACGGCATTATCCAATGACCCGCCTTTTGCAAGCCCGTTCGCCCTCAGGTATTCTACATCCTTAAGGAAACCGAAGGTCCTTGCCGGAGCAACTTCCTTTATAAAGCTTTCTTCGTTTAATTCAATGCTCAGTTTTTGTTCGCCTAAGAGCAAGTGGTTGTAATGTATCTTGTAAGTGAGTTTCCGGCCCTCATACGGCAGGGCGGCAATCTCGGAATGGCCTTCTTCGCAAACTACAGGCTTTGTAATGCGCATGAACGGCATCTTTTTCCCCTGTTTTGCAATTCCGCTTCTTAGGATCATGCCAATGAGTTCTGTGGAACTGCCGTCGAGTATCGGCATCTCGGAGCCGTTAAGTTCAATGACCATGTTATCTATCCCGACGCCGGCTGTTGCCGCAAGCATGTGTTCAACGGTCTTTATGCGAGTGCCATTAGAGCCGAGGGTTGTTGCAAATGCGGTATCGGTAACCGCTCCTACATGGGCCCTTATCATTATGTTTTTGTCTGTTCTATAAAAGATAATGCCTGTATCTCGCGGCGCGGGTTTAAGTTTGACGCTGACACGATTGCCTGTATGAAGCCCTATGCCCTCAAAGCTTATTTCCTGTTTTATAGTTCTTTGTAAACGCATGACCATTAATAGATAGCAAATATGATGCCATGAAGAACTTACTGATAAATAACGGAAAGGTTTGCTAATTTTTGTTAAATAGTGTTGTTTATATTCATCACGTGTGGAATTATCAACACACTTATGCTTCTCCTCCAATCACTATTTCAGGTATCCTTATTGTCGGCATTGCATCCGACACCGGCGCTCCCTGATTATCCTTTCCGCATGTCCCTATCGAAAAGCCGAGGTCAGAGCCTACCATGTCTATGGAATTAAGAACCTGAGGCCCGTTCCCTATAAGGGTGGCTCCTCTGACGGGATCGCCGATCTTGCCGTTTTCAATCAGATATGCCTCTTGAGCCTCAAACACAAAATCTCCTGTTACGGTGTTTACCTGTCCTCCGCCCATTTTTTTCACAAAAACGCCCTTTGGAATAGATTTCAGAATGTCCTCGGGTATGGACTTCCCGGGCGCTATGAATGTGTTAGTCATTCTCGGGATCGGCCTGCTATGATACGACTCTCTGCGGCCATTTCCAGTTGATTTGGCATTATCCTGCATAGCAGTGAATTTATCATACATATAAGACGCAAGCACCCCGTTTTCTACGAGAACTGTCCTTTGAGCAGGCGTGCCTTCGTCGTCAAACCTGAAGGAGCCTCTTTTATTTGGAAGCGTCGCGTCATCAAGCACACTTATTAAGGGTGACGCCACTTTTTCGCCGAGTTTGTTTGAATACACCGAGAGGCCCTGCTGTGCCAGGTCGGCTTCAAGCCCGTGCCCTATGGCCTCATGTATCATTGTGCCTCCTGCCTCTGATGATATAACTGCGGGCATTCTTCCCCCAGGCGCTCTTCGGGCAGTAAGCATCATTGCCGCGCGGTTTGCGGCATTTACGGCAATGTCTCTGATATTTATGCTGTCAAACAGTTCAAAGCCGATGAAGCCTCCTGCGGGCTCGTATCCTGTCTGGATGATGCCGTTGTCCGACACTATCACATGCACGACCATGAGAGTGTGAATCCGTTCGTCTTCCGCTATTGTGCCTTCTCCGGAGGATGATAAGGCTGCTATCTGAACCTTCTGCGCGGAATCGCGGTATCTTACAATTACCTGTTTGACCCTTTTGTCAAAATTCCGGGCGGTATTATTTGCAATCCTGACGAGTTCTATTTTTTTATCTATAACTACGCTTTCAGGAAGCATCTTTATATCAAAAGCTACTGTTGGTTTTTGTTTCCTGAGGTCAAAACAGCTGATGGTTGAGGGCGGGCGAGGGGATGCCTTTGTCAAAGTCTCCGCAAGCTCCAGCAAGGCCTTTTCAGACAGGTCATTGCTGAATGCATAATAGGTTTTTCCATTCGAGATGAGCCTTATGCCGGCGCCCGCATCAATCCCCGAAGATATTTTTTCTATCTTATCGTCTTCAAGCATGATCGATACCGGTTTTCTGTGTTCCACGAACACATCGGCGTATTCCCCGCCTGAAGACAGGGTTCTTTTCAGTATCTTATGCAAAAGTTCACTATCCAGCATCAGAATTCCTTTTTGTTATTACCATGGAAGCTCTTGTAATGAGTTTATTATAGCACGCATCTTCTTTTCAATTGCCCTTACACGGTTTTTAGTATAATATGTCTCGTATGCTTGAAATAAATATTAAAACTCTATCCGAAATTGAACGCAGGCATTACTTTACACCGATTAAAGAAGGGCTTAAAGAGAAAACTATAGAGACGGGGGATACAAAAGCCCTTAATTATCTGACTGAAGTAATGCAAAAGGCAACATCTAAGGTTGAACGGCTTATTCAAGCACGCATTAAAGATAAAACAATTTCAAATGCAGATCAGGCAAGAAAAACTATTGCTGGCAACGGATTTCAAGGATTAGTCGCCTACTCTTTGATAAAGCTGCAGGAGAAGAAAATATTAAATCCCGATATTGCCATTACCCTGAAACCCAAAAAACATCCGTTGATAGAAAAATATGCTGCTATACAGGTAGGAGATGATATTCAAAAGCCTGATATTGACCTGCTTATTTATCATTACCATAAACCCGAAGAGTGTCCAGTAATAATATATTCAATAAAAACCTCATTAAGAGAACGGGCAGGGCAAACTTACAGATGGAAATTGCTGATGGATATTGTTACCTCTAATGACTGTGCGACTATCAAAGAAAAGTATGGCTTATCCTATAAGGCTATTGATAATTTTAAAGTCGGCTTTATAACTACAAATTTTTATAATGAAATCACAAAACCCCAGCAGAAAGGCATGTTGAAGTTTTTCGACTTTGTCTATATCACCAAACCCGGAAAATGGGAAAAACCGGTATGCGAGTTCTCAAAAATTTTAGACGACCTTAATACCGTCTATAGCTGACCCGCTGTTAAAGTTTTTTAAGCAAGACTATACTCTCTTTTTGTATTGTTAATCCAGTTTTGCCAGGCACATTTGTCGGGCTATTTTTAAGAGGCATTCTTTTATTTGGTATGTTCCTGTAAAGTATTCCCTGTGAAACAAAGCCTATTTTTTCTGCAAATTCGCAGATTATTGCGTCAGTTTTTAAAACCAGTTCTTTAACAGTTCTGTTGCCGATAATGATACAGAAGTATTTTTGTGGCTTTAAAATTTTGTGTGCTTGAATTATCGCCTTATGTAAATCGATATAAAAACTTAAAACATCCTTTGCGCGTTCCTTGTCCTTTTCCGAAATAACTTTGACGCTCAATCTTAGGGTCTCTGATAAATCAAGTAAAGGACCATTTAAATTGACATCGTTTTTACCTCCGAGTAATTCTTTATCAATATCTTTTATTTGGGGTGGGAGAAGCTCTAACCATTGTGCAGAAAGCCTTGAGAATTGCCCATATGCTACGGTAGTTCTACTGTCACCATATGGAGGAGAAGTAATAATAAAGTCAACGGATTCTGCGGGTATTCCGTTATCCTTTGTCGAGTCGCCGAGTATTATTTTTATATTCGCATTAGGCGTTACGTCATGAATATATTCTTTCATGCCGAGTATATTGTTTTCGCATATTTTAATAAATTCATTGATAACATTGGGGCGAAAAGTTTTCTCCAATTTGCTTTTATCTCTGAATAACTTAAATTCCTTGTGTCGCGTAAAAGAAACAATTCGCACAACCTCGCTGAAACACACTGAAAAGAAGTTTCTGATATTTTCCTCCGAGATATTCAGGATGGCATGTTTGAGCTTTGCAAGGTCTTTAATGACCATCTCGGTAAACCAAAAATCTATATTGGTAAACTTAGGGGAGGAAATATTTTTTGAATGTTTATAATTATCTAAAATCAGCGTTAAATTATTTGTTAGAGTTTGAGGGTCTATAGGGGTAGTTTTAGCTTTCGCAATTAATACGGCTAAAGGATTTAGTTCGATGCCAAGAGACTTTCTATTTAAGAGACTGCTTTCGACAAGCGTAGTCCCTGATCCGCAAAATATGTCGCACACAGTATCGTTTTCTGATGAGAAAACTTCTATTAGTTTCCGCGCCACTTGAGGGATAAACATAGCTGGATATGTATGAAATCCATGAGTATATGTTTTTGTCAGATAGCCTTTAAAATCCCATTCGTCTATCCATTTAAAAACATCAATCGCAGAATCATAATGTTGTTTATGACTCTTGATGTTGCGGATAGCAATTTGCTGTTGCAGTTTTGAGATGTTTATTGGAGTTGCCACTTCAGGAGTAGAAAAAAGTGAATACGCAGCAGCCTCTTCTTTTACGAAGGATGCCGGTGTAGTATTAGTTTTATATTTGCTTGGATTTTGCGGTGCTGTAAATGAGCGGCTTGCCGTTAGATAAGTTTCTAAGTCTCTTTTGTCAAAACGACGCTGTCCGCCGGGCGTTCTATTTGATTGTATTAAACCTTTTTCTTCCATCCGATAAATGGTTTTCTGGCTAACACCAAGAATTTCCGCCGCCTGTTTTGTATTTAGCATTGACAAGGCTGAAGTATTTTGTTTTGCCATAGCAAGACTATACAACACTGGACAATATTAGTCAAGAATTATTTCTTCCATTGTTGAATTATCCTTTTATAGAGTAAAATTTGTCTGCACAGCTTCAATGAAATTTAACGTTAAATATATTAGGTGATTACGTCGTGAAAGCCAAAAAGATCTTTTCTTCCGACGCCGAAAGGGTGTCCTTCCTCTTTGAGCTATACCACAAATACACAAGCTTCCTCCCCGCGTCTGAGACGCCTAAAAAGCGCAGTGGAAAGAGGAAATAAAATTAAATTAAGGAGCAGTTTGCGATTGACTGCGGTTGCCTACGGCTCGTAGAATAGAGTGGCGGGTAAGAGGTAAAAAACACAAAATGAGGAAGCGGGGAAGCCTGCGCTGTGATATTATAGGATATAGAAAACAACGGTTAGGAGGTGGTT
>Ga0172375_10007972_pt1 | contig 14376 bp, 16 predicted proteins | sample LakKiv1m_FD_114537 | JGI IMG/M metagenome (GOLD analysis project Ga0172375, IMG submission 114537) | Freshwater microbial communities from Kabuno Bay, South-Kivu, Congo - kab_092012_11.1m | ecosystem: Environmental > Aquatic > Freshwater > Lake | place: Democratic Republic of the Congo... | reverse complement strand
TCACGGGCGACAAGATCGAAATCGACACCCGCACCAACGAGTACAAGAACCGCGTCAAGTAAGCAAAGCTTGACAGGCGACCCGGCCGGCTGAACACAGCCGGTCGAGTTCACTTGGGTCGGCCCAAACCGGCGCAGGCTGCGCCGGCAGCAGCGCAGCGATCCGCGCGCTGCATTCGGGAAGCAGCACCGGCCTCCAGTTTTCCAGCAACTCCCCCACCGTTTCCGGCTTGTTGCACACCGGCATCATGTCGCAGCCGGCGTCCCACGCGGCTTGCGCACGACCGACGATGCCGCCGGCAACGCTGGCACCTTCCATCGACAGGTCGTCGCTGAAGATCACGCCGGCGTGGCCGAACTCGTTGCGCAGCTTGTCGATCCAGATCGGCGAGAAGCCGGCTGGCCGGCGGTCGATTTGCGAGAAAATCACATGCGCCGGCATGACAGCGTCGAGCCTCAGCTTCCGGTAGGGCAGCAGGTCGTCGGCCAACTCGTCGAGGCTGCGTTCATCGACCGGAATCGCGAGGTGCGAATCAGCCGCCACATGGCCGTGCCCGGGGAAATGCTTGCCGCAGCAGGCCATGCCGGCCTGACGCAAGCCTTCGATCAGCGCGCCGGCTAGCGCAACGATGGCCTGCGGGTCGCGATGGAATGCCCGGTCGCCGATCACGCCGCTGACACCGTAATCGAGATCGAGCACCGGCGTGAAGGACAGGTCGACGCCGCAGGCACGCAGCTCGGCGGCGAGCGTGAAGCCGATGTCGCGTGCGCCGGCGACCGCTGCCTGCGGCTCGCGGTCCCACCATTCGCCGAGCCGGCGCATCGCCGGGAGCCGCGTGAAGCCGTCACGGCAGCGTTGCACGCGCCCGCCTTCGTGGTCGATGGCGATCAGCAGCGGCGGTGACCGCAACGCATGGATTTCGGCACATAGCGCACCGAGTTGATCCCGGTCACAGTAGTTGCGCGCGAACAGGATCACGCCGCCAACCAGCGGATGCCGCAGGCGGTCGCGCTCGTCGTCGGTTAGCGCCTTGCCGGCGACGTCGATCATCAGCGGGCCGTAATTCATCTTTTTTCGACCACGACAAATGCCAGCGCGTGCTCTGTCTCGTCGCTGAGCGACAGGTGGCAGGTCAAGCCGCGTTCGGCAATCCAGTCCGCGAGTCCGGGGGCGAAGCCCAGTATCGGTTTGCCCAATTCGTCATGGGTCACTGCAATGGCTGGTAGCAGCACGGGGGCACGAATGCCGGTGCCGAGTGCCTTGCCGAGTGCTTCCTTGGCCGCGAACCGTTTTGCCAGAAACCGGCTGGGATCTCTGCTGGCACGGCAGGCTTCGCGCTCTTCCGGGGCGAGGAGTTTTTCCAGCGCCCGCTCGCCGTGGCGCTGCCAGAACACGCGCATCCGGTCGATCGCGACGAGGTCGGTGCCGATGCCGAAGATCATGCGCTGCGGATGAGTGCTTTCATCTCACGCACCGCCTCGCGCAGGCCGACGAACACGGCGCGGCTGACGATGGCATGGCCGATGTGCAGTTCGCAGATGCCCGGCAACGCGGCGATCGGCTGCACATTGACATAGTTGAGCGCATGGCCGGCGTTGAAGCGCATGCCGAGCTGGCGGATTGCCGTCCCGCCAGCGCCGACTTTCGCAAGTTCGGCCTGCGCGGCAGCGCATTCGATGTCGCGGCCGTGCTCGTGGAAGGCATGGGCGTAGGGGCCGGTATGGATTTCGCAGGCCTGCGCGCCGACACGGGCGGATGCCTCGATCTGGCGCGGATCGGCGTCGATGAAGAGGCTGACGTAGATGCCGGCATCCCGCATGCGCGCGATGTTCTCCTTGAGGCGCGCCTCCTGCCCGGCGACATCCAGACCGCCTTCGGTGGTGACCTCGTGGCGACCTTCCGGCACCAGCGTCGCCATCTCGGGCTTGAGGCGGCAGGCGATGCCGACCATCTCGTCGGTCGCGGCCATTTCTAGATTCAGCTTGGTCTGCACACTCTGGCGCAGCAGTTCGACATCGCGGTCGACGATGTGGCGGCGATCCTCGCGCAGGTGTACGGTGATCGCGTCCGCCCCGCCCAGATGCGCTTCGGCGGCCGCCCAGACGGGATCGGGCTCGTAGGTGCGGCGTGCCTGGCGCAGCGTCGCCACATGATCGATGTTGACTCCCAGATAAATCATCTTCTTCTCCACTCAGACATCCTGCAGTTCGATGAACACCCGGCGGGTTTGCAGCGGCTGCCCGGCCAGATAGTGCGACAAGAGATAGCGCATCAACTGCTTGCTCTCGGCAAGGCAGCGCGCATCGGCGTAATTATCCTCTGCCAGGTCGAGCAGCGTCCTGCCGCTGATGGTCTGACCCACATCGGTTTCGTCGGCAGCGACGGGGCCGCGCTCGACCTGGTAGCGGTAACTGCGCCCGACCTCGACTGCCTGGTCGTGCGCATCGCGCTCGAGCACCAGCCCGTAGCCGAGTTCGCGCAGGAGGATTTTCTCGAAACGGCGGAGCTCGGCCGAGGTGGTGGCAGAGGTGGCGCCGTGCGACAAGGCGGCCAGCGCACTGCCATAGGCATCGAACAGCACCGCGTGCGCATCTTCGCGCGGCAGCAACTTCAGCAGCAGTTCGTTCAGGTAATAGCCGAGCAACAGGCCCTCGCCCTGCAGCAGCGGGATGCCGCCCAGCCACTCGGCCTTGGCCAGCGTCTTGACCTCGCCCCCGCCGAACCAGCCGAGTTCAAGCGGCTGGAAGGCATGCAAAACCCCGCGCAGGGCCGAGCGCGGGCGGCGCGCGCCGCGCGCCAGCATGGCGAGCCGGCCGTGGTCGCGGGCGAACACTTCGAGGATCAGGCTGGTTTCGCTGTAGGGATAGGCGTGCAGCAGGTAAGCCGCCGCGCCGTCGATGCGCTGCTGTCGACTCACTCGTAACCCAGCGATTTGAGCGCGCGCTCGTCGTCGGCCCAGCCGCTTTTCACCTTGACCCAGGTTTCCAGCCAGACCTTGCCGCCGAAGAGCTTTTCCATATCCTTGCGCGCATCGCTCGCCACGCGCTTCAGGCGTTCGCCGCCCCGGCCGATGACGATCGCCTTGTGCGCGTCCTTGTCGACGATCACCGCCGCGTGGATGCGCCGCACGCCGCCCCCGGGCCCGTCTTCCTGCTCGTATTTCTCGATCTCGACCGCGATGCCGTAGGGCAACTCCTCGCCAAGATTGCGGAACAGTTTTTCACGCAGCAGTTCGGCGGCGAGGAAGCGCTCGGAGCGGTCGGTCAACTCGTCCGGTTCGAAGATCGGTGGCGCCTCAGGCAGATGCTTGCCGGCCACTTTCAACAGGATATCGAGGTTGTCGCCCTTCTCGGCGCTGACCGGCACGATGTCGGCAAAGGCATGCTCGCTGGCGATGGCGGCCATGAAGGGCAACAGCGCATTCTTGTCCGCCAGGCGATCGACCTTGTTGATCACCAGCACGATGGGACGATCGGCGGGCAGGCGCGCCAGCACCTCGCGATCCTCGTTGCGCCACCCTCGTTTGACATTGGCATCGATGACGAAGAGGATCACGTCGACATCGGCCAGCGCGGAATTCACCGTGCGGTTCATCGCGCGGTTGAGCGCGGTGCGATGCTGCATCTGGACACCCGGCGTATCGACGAACACATACTGGCAGTCGGCGGTCGTCAGGACGCCATGGATGCGGTGGCGCGTCGTCTGCGCCTTGCTCGAAGTAATGCTGAGCTTTGCGCCGACCAGCCGGTTCATCAGCGTGGACTTGCCGACGTTCGGGCAGCCGACAATGGCCAGATAGCCGGCGTGGAAGATTGCGGGAATACTCATGAATTGGTCAGTTTCGCCAATGCGGCCTGTGCGGCTTCCTGCTCGGCGGCACGCCGGCTCGGCCCGCGTCCCGTAACCTGCAAATCGATGGCCGGAATGCTGCAAAGCACGACGAACTCCTGCGCATGCGCCTCGCCATGCGTTTCCTGCAACTCGTAATGCGGCAAGGAAAAGCGTCGCCCCTGCAGCCACTCCTGCAGAGCCGTCTTGGCATCCTTGCCGGATTGCCGCGGATCGATCGCCTCGATGCGGCAATGGTAAAGACGCTCGATCGTCCTGCTCGCGGCATCGAAGCCGCCATCGAGGTAGATCGCCCCGAAGATGGCTTCAAGCGCATCAGCCAGAATCGACGGACGCCGGAAACCGCCGCTCTTGAGTTCTCCCTCGCCCAGCCGCAGCTTGTCGCCGAGTCCGAGATCGACGGCGATTTCGGCAAGCGTTTCCTGCCGGACCAGGCTGGCGCGCAGGCGTGAAAGTTCGCCTTCCTTCAATGCGGGGAAATGCCGGTACAGCAACGACGCGACAGTGCAGTTGAGCACGCTGTCGCCGAGGAACTCGAGGCGTTCGTTGTGCGGCGACGAGTGGCTGCGGTGCGTCAGCGCCTGCCGCAGCAGATCAGTCCGGGCAAAAGCATGGGCTAGCGCCTGTTCCAGCCGCGAGGACAAAACTAGTTCCCGGACGAACCCGTGAAATCGAGCAGCAGGCTGACATTCGCGACGAGGGGAATGCGTTTTTCGTAGGAGTACGAAACCACGATGGTGCCGGCCTCCTTGGTAATTTCCAGATCGTTTCCGGTAATCGCGGAGATGTAATCCACGTTGGCCTGCCGGTCGAAAGCGTCACGAATCTGCTTGACGGAAGATTCGGGTGCGGCACCCGAGGCAACCTTCTTGACGGCGGTGGAAACGGCGCGGTGTTCGATGTATTCGGGAACGACTTTCATGCCGAGAAGCGCAAGGATGGCCACCACGAAGGCCCCGCCCAGCAGCCCGGTGAGAGTTACCCCCAGTTGTCTTGTCTTCATCCCTGCCCCCATCATTGTCATCTTTAGCGGAATCCACCGATGCGAGTCAACTCGCTGAAATTGAACCAAATGTAAAAAGCCTTGCCAACCAGATTCTCGTCCGGCACGAAGCCCCAGACCCGACTGTCCTGCGAGTTGTCGCGATTGTCGCCCATGACGAAGTAATGACCGGCAGGCACTTCGCACACGAATCCCTCGGTATTGTAGAGACATTTGTCCCGCTGCGGATACTGCATCACATGGGGCACGTAGGCTGGCGCATCGGCCTCGATCAAGAGCATGTGCTGTCGATCGCCGAGTTTTTCCTCGTAGCGCGGCGTATAGAAGAGCCGCTCGGCATCGAAGTAGTCGCCGGATTTTTCGACCTCCACCGGCTTGCCGTTGATCGTCAGCCGCTTGTTGAGGTAGGCGACCCGGTCGCCCGGCAGGCCGACCACGCGCTTGATGTAATCGAGCGAAGGGTCGGGCGGATAGCGGAATACCACCACGTCGCCACGCTGCGGCGTGTTCATCTCGACGATCTTTTTGTTGATCACCGGCAGACGAATGCCGTAGGTAAATTTATTCACGGCGATGAAGTCGCCGACCAGCAGGGTCGGCAGCATCGAACCGGACGGGATCTTGAACGGTTCGACGACGAAGGAGCGCAACAGGAAGACGATCAGGATGACCGGAAAGAAGCTGGCGCCATATTCGACCCAGACGGGTTCCTTGGCGCCCGGCGCGCGCCGCTTGCGGAACACGAAATGATCCGCCACCCAGAGTGCGGCGCTCACGACCAGCAGGATAAAAAGAATCAGGGCAAAGTTCATTTGTCATCAACCCGGAGTACGGCCAGGAAGGCCTCTTGTGGAATCTCGACGCTGCCGACCTGCTTCATGCGCTTCTTGCCGGCCTTCTGCTTTTCCGACAGCTTCTTCTTGCGCGTGATGTCGCCGCCGTAGCACTTCGCCAGCACGTCCTTGCGCATGGCCTTGACGTTCTCGCGCGCCACGATGGTCGAGCCGATCGCCGCCTGGATCGCCACATCATACATCTGGCGCGGAATCAGCCCGCGCATCTTCGCCGCCAGTTCCCGGCCGCGATAGTTGGCGTTGGCGCGGTGCACGATGACCGACAGTGCATCGACGCGATCACCGTTGATCAGGATGTCGAGCTTGATGACGTCGGCGGCGCGGTACTCCTTGAATTCGTAGTCCAGCGAGGCATAGCCGCGCGATACCGACTTGAGCTTGTCGAAGAAGTCGAACACCACCTCGGCGAGCGGCATCTCGTAGGTCACATGCACCTGGCGGCCGTGGTAACGCATATCAACCTGCGAGCCGCGCTTGGACTCGCACAGGGTGATCACCGCGCCCAGATAATCCTGCGGCACGAAAATCGCCGTGGTGATGATCGGCTCGCGGATCTCCTCGATCTTCTGCACTTCCGGCAATTTGGAGGGATTCTCGACGAGGATTTCCGTGCCGTCGCGCATGCGCACCTGATAGACCACGGTCGGCGCGGTCGTGATCAGATCCTGGTCGAACTCGCGCTCCAGCCGCTCCTGCACGATTTCCATGTGCAGCAGGCCAAGGAAACCGCAGCGAAAACCGAAACCGAGCGCCTGCGAGACTTCCGGTTCGTAATGCAGCGAGGCATCATTGAGCTGCAGTTTTTCGAGCGATTCGCGCAACTGGTCGTACTGGTTCGCCTCCACGGGATAGAGACCGGCGAAGACCTGCGGCTTGATTTCCTTGAAACCCGGTAATGGTGTTGCGGCCGACCGGTCGGCTGCCGTCACGGTATCGCCGACTTTTGCCGCCTTCAGTTCCTTGATACCGGAAATGATGAACCCCACTTCGCCCGCCGACAGGACATCCTTGGGCTGCGATTTCGGCGAGAACACGCCGACCTGCTCGCACAGATGCACGGCACCCGTCGACATGAGACGGATCTTGTCCTTGGCTTTCAGCGCGCCATCGACGACGCGCACCAGCATCACGACGCCGACATAGTTGTCGAACCACGAATCGATGATCAGCGCCTTGAGCGGTGCCGCCGGGTCGCCCTTGGGCCGCGGCACCCGGGCGATGACCGCCTCGAGGATGTCATCCACGCCCATGCCGGTCTTGGCCGAACAGGGAATCGCGTCGGTGGCGTCGATGCCGATGACCTCCTCGATTTCCTCGCGCGCGCCGTCCGGGTTTGCCTGCGGCAGGTCCATCTTGTTGAGCACCGGCACGACCTCGACACCCAGATCGAGCGCGGTATAACAGTTCGCCACGGTTTGCGCCTCGACGCCCTGCGAGGCATCGACGACCAGCAGCGCGCCTTCGCAGGCCGACAGGCTGCGCGACACCTCATAGGAAAAATCCACGTGGCCTGGAGTGTCGATCAAATTCAGATTGTATTTCTTGCCATCGCGCGCCTGATACCAGAGCGCGGCCGTCTGCGCCTTGATCGTGATGCCGCGCTCGCGCTCGATATCCATCGAGTCGAGTACCTGCTCCGACATTTCGCGCGCCGACAAGCCGCCGCAGCGCTGGATAATGCGATCGGCCAGCGTGGATTTGCCGTGGTCGATGTGCGCGATGATGGAAAAGTTGCGGATGTGGTCCAAAACAAAGAAAGGCGCCAAGCTTGTTCGTTTGGCGCCTTGAATGGAAACAAAGGGGGATTTTATCGAAAGCCGGCCGAAACCGGTTTACTTATCCTTCCCCCCCTTGATCGTCACAAAGGTCTGGCTGTCGCCGCGCTTGACCAGCAGGGTCACGTTGGCATCCTTCTCGGTCTTCGCCAGCAGCCCGTTGAACTGATCCACGGTCTTGACTTCGGTTTGCGTTCCCTTCTGGATCAACGCGAGGATCACGTCACCCTGCCGCAAATCGTTGCGCGAACCGTTGCGCACTTCTTCGACGATCAGGCCGCTGCGAATGCCCAGTTGGCGCTTTTGCTCGGCAGTCGGTTCTGACAGTACCAGGCCGAGGCGGTTGGCCGGCACCGCTTCCGCCGGCTTGCCGCGACGCGATCCGCGCGCGACCTGCTCTTCGGGCATTTCGCCGACAGTTACATTGAGATCCTTGCCGGCGCCATTGCGCCAGACGTGCAGCGTGGCTTTCGTGCCGGGTTTCGTATTGCCCACCAGGCGCGGCAGATCGGAAGATTGCGCCACGGCCTTATCGTTGAAACGCAGGATGACGTCACCCACCTGCAGCCCCGCCTTGTCTGCCGGACTGTCCTTTTCCACCGAGGCGATCAGTGCCCCCTGTTGCTTGCCCAGGCCGAAGGAGTCGGCCAGTTCCTTGGTGACTTCCTGAATGGCAACGCCGATGCGGCCGCGACTGACCTTGCCGGAGGAACGCAGTTGGGACTGCACTTCCATCGCCACGTCGATCGGAATGGCGAAGGCGATGCCCTGGTAGCCCCCCGAACGACTGTAGATCTGCGAATTGATCCCCACCACCTCGCCACGCAGGTTGAACAGCGGACCGCCGGAGTTGCCCGGGTTGATGGCCACGTCGGTCTGGATGAAGGGGACGAAATTTTCCTGCGGCAAGGAGCGGCCCTTGGCGCTGACGATGCCCGCCGTCACGGTGTTTTCGAAACCGAAGGGCGAACCGATCGCGACAACCCATTCGCCCACGCGCAATTTGGCGGGATCGCCAAGGCGCACGCTTGGCAGACCGCTCGCCTCGATCTTGATCAGCGCCACGTCGGTGCGCTTGTCGGCACCGATGACCTTGGCCTTGAACTCGCGCTTGTCGGTCAGCTTGACGACCACCTCGTCGGCCGCGTCGACGACATGCGCGTTGGTCAGGATGTAGCCGTCGGCGCTGACGATGAAGCCGGAACCGAGCGATTTGTTCTCGAACTCGCGCGGCATGTTGGGAATGCCCGGGAATGCCCGCGGCCCGAAGCGCTTGAAGAACTCGAAGGCCGGATCATCCTCGTCGAACGGAAAACCGCCAATGCGCGGGTGATTGCGCACTACCTGCGTCGCGCTGATATTTACCACCGCGATGCCCTGCTTTTCGGCAAGATCCGCGAAATCCGGCAGCTCGCGGGAAAGAGGGGTTTGCGCCTGAGCCAGCATCGAAAATACGCCCAGCCAGAAAGCCAGCAACCAGTTTTTAGTTACGGCCGCTTTGCTTAACGCCGACAAACCCGGCATTAGCCTCCACTGAAACTTCGTTTTCAGCATGATTCTTGACCCTTGACGGTAATAACGGAAGATCGTTTGAAGCTTATCGACAAGATTGGTTCCGGACGCTCCGCTTCAAGCCCTGTTATCCGCATCAACAGGAAGCCAGCCGCAAGGCCCGCCAGCAATCCGGCCACTGCCGCCCAATCGTTGCCCGACATGCTGGCCAGCAGCGCACCAAGCAGGCCCAGCGCCAGTGGAATGCCGTACGCGCGCCATACCGCCTTGAGTACCATGCCATCGGCGGCGCGAATCACGACGGCATCGCCCGGACGGGCACCGATCGTATTCGGCAGGCGCAGCATCTGCAGCTTGCGGCCCTTCCCAAGCGCATTGTCCAGCACGCTCGCGCTGCCGCAGCCCTCCCTTTGGGCGCAAGCCCCGCAAGCGGGCCCCGGCCCCGCCGCACGGATCAGGACAAAGCCGCCATCCAGCCGCTCGACCACGCCTTCCATCTCGTTCATTTGCCGCGCACCCCGATGCCTTCGGCGAAGCGTTTGATCGCTTCGGGCGGCAGATCGCCCATGACGACGATTTGATGGCCATCGACGACCCGCTTCATGACACTGAGCGCGCCCATCGTCTGCAGGCTTTCCTCGCCCCCCTCGGCCGCGGGTCGCAGTGGTGAGATGAAAACAGACAGCGCCACCAACCCGTCGGAAAACACCCAGTGCAGCATGTTGAGGTCTTCTCCTGCCTTGCCGATGCTGCGTTGCAGGGCGGCCTGTTTCCTGAAGCCGGGCAGATCGGCCCGGAACAGCCACGGGGCATCGTCGCGCAGGTCACGCAACTTGGCCTGGCGAACCTGCCAGGTTTCCTTCGCAACCGTCGCAAAGCTCGATTTCAGCGCTTCGGGGCGGATGGTCTCCCCGATTCTCAAGTCGGTAAAAGCCATCGATTCGAGCGCTTCGCCCCTGCCGTCGAAAATATCCGCCTTGAGCAGGAGCCCGCTGCCGATATCCACCCATAGCTGGTGGCCATAGCGCCACATGTCGCGGGGTTCGAGCCGGATGATCTGGCTTTCGAAACCGGCGATTCGTTCCGTGCTGCCCTTGCGAATCAGGTAATGATCGTTCAACCCGGCCAGGCCGGCGGGCAGCAATGCCGGGAAGCCGCGCTTGACGCTGCGCTGCTCGACGATCACCAGATGTCGCTCGGGCAGGTAGCAACTGACCTCGTCGTTGTGCCGGATGACCTCGCGCGGACTGCCGTCGAGCACCTCGAGCTTTTCCATCTGGTTGCCATCGCTGACGAGATGGACGATGCGCGAAGTCTCGCTGCGACTGCCGTTGCGATAGACGAAAGTGCCGCTGAAATCGAGCTTCTGCGCAGCGGTCGAAACCCGTTGCAGCCACTGCAAGCCTTCCGGCTGGAGCGGCATTGCCTGGGCGGAAACCTGCGGGCTGATGAATCCCGCCGCCAGACAGATCCAGGCCAGCGACTTCATGGATGCGTCGGCGTCATGGCGACGGTACGGATCTGCCGGGTGCTGTCGCCGAGACGCCCCGTGGCCGCCTGCGCATGGTGCGCCAGCAGGTACTCGTTCAGATCGGTCTGGACGATTTCCTTGGGTGCCTTGGCGAAAGGCGGCGCTGGCGGGACGGCACTGGCATTCTGCAAGGCGTCCCGCTGGACACCGGCCAGCCTGCCATCGACACCCGAAGCTTGCGGATTGCCCGTCAGGACAACCCAGCCGACGACCGCGACGCCGGCAACGGAGGCAGCCAGAGCCAGCAAGGGGTGGTGACGACGCCGGTCCCCCAGGTTGCGCGGCGCCAGCACGACCGGCTCTTCGCCAAGCCGGGACATCACGCTCGCGGTCAAGTCGTGCGCATCGACCGCCTCGCCTCTCAACCCGTCGCCGATCAGGCCATAGAGGTGCCAACGTTCCGTATCGGCAAGCCCGGCCTTGATCGCGGCGCGTACCTCATGCTCTTCCAGTTCGCCATCGAACAGGGCGGAAATTTCCGACGATCGTTCACTTTTCATTTCCATCTCCGAAACTACATGGCCACCAGCGTGGCTACCAGCGCCGATCCGGTGCGGTGTCCAGCAGCGGCTTCAGCCGCACGGCGATCGCCTCGCGCGCGCGAAAGATTCTTGAACGCACCGTGCCGATCGGACAATCCATCACCTGGGCAATCTCTTCATACGACAAACCTTCGATCTCGCGCAGGCTGATCGCCGTGCGCAGGTCCTCGGGCAGTGCTTCCATGGCCGCATTCACGGTCTCCCCGATCTGCCGCGACATGAGCACGCGGTCGGGCGTCTCGTCGTCGCGCAACAACACACCTTCCTCAATGCCTTCGCTCTCGTCATCGACAATCTCGCTCATCACCGGCATGCGCCGGCCATGCGCCACCAGCCAGTTCTTGGCGGTATTCACCCCGATGCGGTACAGCCAGGTATAGAACGCGCTCTCGCCACGGAAATTGGGCAGGGCGCGGTAGGCCTTGATGAAAGTTTCCTGCGCCACATCCTCGGCCTCGGCGGGATCGCGTACCAGCCGCATCACCAGCCGCAGGAGCTTGCGCTGATACTTGCCGACCAGCAGGCCGAAGGCTTCCCGGTCGCCGGACTGTACCCGTTCGACCAGCTGCAAATCGGCTTCGCGCTCTCCCATGACGTGGCGATCTTGTTGTTGAAATATTTTGGCGCATCAGTATAGCCGCCTTCTTTATTTGCACTTTCCGCTCCGGAGCAACGCTGCAGGAAAGACAGGCCGGCTCTGGATTAGTTCCACGTCCCCCGTGTTATAGTCATCGGCACCATGGCTAAAGACGACTACTTAAGGGTTTTCGACGTCATCGTGATCGGCAGCGGCCTTGCCGGCCAGACACTGGCCCTGCGGCTGGCCGACACCCATCGCGTCGCGATGGTCACCAAGCGGCTGATCAACGATACCGCGACGAACTATGCGCAGGGGGGCATCGCCGCGGTGCTGGACGGCACGGATTCGGTCGAATCGCATATCCAGGACACTTTCATCGCCGGTGCCGGCCTCTGCGATCCCGTCGCCACCCGCTTTGTCGTTGAGCATGGTCGTTCGGAAATTGACTGGCTGATCGAACAGGGCGTGCCCTTCACCCGCGACGCAAGCGGCTATCACCTGACCCGCGAAGGCGGGCACAGCACCCGGCGCGTCATCCACGTCGCCGATGCCACCGGCGCCTCGGTCCAGCAGACGCTCAGCAACAAAGTGCGTCAGCACCCCAACATAACGGTGCTGGAACGCCATATCGCGGTCGACCTGATCACCGGCAGCAAGCTCGGCCTGAAAACCCAGCGCTGCTGGGGTGCCTATGTCCTCGATATCGACAACGAGCGGGTGTTGACGCTCTCCGCGCCGAACACCGTCATCGCCAGCGGCGGCGCCGGCAAGTCCTATCTATTCACCAGCAACCCCGACACCGCGACGGGCGACGGCATCGCCATGGCGTGGCGTGCCGGCTGCCGCGTGGCGAACATGGAGTTCATCCAGTTCCACCCGACCTGTCTTTATCACCCGCGCGCCAAGTCCTTCCTGATCACCGAGGCGATGCGCGGCGAAGGCGGCATCCTGCGGCTTCCGGATGGAACGCGCTTCATGACCGAGCACGATCCGCGGCTGGAACTGGCACCGCGCGACATCGTCGCCCGCGCCATCGACCACGAGATGAAGAAACGCGGCCTCGACTGCGTCTTCCTCGACATGACGCACAAGGGCGAAGCCTTCCTGCACGAGCATTTCCCGAACATCTACGCGCGCTGCCTCGAACTGGGCATCGACATCGCCAAGGAACCGATTCCCGTCGTCCCGGCCGCCCACTACACCTGCGGCGGCATCGTCGTCGACCTGGCTGCGCGTACCGATGTACCCGGCCTGTATGCGCTGGGCGAAGCCTCCTGTACCGGCCTGCACGGCGCAAACCGGCTGGCGAGCAACTCGCTGCTCGAATGTCTCGTCTATGGCGAAGCCGCCGCGAATGACATCCGCAACCAGAAGCCGTACAAGTCGCCGAAGCTGCCGCACTGGGACGAATCGCGCGTCGCCGACGCCGACGAGGAAATCGTCATCTCCCACAACTGGGATGAACTGCGCCGCTTCATGTGGGACTATGTCGGGATCGTGCGCACCACCAAGCGGCTCGAACGTGCCCGGCATCGCATCCGCCTGCTGGAACGTGAAATCGACGAGTTCTATGCGAATTTCCGCGTCAGCAACGACCTGATCGAACTGCGCAACCTCGTGCTCACCGCGCATCTCATCGTCGCCTGCGCCTTGCGCCGCAAGGAAAGCCGCGGGCTGCACTTCAGCCGCGACTATCCGGACATGCTGCCGAGGGCACGCAACACCATTCTCACGCCAACGCGTTAGTCCGCCACTTGAGCCAGACGCGCAGCCGCCGATGCGCTTCATCGCCGCTCGCCGCGCGCGGCAGCACCAGTGTTTCGCTACGATCTTTTGCACGCATGCGCAGGATCACGAGGCGCGGGTAGACCACCGTTCCTGCCTCGATCTCCGCCTCATTCAGCGAGCCATCGCGCCGTTCGATCTCCAGACGGCCATCGGCACGCAACGTCAGCGCCACGCCATCGCCACGACAAAGCAGCCGCGCAAGCGGCTGCCGTCGATCAATCGTGATCTTGATGGGCAGTTGCACTGCCCCGCCGCCCTTGCTTACACCCGCTTGAAGGCGAGCGAGCCGTTGGTGCCGCCGAAACCGAAATTATTCTTGACGGCGATGTTGATCTTCAGGTCGCGCGCCTGATTGGCGCAGTAGTCAAGATCGCACTCCGGATCCTGTTCGAAGATGTTGATCGTCGGCGGCGAAACCTGATGATGCACGGCCAGCGCGGTCACCACCGACTCGAGTCCGCCGGCACCACCAAGCAGATGGCCGGTCATTGACTTGGTCGAGTTCACCACCAACTGCTTCGCCGCGGCGCCGAACGCGAGCTTGATCGCCTCGGTTTCGTTCTTGTCGCCGAGCGGCGTCGAGGTGCCGTGGGCATTGATGTATTGCACCTGGTCGGCATTGATGCCAGCATCGTTAAGCGCATTGACCATGCTGCGGCGCGGGCCGTCGGTATCCGGCGCGGTCATGTGGTAGGCATCGCCGCTCATGCCGAAGCCGGCGAGTTCGCAGTAGATGTGCGCGCCGCGCTTCCTCGCGTGTTCGTACTCTTCCAGAACCATGACGCCGGCACCCTCGCCAAGCACGAAACCGTCGCGACCCTTGTCCCAGGGACGGCTGGCCGTCGCCGGATCGTCGTTGCGGGTCGACAGCGCCTGCGCCGCGGCGAAGCCGCCGACCGCCAGCGGTGTCACGGTGGCTTCGGCACCGCCGCAGACCATCGC
>Ga0172375_10007969_pt1 | contig 14379 bp, 13 predicted proteins | sample LakKiv1m_FD_114537 | JGI IMG/M metagenome (GOLD analysis project Ga0172375, IMG submission 114537) | Freshwater microbial communities from Kabuno Bay, South-Kivu, Congo - kab_092012_11.1m | ecosystem: Environmental > Aquatic > Freshwater > Lake | place: Democratic Republic of the Congo... | reverse complement strand
CTAAAAAAGAACCCAATGAAGTGGCCAGGCCAGATGAGGCAAATCCGGGGGTGAGCGCATAATATTTGATTGAAGCGCCAATTACCATTAGTAAACCACTGAGAATAAACGTGAACCTGATTCCCATCTTATCAAGAATAATCCCTGATAAAATGAGGAAAAATGCAAAAACGTTCAGAACAAATTCCGAACCTCCCAACATACCAAAAACCTCGGGAGTCCATCCATAGTCGGTTTGCAACAGGATTTGCATTGGAGCGGCTACATCAACAAAGAAGTAAGCGAAAAACATCGTGATAGAAATGAGCGCAAGCGCAATCCAGCGAGCTGTTTTCGATTCGCGTAATGAATGTCTGACTTTTTCCATAGAATATTGGATTTGTGAATTTTTTGAAAGCGCCAAATGTAGCATTATTCACAATTTTAGGAACACTTTTTTTTTAACATAAAAAAAACAAAAAACCATATCATTACACAAGAACAAGGTAATTGCCGATTTTTTCTACTTTTGTCAGGTACAGATAAATCATTCATTAAACATATTTTATGTTGAAAAAACTCATCTTCCCCTTCGTTGTGGCGTTTTTTACCACGGTCTTCTTTGCCGGAATAAATAATTTTGGACAAATCAGTTCGTACGGCATACCTCCTACCGAAAAGTATCAGATTCAAAATGATAATTACCCGATGTTTAGAGCCGAACCTCCCAATTTACAGGCACTTCAGGAAGAGGATCAGTTTAACGATAAATACGGGATGCCTTACAGGTTCTCGGTTTCATCACCGGTTGACATTGATTTTAGTAAACAAGGAACCTGGACATCCCTTCCGGGTGGCGGAAAAATGTGCCGTCTCGCTCTTAACTCCCCTGGGGCAGAAGCCGTAATTGTTTATTACAGCGCCTTTAAAATTCCGGAAGGTGGAGAGCTTTTTTTGTACGATGCCAGGAAAAAACAGGTAATCGGAGCTTTTACCAGTTTTAACAACAAGGATGGTGGCGCTTTTTCTACTGAAATGATCGAAGGTGATGTAGTAGTTCTTGAGTATTTTCAGCCTGGTTTTTCAAAAGAAGAACCAACTATTATTATTTCAGAAATCGGTCATGTTTACAGGTCTTCAGGGTTCAGAAAAGAAACCCGTGGCTTTGGTGGTTCCGACACCTGTGAAGTAAACGTCAATTGCCCCGAGGGCGACCAATGGCAACTGCAAAAGCGCGGTGTTACCCGCATTATTGTGAAACAAGGCAGCCAACAGGTGTGGTGTAGCGGCACACTCCTCAACAATGCCCGTCAGGATGGAACACCGTGGTTTCTTACGGCAGACCATTGTGGAGCCAGTGCAACACCTTCAGACTATGATCAGTGGATTTTTTATTTCAGGTACGAAGGTCCTGATTGCGAAGACCCGGTTTCGGACACTGCTTTTAAAAACTACACCATGGTTGGGGCAACCAAAAAAGCCGCCGCCGGTGGAGCAGGTTATTTATCGGATTTTAAACTGTTGTTACTCAACGAATCAGTACCAGACAGCTACAATCCTTATTTTGTCGGCTGGAACGCAAGCAACGAGTCAAGCAACGATGGTGTAACCATTCATCACCCACAAGGTGATGTAAAGAAAATAAGTACTTACATCACGCCGCTGATTTCTACCAACTGGAGCGGCACTCCAAACACCCACTGGAAAGTAGTTTGGGCTGAAACCGAAACCAACTGGGGCGTAACGGAAGGCGGATCATCAGGATGTCCCATTTTTAATAATCTTGGCCAATTATTAGGTCAATTAACCGGTGGCGATGCAAGTTGTCACAACCTCACTGGTCCCGATTATTACGGAAAATTCTGGTATTCGTGGAATCAGAATCTTACGGCAGACAGCACCCGGCTTCGTCCCTGGTTAGACCCGGATAATTCAGGAATTACAGCGTTAAATGGGGTTTCGTTTGTCGGGATGGGTGAAAATCATCAAACTGAAGAAATAAAAACGTTCCCAAACCCTACTGATGGTGTAGTTTACATTGATGTGGCAAGTTTCGGAAGTAAGAAATATTCGGCAAAGGTTTTTAATGTTGTAGGCAATTTAATAGTTGATGTGTCTGAAAATGTGCCGATTGATGGCAAAATTTCATTTGACTTAGCATTACAACAGCCTGGATTTTATTTTCTGGATATTGAGATGGAGGGAAAGCGGTTTTTTGCAAAAGTATTAATGCAATAAACACTTGTGCCAGGCATTTTTAGTCATATTTTTGTGTTTAAATAATCAGGAAAATGAAAATAATCAATCCATTGTACGACAAAGCCTTTAAGTACCTGATGGAAAACGAAAAGTTGGCCAAAAAGGTGCTTTCGGTAATTCTGGATGTTAAAGTTGAAGAGGTGAAACTCGAAAGCCAGGAAACCGTGCATTTTTCAGATACAAGAAGATTAACTTTATTCCGCCTCGACTTTAAGGCCACCATAAAAGACAAAGACGGAAACCACAAGACAGTTTTAATTGAACTACAAAAATCAAAGTTTCCTACCGACATTCAACGCTTTCGCAATTACCTGGGCTCCGCCTACCTGAAAAAAGAAGATATCCAGCCATCAATAGTTGAAGAACCCAAAGCGGAATATTTCACTCCTTATCCCATCGTCACCATTTACATAATGGGCTACAACCTCGATGATTTACCCTATCTTGCTGTGACAGTCAATCGAGAAATTATTAACGCTGTAAGCAAAGAAAAGATCAACGTAAAGAGTTTTTTCATCGAACACCTCACCCACCAGTCGCACATCATACAGATAAGGCGATTACCCGAAAAGCGGCAGACCCGTTTGGAGAGATTCCTGGTATTTTTCAACCAGGCATGGTGCACCGAAAATGGTTTTATCATTGATTTACAGGAAGTCCCCCGCGAATTTGCTGACATTGCCCGCTATCTTCAGGGTCCGGTTATGGATGAAAATTTCCGGCGAAACCTTTTGGCAGAAGACGAACTCGACCTGATATTTGGGCAACAGGAGGCAAAATTTCTGAAAGAAATGGAGGAAGCCAATGAAAGAGAAAAATCAGAGAGATTACTGAAAGAGGAAGCCATAAAACAAAAGGAAGAAGAACGCAGGCAAAAGGAAGAAGAACGCAGGATGAAAGAAACTTTTGCCTTAAAACTTGCCCGTCAAATGAAACTTTTTGGCGCCACAGTGGATGAGATTGAAAAAGAAACCGGATTAAGCGCCGAAGCAATAAATGGATTATAGGGCTAACCAAAATTGCCAGGCAATAGATTAAGAGGTGAAAACTTCCGTTAAATCAACCTCCAGATCGCCGTTGAAAATATGCACCGGGATTTTATCGTCACCGGCAAACATCCCTGCAAACTGGAATTTCCCGTTTTCATCAAGCACAAACACGTTCACGTTTTCGTCGTTCGGGTTTACAATCCAGTATTCGCGCACTCCGTGTTCCTGATATATCTCAAATTTATCTTTCACATCCCTTTTGGAATTTTTGGCCGACACTATTTCAATGATAAAATCGGGAGCGCCCAGGCATCCTTTTTCGTCCATTTTCGATAACTCGCAGATTACGAAAATATCAGGCTGTAATACAGTGTAAATCTGTTTTTCGTTTTTGATGTTTTTACTCTTGGGAAACCTGACATCAGTGGGCGCAGAATAGGCTTCACATTTCTTGTTTCGTAAAAATGACCAAAAAATGCCATGTAGGTTTGCTGATATTCTTTGGTGGCTTCTCGAAGGCGCCGGCGCCAATAGCCTGATAAAACCATCGTACAGCTCCCGTCTCACGTCGTCCATCCAGGTGAGGTAGTCGGCGTAGGAGTAGCGCTTGTTCATGTCCAGGTTCAAAGTGTCCATTTTGAGTTGTGTTTTGTTATGACAAAAGTAGGAATATTTCGCAATAATATCCGCACCAACAAAGTCCTTAACGATTCAATACAACGCAAATATACTGTGCCGCCTTTGACGTCAGATAAAAAAACAGCAGGAAACAATCAAAAAAAAGGGCATTCCGAAAATTTTTCCGGATACCCATTTTTTATCATTCAATTATTAATTAAGGTTACTTTCGGTCACCAATTGGAAGTACAGTCTTTCCGAGTGATTCATTAATAACTTCAGCCATTGCTAAATATATTGCTGAAAGACCACAGAAAATTCCTTCATAACCGGCAAAAGTTCCGATAGCTTTCGATCCCGTCCAGTCTCTGATAGCAAGCAACCAAAACAGAACGACCAGTGTGAAAAATATGGTTTGTAAGGCACGGTTTTTCCCAAAAGTACCAATCCACATAAAAAATGTAAATAAGCCCCACATAAAAAGGTACCATCCCATATAACCTTCGCTCGGACCTTCGGCTTTTGTTCCCCAACCTAAATCGGGAATTACCCAGAGTGCAACAAGGGTAAGCCAGAAAAGCCCGTAAGAAGTAAAGGCAGTGGTTCCAAATGTGTTTCCCTTTTTAAATTCGAGAATCCCTGCAATAACCTGGGCAACTCCACCATAGAAAATACCCATTGCCAGCACGATAGAGGTTACAGGAAAGAAACCTGCATTGTGAATGTTCAGAAGAACCGTGGTCATACCAAAACCCATCAACCCTAACGGAGCTGGGTTTGCTAATTTGTTTTCCATACTCTTTTAATTTTATTAAGTTGATAAAATAAGCCTACCTTTTCACAGAAACCTTAGCGCCTGAAATAATGTCTTCAACAACGCCTGGATCAAGTAGCGTTGAGGTATCGCCCAGATTGGTAGCATCGCCTTCACCGATCTTGCGGAGAATTCTCCTCATGATCTTTCCTGAACGCGTTTTTGGCAATCCGCTTACAATCTGAATAATATCGGGTTTTGCGATAGGTCCGATCATTTTTGAAACCGTTTCACGAATTTCGTTTTCAATGGTCAGCATTTCCTGATCTGATAATTCTTCACAGGTTACATAAGCATAAATACCCGAACCCTTAATTTCATGCGGATAGCCAACGACTGCCGATTCGTTGACTTTTGGATGTTGGTTAATAGCATCCTCTACTTCAGCGGTTCCAATTCTATGTCCCGAAACATTGATAACGTCGTCGATACGGCCAATGATTCTGTAGAACCCTTCCTCATCGCGTTTTGCTCCGTCACCAGTCAGATACAAGCCTTTGAAGCTGGAGAAATAGGTCTGGTAGCAGCGTTTATGATCGCCATAAGTTGTTCTGATCATACCCGGCCAGGGGAATTTGATACATAAAATTCCTTCCACTCCATTGCCCTTCAGTTCTTTACCCTCATTATCTACCAAAATGGGTTGAATCCCTGGCAGCGGCAAAGTGGCAAATGATGGTTTAGTCGGTGTGATTCCAGCCAGCGGAGAAATCATGATTCCACCGGTTTCGGTCTGCCACCATGTATCAACTATCGGGCAGCGGCTTTTTCCAACAACATCGTGGTACCATCTCCAGGCTTCCTCGTTGATAGGTTCGCCAACTGTACCCAACGTTTTGAGTGAACTCAGGTTATATTTTGTAACAAAACCGTTACCCTGTGCAATCAAAGCACGGATGGCTGTAGGTGCAGTATAAAACTGGTTAACTTTATATTTTTCAACAGTTGCCCAAAAACGACCGGCATCCGGCCAGGTTGGTACGCCTTCAAACATGATGGAAGTTGCTCCAGCCAAAAGTGGACCATACACAATATAGGTATGTCCGGTTACCCAGCCAATGTCGGCAGTGCACCAGTAAATATCGCCGTCGTTATACTGGAACACATTTTTAAAGGTGTATTCTGCATAAACCATGTAACCGGCAGTTGTGTGCAGAACGCCTTTTGGTTTTCCGGTTGAGCCGGAGGTGTAAAGAATAAACAAGGTGTCCTCTGAATCCATGATTTCAGCCGTGTTGTTGCTGTCAACACCAGCAATCACATCGTCCCACCACAAATCGCGCCCTGGTTTCATGGTCACATTGTCACCGGTTCTTTTGTAAACAATGGTGCTTTTAACCGACGGACAATTGGCAATAGCGTCATCAACTATATCCTTCAACGAAATGCTTTTAGTTCCGCGGTAAGCGCCGTCTGAAGTAATTACGAGATTCGATTCAGCATCAATGATCCTGTCAGCCAATGCATTGGCCGAGAATCCTGCAAATACTATGGAGTGAATAGCACCAATACGGGCACAGGCTAACATGGCTATTGCCAGTTCAGGAATCATTGGAAGGTAAATGGCTACACGATCACCTTTTTTAATACCAAGCTTTTTGAGTGCATTGGCAAATTGGGTAACTTTTTCAAATAGTTCGCCATAAGTATAAGTTACAGTGGCTTCTTTTGGATCGTTTGGTTCCCAGATAATTGCAGGTTGATCTTTGCGCATGAAAAGATTTCTCTCAAAAATGTTCTCGGTAATGTTCAACTTACCGTTAACAAACCAGTTGACATGGGGAGCATCCTTTCCCTCGAAATACCAATCTAATACTTTATCCCATTTTTTACGCCAGTAATGGCTTTCAGCGATTTTTGCCCAGAATCCTTCCGGGTCGGCTACACTTTCCTGGTACTTCTGATAATATTCGGCCAGGTTTAAAATCTTGTTGGTCATAATACTTTTAATTAGTTAATGAATAATTTAACGATTGATTTATGTTGTTTTTTTTCTTAAAAGAAATAGTAAACTCCTATTAATAATCTGAAATTTCCAATGTCTTTAGGGTCATCAACAGTACCATCGGTTTGCGTGGTTCCGTAACCCGCCACAGTGTATTCGATTTCGGGTGCAATCCGGAATTTGCCGGCGTTGTAAATTACGCGTGGTGCAATTCGATAAAGGTAGGCAATATTATTACCACGAGCGTAATAGTTTTTGGTAACATCAGTGCCCGTACCAAGATTTTTCGAATATCCCAGAAACAAACCGAATTCCCAGTTTGCTTTATTTGCATGAATATCAGTCCACATCGATAAAACATTAATGGGCTTGTAACTGAACTCACCAGTGATTGTATCCACCGCTTTTTCAACTGCATAACCTCCTAGCATGGTCAAATCGTGGGCATCCTGTGCATAAATTCCAGCAACTTTAAAAGTCAGTACCGGGAATTTTGCCTTCAGATAAACCATACCAGTAAAACTGTTTACAGTAGTTGAAGTAGCATAAATTTTGTCATCATAACCGGTAGTTGATAAACGAGGTGTAAGCATTTTATAATTGACCATTGCACCGGCCAGGATTTCTCTCTTTTTTTCATCATTTTTTACACCATATTCAAATTGTAGGTTCAAAGCAGGAATTTCCGTATTCCGGAGATATTTTGAATTTGGTCCATCCGGTCCATTACTTACAAAATCTCGCTGCGACAAAGCTGCAAAAGACAAATTAAACTTGCTGCCCAACTTTTGTGTCACCCTGATTTGTGGATTGCGGGTAAAAGGCGTAAATGGTGCACCTGTGTTAAAAGAAACTACTCCCGGAAAACAATTTACATTAAAAAGTGGATGCCAAAATTGACCCACCATCAATTCGGTTTTCGTCCAGTTAAGTTTCACAAAAGCATGGCGTAGTCTGAATCCATTTACATCGGCATCGCTGGTTCCGAAAAATTCAGCCTCAATCAATCCAGAAGTCTTTGCTCCTAATGCGTCAGGTCCGGTGATTTTTCCCAATAACCGGGTCTGTACATTCAGGAAATTAAAGTTCGTTTTTTTGTTGATGTCGTCACCATTTGCATCTAATTGTTCATTCAAAGGGTAAAGCAGGAAATGACCCTCGCGAATGGCTACGGTTTGGCGTGAATCCCAAATAAGGTCAGTTTTGACAAAACCGGAGAAGTCAATTCCGAACTTGGGTTGGTCCTGGGCATGAGAAACCAGAAAGAAAATGACTGCAAAAGCCGTAAACAGTAGGTTTTTCTTCATAAGAGCTTTGAAATTTATTACTGTTAATTAATTAACAATTAATTATTTAGAAGGCCAAAAATATAACATTTTTGTTTTGTTAATGATTGAATCAATCTAAATTCCGGATTGGGTTATTAAAAATTTTTCATTGCGTTCAAATCTTGCGATTTAGTCTTTTCTGTTTCGATTTTAAACATTGATTTTAAGCTATTTAAAAAGTATTTCCGGGACTGTGATTGAAAGATAAATGGTTGTTAATAAAAAATTTAAACTAATAATAAATAGCCGGATCACAGAAAGCCGACCGATATCTTTTGTTACTTTTGCCGCCATTGTGATTTGATAATCAATACTTATTGTTTGATTTTTAACGCATAACATCAATTTTACGTTAGTATTAAAAACAATTTTTATGTCAGAACAATTGGAAAGGTTTGGCTTGAACAAACAGATTCAACCCAAAGGAACCTTGCAGAAAGTCGGATTGATAGGTTGTGGTTCAATCGGGCAGGAAATTACGCTGCATGTAAGCCAGAAAGGAATTGAAATAGTTTTTATTGACCTGAATGAAACCCGCATTGAAGAGATCATGAATAGAATGAACCGAGAACTCGATGACCTGATCAACAAATGGGGCATGACCTCGGGAGAAAAAAAACTGGTGCTGTCAAGAATTAAAGGCTCAACCAATTATCAGGATATCAGCGACTGCGACATCATCATCGAAACAATACATTCGAAAAAACCGGGTACCAGCCTCGAGGAACGGAAGAAAGTGTTTATGGAGGTTGAAAAGTATGTAAAATCAGATACCGTAATCACCTCCAACACAGCTACTCTCATTATATCAGACCTAGCTGCAGTACTAAAAAATCCCGAAAGAGCAGTTGGAATGCACTTTATCAGCCCAATCGACAAAATAAACATTGTTGAAACCGTACGTCATTTCTACACAAGTGACGATGCCTACACGATGGTTAAAAAGTTTGCCAAAATGATTGGTAAAAAAGCTATTGAGGTTAGCGAATCACCGGGTAACATCAGCACCAGAATGATCGTAACGAACATTAACGAAGCTTGCGGATTACTCATGGAAGGAGTAGCTTCGATTGCCGACATTGATGAAGTGATGATGGAAGCTACCGGCAACTCTTTTGGACCGTTTGAAATGGCAGATAGATACGGTGTTGATAAAATCCTGAAATGGATGGAAAATCTTTATCGCGAATTTGGTGAATCAAAATACAAGCCCAATCCTATTATGAAACGGATGGTCAGAGCCAGAATGTATGGAAGGCGTGTAGGCGAAGGATTTTATCACTGGGAAGGCGATGTAAAAAAGATCAAAACCGGATCAATAATGAAACTTGGCCGGGATTAATCCAATAAATTGTTGTACAGAAAAGATTACAAAACATGAAAATAATAGTATTGAATTGCGGTAGTTCATCCATAAAATACCAACTTTTTACAATGCCCGAAAATCAGGTTATTGCCAAAGGTCTTGTTGACAAAATCGGGCTGAAAGGTGCATCCATAAAACATAAAAGGGATGATGGCAAAGAATTGGTAGTTGAAGGCGAAATTCTCGATCATCAGGCTGGGATTGAATACTTGTTAGGCATTCTCATTGACACTGAATACGGCAGTTTGAAAAGTCTGAATGAGATTGACGCGGTAGGACATCGCGTGGTTCACGGAGGTGAAGAATTTAGTGGCAGCGTTGAAATTACCGATGCAGTTATCAGCGCTTTGGAAAAATCAACTGACCTTGCGCCCCTTCACAATCCCCCAAACCTTAAAGGTATTTATGCCATGAAGCAACTGCTCCCGGGAATCCGTCAGGCTGGTGTTTTCGATACAGCGTTTCATCAAACCATGCCCGAATATTCCTATTTGTACGGGATTCCTTATTCTTTGTATGAAAAACACAAAATCCGCCGGTACGGATTCCACGGCACAAGCCACAAATATGTTTCAGCCAGGGCTTGCGAAATTTTGGGAGAAGACATTACTAAAAAGAAAATCGTAACCTGCCATTTGGGGAATGGAGCATCAATGACTGCAATTAAATACGGAAAATCGATGGACACCTCGATGGGAATGACCCCTATTGAAGGAGTAATGATGGGAACCCGTTGTGGCGACCTTGATGTGGGCGCTTTATTGCACATCATGAACAAAGAAAACATCAATAGTAAAGTGGCAAACACTCTCATCAACAAATTCAGCGGAGTTTTGGGTGTTTCAGGAATTTCCTCCGACATGCGCGACATCGAACTGGCTGCTGAACAAGGAAATCACAGGGCAGAGGTCGCCTACAAGATGTATGCTTTCCGAGTTAAAAAATATGTTGGCGCTTATGCCACTGCAATGGGCGGGGTAGATATCATCATTTTCACTGGTGGTATTGGTGAAAATGACTCCATAACGCGCTCCAACGTGATGGAGGACATGGAATTTTTAGGGATTGATTTTGATTTTGAAAAAAATGAGGGCCTTCGTGGTAAAGAGGCAATTCTTACGAAACCTGGTTCTAAAGTAACAGTGATGGTAATTCCAACAAATGAAGAGATGATGATTGCGAAAGACACATACGAGATTGTTTCCACAAAGTAAAAACGCAAAATGCAGATGTTGTGACAAGCCCCACCAGGTTTAATATCCGGTGGTGTTTGTTTTTCGTTGAAAAAATCCTGCATTTCGTTGAATAAATTTGCTTAAAAATTATATCTACCAGTACTTTGGTCATTATAACAATTTTTATTATGAAAAATTTAAATTACTGGCTGACAATTTTATTCACAATTTTGATCACAAACACTTTTTCACAAAACTGGGGAACTCAGGTAATTTTTGACGGACCCACCACTTATCAGGTTTATTCACAGAAGTTTTCGATATCAGATTCAGAATTTTTAATCACTGATTTGCGGGTGGGAGAGCGCTACGAAAACATCGAAAGTTTTGAAATCAGAACTATTACTGTTTACAGAGCTTTTAACGTGGATGAATTCATGACCGACCAACCCGTGGTTTATTTCATACACGGAGGCGCCTGGATTGATGGTTATGCCGATTGGTACGAATTTGTAGCTCAGTCGTTTACCGGTGAAATGGGTTGGGTAACTGCACTTGTTGATTACCGGCTTACTTCGGACTCGGTTTTTATTGCTGATGAATATTGCCCTAACCGTGAAGAATGCCCTGAAAATGAAAACCGTAAGAAGGCAGCATGGTACCCTGATAATATTAACGACGTGGCTGATGGGTTTCAGTGGGTTTACAATAATATTGCTTTTAATGGCGGCGATCCTGAAAATATTTTTGTTTTCGGTCATTCTGCAGGCGGTCATCTGGCAAGTTTGTTAGCTACACATCAAAACTTCATTACAGACAGGCCGAAAATTAAAGGGCTGATTTCGATGAGTGGAGCTTACAAATTGAAAACAATAAACATGTTTGCTTTTGCAAATGTATTAAACCAAACTTTTCATGGAGGATTTCTGAATAATGAGGCAGAATTGGATGAAGCCTCACCTATTACTTATTTATCGGATGAGGAAACTTTCCCGCGTTTCTTTCTTTTGCATTGCTCGTTGGATCTTCCATCGTTGCCCGAACAAAAAATTGTATTTAAAAATGCCCTGATTTACAACAATATTCCGGTAGATGATTCTTTTTTAATGGGTTACGACCATGAAAGCGAAATGGTAGCCATTGCAGATATTGACGAAACTGTCACCCAACAAATCATTACATTTATCCAGGAAAATATGACCCAAACCATTCAAATTCCGGCTGGTTGGTCGGGGATTTCGAGTTATATTATTCCGCGGGAAAAGGACATTGAGGATGTTTTTGAAGGCCATATTGATGATATTGAATGGATTTCGACACCAACAAGCTATTTTGATCCTGTAAATAACGTAAATACAATTGGCGATTGGTCAACACAAACCGGCTATTTGATTAAAGCCATCACTCCGTTTAACTTGACTTTTACGGGTACAGTAACTGAAAACACAAGTGTGCAATTTCAAAATGGTTGGAATTTAATGCCAGTGTTGAGTAAAAAAAACGTTGCTGCCGAATCATTTTTTTCTGGAAATCCGCAATTTATCATTGCCAAAGAAGTGGCCGAAACAAAAGTATTTTGGCCTGACTACAGCGTGCAAAGCCTTTCAGAACTGCAACCTGGGAAAGCGTATTGGGTGTTGATTGCTGATGAAAAGTAGAAATGAAAAGAATAAAGAAGAATGAATTATTGCTCAAAGGTTTAACCTCTTGATAACTACCTCCTGATGATAGAAGCAATATCCCTAATAGCTTCAATAGCGGCATCCACGTGGGCTTCGGTTGAAAATGGCCCTAGGCTCATCCTCACTGTACCATGAATTTTGTCAGTTCCCAGCCCGACATGAACTTTTGGTGCGCACTGAAGCCCCGTTCGGGTGGCAATGTTGTAGTCAACATCCATCATGGTGCCCACATCGCCCGATTCAAAACCTTTTACATTAATGCTCAACACAGGATTTTGATTCTCGGTGTTGTTTCCACAATAAACAATCACATTCTCAAGGTTTTTCATAGCGTTACGAAGCTTGTGATAAAGCTTATATTCAATTTTATGCAGGTTTTCAATTCCCTGTTCATTCACCCATTTTACACCGGCACACAAACCAGCCACACCCACAATGTTCAAAGTACCACATTCGAGCCTGTAGGGAAACTCAACAAGATGGGTTTCCTGTGCCGACCGCACACCAGTACCTCCAAAACGAGTTCCTTTTACAGGGCAATTTTCCATAACATACGAACCGCCAATGCCGGTTGGTCCCATCAGGCATTTATGTCCTGTAAAAGCAATAGCGTCAATACACATGGATTTCATATTTATCGGCACAGCTCCCGCACTCTGACTGGCGTCAACAATAAAATAAACACCCATTTCCCTGCAAATTTTACCAATTTCTTCAAGTGGTTGAATGGTTCCAATAACATTTGAGCTATGATTTACCACCACCATTTTTGTATTTCTCATGATAGCCTTTTTAATATCATCAGGATGGACGTAGCCATTTTCATCAAAACCAACATGAGTAACTTCTATAATTCCTTGTTGCTGTAAATGAAACAGTGGTCTGAGAACAGAATTGTGCTCCAACATGGTGGTGACCACATGGTCGCCTTTTTCAGCAAGTCCCTGTAAAAGCATGTTCAGACTGTCACTGGCATTGTAACTGAAAGTAAGCCGGTTAGGGTCGTCACCATTAAAAAGTTCAGTTAATATTTTGCGTGTGTTAAACACGATTTCCTCGGTTTCGATGGCGGCATCGAAGCCTGATCGTCCCGGATTTACGCCGTGTTTCCGGTAAAACTCATCCATAAACCGGTAAACAGATTCGGGTTTTGGAAATGTGGTTGCTGAATTGTCGAGATAAATAAGGTCGCTCATTTTTTTGTATTAAAATAGTAATTTGTTAGTGTAAAATATTCATCAAAAATCTTATAGTCATAAAATTAGCTTACAAACAGCAATTAGAGTATGATGGCTTCAGCCACAATTTCGGCAACGGTTTTAATTTGCACATTTAACTTAAAGGTTACATTAATTTGGGTAAGCTGGTCAACACAATTGTGACAGGGAGTTACCACTACTTTGGCGCCCGTTGCCCGTATCTGGTTAGCTTTAAGCCTGGCGATGTTCATCCTCCGTTCGTTGTATTCGCTCATGGCTAATTGCCCGCCACCTCCACCACAACAAAGGTTGTCGTTTCCGTGAGGGGTCATTTCAACAAAATCCATCACAGCATGTTGCAAAATAAACCTTTGTTCGCTAAAGATTCCGCCACTTCTCACCAGATTGCACGGGTCGTGCAAAGTAACTTTATCAGGATTTTTGGCTTTATCGAGTTTTATGCGTCCGGTTCTGATATAATCAGCCATCAATTCGATGGAGGTGAGTACTTTAAAAGGATATTTTTTCTGAATGTAGTTTGGGCCTTCCCACCTGAAAGCCCTCGAACCATGTCCACATTCAGCCAGCACACACTGGATAGCCTTCAGGTTTTCCATTTCATCGTGCAAACGCTGGGCAATAATCCCCGCTTCCTCCAGATTACCTGAGTAATAGGCATAATTGGTCACATCATACATTTTTGTTGACAAAGTCCAGCTTTCGGCAGCAGCATAAAAAACTTTGGCCATTGCTGAAATAGAAAGAGGGAAAAACTTAGGTTCCCGTGGGTTGAGGGTGTAAAGCACATTTTTACCTTCTTCGTTAAGGGGAATGGTTGCGGTGTCGTCATTCACCTCCATTTGCAGGTCATCTTCAAGCCATTTCAGGGTTTCCACAAAATCTTCAACGGGAATCGACATGTTGTTTCCTGTGTTAATGGCAGCATCCACCGTTGATTGCAGTGTTTTTGGAACCATGCCCATGTTCGATAACATAGCGCGGCCACACCGAACAAGATAACTGAT
>Ga0172375_10007968_pt1 | contig 14380 bp, 9 predicted proteins | sample LakKiv1m_FD_114537 | JGI IMG/M metagenome (GOLD analysis project Ga0172375, IMG submission 114537) | Freshwater microbial communities from Kabuno Bay, South-Kivu, Congo - kab_092012_11.1m | ecosystem: Environmental > Aquatic > Freshwater > Lake | place: Democratic Republic of the Congo... | reverse complement strand
AGTGATTCGATCATGCGACGGGCAGCCGATAAAATGATCGAATCGGGGATGGCCGATTTCGGTTATCAGTATATTAATATTGATGACTGCTGGGCCATCCGGTTGAATTCGACCGATCCTGTCATTGGCGGAGACCTGCGCAATCCCGACGGGAGCTTGCGCCCTAACAAAAAGTTTCCCGACATGAAAAGCCTGACAGATTACATCCACTCCAAAGGCCTTAAGGCAGGCATCTATGCAACTCCGGGACAAAAAACCTGCGCAGGTTATACGGGAAGTTATGGACATGAACGACAGGACCTCAGAACCATGGCTGAATGGGGTTTCGACTTTTTAAAATACGACTGGTGCTCGTATGGAAGGCTCATTCCTGAGCGGACCACCGAAGCCTGCATGAAACCTTACCGTCTGATCTGGGATGAATCCTTGAAGATCAAGAGGGACATTGTCCTTAACTTATGCCAGTATGGAATGGCCGATGTCTGGAAATGGGGTGGCTCCGTAGGTAACTGCTGGCGTACGACAGGAGACCTTGGCATCCTGGAAGGATCATCCATGCCACCCTTTTACTATATCGGCCTGAGCAATGCCGAACACTGGGAATATGCCCGCCCGGGCGCCTGGAACGATCCGGATTACATCCTGATCGGCTGGTTCCGGAATGCATTGAAAGAGGAGGAATTTGAAAAGACCGGGCTGACCCCGGACGAACAATATGCCTATATGACCATGTGGGCCATGATGGCGGCTCCCCTCATTTACAGCGGTGAGATGAGCCTGCTCGACCCGTTCACCCTGAATGTCCTCTGCAATGCGGAGGTCGTCGGCATCAACCAGGATTTCCCCGGAAGGCAGGCACGGATCATCAGGAAAACAAAAAATGAACTGGTCATGGTCAAGGACCTGGCCGATGGATCAAAAGCAGTCGCCCTGTTCCAGGTATCCGGTGATGCGAACACCAGCAATCCGGACCTGGTCGACGAAGAAGCAGCCGGAATGTCGGATGTGATGAAGGGACCCCAGGATCCGGCCGACCATTTCGTATGGGATAACCAGCCGGCACCATCGCCGGTCACCGTCACCGCTGAAGAGCTCGGTGTGGGCAGAAATTTCAATGTTCGGGATCTGTGGAGACAGAAAGACCTCGGTACCTTTTCCGATCGTTTCGTTGCCCGGGTTCCTTACCATGGCGCCGTCCTCGTGAAAATCAGGTGAGGAATTGTAACAAAACACCCATTGATCCTACTAATGAAGAAAATCAGGATCATGAAGAACTTATTAGGAATCATTATCATCCTCACCCTTGCTATAACAGCTGTCAATGCCCAGGTATCAACCACAGGCAGCATAAAGGGAAACGTCATCAACACGGTCGACAATTCTCCCTTTGCGCAGGTAAATGTTGCGGTTTATTCTTTACCCGACACCACTCTTGTCGGAGGAACAGCCACTCAGACGGACGGTACATTCGCCGTGAAGGATATTCCTTTCGGCAGGCACCTGCTGCAGGTCAGGTACGTTGGATTCACTCCTTATACGACCGAATTTGAACTGAACGCTTCATCGGCTCTGTTTGATGCCGGCACCATCAGGCTGGCCGAGGCAACGCAGGACCTCCGGGGAGTCGACGTCGTAGGGGTCAAACCGGGAATCATCTTCCAATCCGACAAAAAGATCCTCAATGTGGCCCAGCTTAAACAAACAGGGGCTACCACCCTGATCGAGGTACTGGAAAACGCGCCTGGCATCACCACGGATGCAGAAGGGAATGTATTGCTCCGGGGGAGTTCCAATTACGTCATTCTGATCGACGGCAAGCAATCGCCCATCGCAGGTACCAACCTGCTCCGCCAACTGCCGCCCGATATGGTTGAGAGCATCGAGATCATGACCAATCCTTCTGCCAAGTACGAGGCTGAGGGAGCGGCAGGGATCATCAACCTGATCCTGAAGAAGACGAAAGCCGGGGGATTTAACGGTCAGGCTACCCTGACTGCCGGTTGGAACAATAAATATATCGGCGACTGGCAGATGAGCTACCGGAAGAACAAGGTCAACGTGTTCGCGGGAATTTCGGGCAATTATATCGAAACCCAGGCCCAGGGAACCATCAACCGCACCCTGTTTGATTCCATCCGGAGCCTGAGCCGGAACAGCGAGCTGATCCAGGAAGTGTGCATCAAATCTCTGAACGTCAATGCGGGGATCGATTATGACATCAACAAGAACAATTCCGTATCCGTCAGCAGCCGTTTCGGCAAGCTCTATAACGATGTCGACATTACCAACCGGATCAGTTTAATGGTTACCGACAACCCGGCAAGCAGCTGGCTGCTTTATACCAACGGCCTGAGCCTGAAAGGTGATTTCCTCAATCCGCAGTTTAATTTCAGGCATAAATTCGATACCCTGGGCCAAACGCTCGACCTGGATGTATTTGCCGGTATCTTTTCGGGAGACCTTGACCAGGTCTTACAGGAAAATCCCTCCGATTCACTCTGGAATCCGGGCAGCCAGATCAATACCAGGAGCCATTCATTAACCTACCTCGACATCAGGGATATCCGTATCAAGACCGATTATGTGAAACCTTTCAAATCCGGGAATAAGATCGAAGCCGGTGCACAGGTCAACCTGAATAATGACCAGTCGGATTTCCATTACCAGGATTTTAATCAGCAAACCTCAGAATGGATCGATAATTCGCTATATACCAATAACTTCATTCTCTTCCGAAATATCTATGCCGGATATGGAATCTGGTCCGGCAAAGTGAAGAAAGTGAGCTACTCACTGGGTTTCCGGTCAGAGTTCACCGACCAGCGCATCGAACAGAGAACCCTGGATGAACAATTTAAAGCTCGTTATCTTGACTTGTTTCCGAGTGGATCAGCTTCTCTCGAGCTGCCGAAAAACCAATCCCTGCAGTTCAGTTTCAGCCGCAGGATCAACCGCCCGGGCGGAATGCAACTGAACCCATTTCCTCAGTTCATTGATACCCAGACGATCCAGCTGGGCAATCCGGATCTGAAACCTCAATATACCCAGTCCTACGAATTGTCCTACCAGAAACAGACCAAAGTTGGCCTTGTGAGCGCCCAGGGCTATTACCGCAGGACCAACAATGTAAATTCGATCTATATAATGAGGGACTCGCTCGACAGGCTGAGCCTGACCACTGTCAATGCAGACCTGTCGCATTCATCCGGCATTGAGCTGAACGGCAATATCCAGGCTGCCAAGTGGCTGATGCTCATGGCCAATGCAAATGTCTATTATTATGTTCTCCAGGATCCGGGCATGACCACGTCTGTAAAAAACAATATATTCTCCTGGACGGCCCGGTTGAATACCGTTTTTCTGTTCAGCCCGAACACACGCTTTGTGGTATCCGGCAATTATACCGGCCCGTCAGTGATGCTTCAGGGTCGCCAGGGGGGGAACTTCCTGCTGAACCTGGGACTGACCCAGACCTTCCTGAAACGCAAGGCTACGCTGACATTGGGAGTAAGGGATTTGTTGCGCACCTTCAGGACCCGGCTTGAAAATTATTCCGACGGGTTGACGGTCATTACCAATATGCGGGGTGAATCGCCAATGGTCACTTTGACATTCACCTACAATATCAACAATTACCAGCAACGGATCGAAGAGGAACAGATGGACCTTAATTTTATCAGGTAGTCCTGTCAACTACTCATTTAACAACTATACCCGCTCAGTTGCTTGTTCGGCTTGGGAACGGCTAAAAGTTGATTACCTTTATTGGTGTTTTGTCCCCCCAGCACTAATAAAAGCATCCACATGAAAAAAACCCGTTTTGTAGCATACCTGTTGATATACTGGCTCACTGTTTTTGCACAACCCTTGAAAGGCCAGGAGGCAGATCCGGTTTCTGACACACTCCGCAACCATGCTTTAAAAGTGTTCATGAGTGCGGGCGATTACATCAAGAGGGAAATCCCGTATCTGAATTATGTCAGGGATATCAAGGAAGCCCAGGTTTATATAGTGACGACTTACCAATCCACCGGTTCCGGCGGTATGGAAACCACCTATTTCCTGGTTGGCCAGCACGAATTCGCCGGAATGGCTGATACCATAAGGGTTCTGGAATCACCGGACGATACCGAGGATATCTGTCGCGCCAAAAGGGTGAGAAGTTTAAAAATGGGGCTTATGCGTTATGTGCAGAAAACACCATTGTCAGAGTATATTGATGTCACTTTCAACAAGCCCCTGAAAGAGCAGGTGTCAACAGATCCATGGAACAGCTGGGTCTTCAGAAGCAGCATCCACGGATCCCTGAATGGGGAAACCAGCTATATTTCCAATGACATCAGCGCCAGCCTGTCCGCCAACCGCGTGACGGAAGCCTGGAAGTACAGAATATACGGCAGCGCCAGTCTCAGTCAGAACAAGTATATCATTGAAGATACAACGATCTTTGCCAACAGGCAATCCTATAACGTCAGTGGTAGCTGTGTGAAAAGTCTGACCGATCATTGGTCAGCCGGTGTCTTTGGCACTATAGCCTCTTCAACCTACAGCAATTCCAAGTTGGGTATCAGCCTGATGCCCGGCATCGAGTACGATATCTTTCCATACAAGGAATCTACAAGAAGGCAATTGACCTTTCAGTATATGCTGGGATTCTGGCATTATAATTACGCCGATACCACGATTTACGACAAGATCCGTGAAAACCTCCTGGGACACAGGTTCAACATTGGTTATGAGGTGGTCCAAAAATGGGGCTCCGTTGATGCATCGCTCAACTGGAGCAATTTTTTCCATGACTGGTCAAAGAACAGCTTGTCAGGTTGGTTGTCCGTTGATCTTAGGATTGCCAAGGGCCTCAACCTCAATATCGGAGGAGGCGCTTCCCTCAACCATGAACAATTGTCCCTGGTCAAGGGGGGATCTTCCTATGAAGAAATTCTCCTGAGGATCAAGGAGATCAGATCATCCTACTTTTATTACACCTCATTCGGCCTATCCTATACTTTTGGTTCCATTTACAATAACGCCGTCAATCCCAGGTTCGGGAATAACTAAATAAAGAACCCGGCCTTGGGGACCGGGTCTTTGGGACTGTTTCGAAAACAAACACTTACTCCTTGCAGTATCTTTACACTGATAAGACGCACGGAAACCCTATTTGTTACGTGCCCTACGGTTAAATAGTGTTAAGAATCACGGGTATTTCGTTAATGATTTGTTAATCGTTTCCAGAGTCCTGAGATCATTGGCCACCAAAGGCAGCTCTCGCGGCCTAATTCTTTATCTCGATATCGACGGAAGGCTTGTTGCTGCCCAGTTTGTTCAACCTGTACTTGAAGGATAAAATGACATAGCGGCCAATGGTATTGGATTGCCTTTCCAACAGGTAATTCATCTCGCTGACACGCTGAATGCCGGTGTTCTTGTCGAGCAGATCGACACCCTGCAGTGTCAGGACGCCGCGGTTGCTTTTCAGGAATGAATAGGAAATCTCGGCACCGATCAGCGGAATGCTGACAGATTGGCCGAAGCTTTCAGCCGTGTAATTGGTCACGTCGGCCGATAGCCGGAAATGCCAGTCATCATTCGGATTGTAGTTTATTTCCCCGAAACATGAAAAATCGACGTAGCGGTTGTTGAGCGATTCCTGAATGGAGTACCAGGCATCTGTGAGGGTCAGCGAACCACCCACATTGACATCCCATTTTACTTTCTTACGATTATCAAAGGTCAAGGAGAGACGATGACTGAGATTCGTGTTGAAATTTTCCATCCCATTGATCAGGCTGATGCCCCGGCTGAAGTTTTCTCTCAATGATGTGTTCACCTTGATTCCCAGTTTGCGGATAACCGTACTGAAATCGATATTGGCTGCAGCATTGAAATCATGATCGACATTGGTCAGAGTCATGCTTTGCACCAGGTTGTCATCCACTATGCGCGACCAGTTGATCTTATCCTTCGTGAAGCCGGCATTCAGTGTGGCAAACAGGGATGTGAAGGTAAACTGGTCAAAGAGAAGCCAATGCATGAAGATGTTGTGATAATACTCTGGCTTCAACTGCTGATTGCCATACATCAGCGAGAGTGGATCCGTATTGTCAACCACAGGCATTAACTGGCTGATGGAAGGGATATTGAGCCCCGACTGGTAATAGAATGACAACCTGCGACCGGTTTTATATTCATTCTCCCAAGACAAGGAAGGGGTAAAAGCAGCAAATTGCCTTTCCGCTTCCGGAAGAGTCCACAGGCTTGAGCCCAGCCTGCCGAGTTCCATGCCGACACGTGCGGTGAATTGGATCTTATCGGTATTTCTTTTCAGGCTGAGTTCGGGTTTAAGATAGCTGTAGGTTCGCGTAAAATCCGGGCTCAGTGAGTCGATCACAAAATCGGATTCCATGGGGATACCCAGTTCCCGGTTGTAATTATCGCGGAAGTTGGCAAATCTAATTTCCGGTTCCAGGTAGAGTTTCTTCCCGATTTTTTGGTTCACCGACACTCCTCCCGAATAGGTCCGGTTCCATGAGGTTGTATTCTGATATCGGCTGTCGGATTGATCGTTTGCAGACGAATAGGTGATATCGTTAACATACCTCGACATGGATTCATTCGCCGAATAGGCAAACCGGCCCGACAACGTAAGAACCGAACGGTTCCGGTTGAATTTCTTTACATAGGAACCATTGGCATTCCCGGTCAGACTGCTGGACCCTCCGGTGCTGGTTCGCGACAGGGAATTGATCAGGACATTGTCAATATAACTGGAACTCAGCGAATTCATCGGGCTGAAACCGTTTGAGAGGCTGAAATTGCCGTTGACGATCAGGTTCCTCGTGGAATCGATACGGTACCTGAGGCCGAAATTGATCCGGTGCGTGGTATCCCGCTGAACCCTGTTCGACTCCTGTTCCTGGTAAAAAGAGCCTTCATCGGTATAATTCCAAGTTTTGGTGGTTTCGTTCAGTCGCTTGTTGGACCCGTCAGCAATGTACGAGCAGAAAATCCTCGAATCCTTCGACCAGGAATAGGAATAATTCAAACCTGCAGCTCCTGATGAGGTCAATCCGGTAACTGGAGTTCCGAAATTGACCGGGAAGCTGTTCTCATCGCCCAGCACGATATGTCCGCCTCCACCCGACAAGGCCGTCAGTCCACCGCTGAAACTCAGGTAATCGGAAAATGAGAACCCCATTTGATTGATGTTGTTCAGCATCCCCAAAACGGCTGCCTGGGACTTATCGGAAAAACGATAGGCTTTTACGCTCCCGGCGTAGTGCTTTCCGGTACCGCCACCGGCTGTCGCATCACCGAATAATCCCTTTTTCTTGTCGTCTTTCAATACCAGGTTAACGGTCTTATCCCTGGTCCCATCATCAATGCCTGTAAACTCCGACACTTCCGAGCGCTTGTCATAGACCTGGACTTTATTGACGGCATCGGCCGGGAGGTTTTTTGTCGCCACTTTGGGGTCATTTCCGAAGAACTCCTTACCGTCGACCAGGACTTTCCTTACATCCTTTCCCAGAGCCTTGATATTGCCTGCACGGTCAATCTCAATACCGGGGAGTTTTTTCAGCAGTTCCTCCACGGTGGCATCCGGCCGCGTCTTGAATGCCCTGGCATTGAATTCGATCGTGTCATTTTTGATCTGTAAGGGAATATATTCTCCAACCACCTCCACTTCTTTCAGGTTGACAGGTTTCGGGTTTAAAACGATAACACCGTAATCGCCGCCGTCCTTCCATGGAACGTTGACCGGTTTGTACTGGGTCTGATAACCCAGATAGGCAACATGCATCAGGTATCTCCCGGCTTTCAGGTACTTAAGTTCAAAATGACCCTGTGTGTTTGTAATTCCGAAGAATTCCATGGTTGAGTCAGACGGATTAAGCAGGACAACGGTGGCTGAAGGCAGCGGAACACCCTGGTCGCCGAGGACATCTCCCTGAAGGGAGAGATTCTGCGAAAATAGCGGGAAAGACAAGAACATCAGGAAAAGGAAGGTGAGGCTTCGCATGACAGTGGTCTTTTATTTTTGGATCCGGATCATCATCACTCCACCAGATCCTTCCCGGCCGCCATTCTCAATATTCATCTCTTTCATCTTTTCGTCCACGATCTTCCTGAATTCATCAGCCGTCACTTTTTTCCCCTCCTTCGGTTTGGCAAGCATGTCGGATCCGACCGGCTGGCTGTCCAGGGAGGTTGCCACAATGACCCTTCTTCCATCATCAACATTCACCTCCAGAACCAGTCCGGGTAAGTTGTTGTACTGCCCGGGACCTGCCGCAACGGGGACCGAGGGAGTGAACCAGGCAACGATCTTTGTGCTGTCCTTCTCCATTACCGCTTCCTGGCAGGTATAACCCAGGATTTCCTTTCCATTTCCCGTCAACTTCCAGGGAGTCTTTTCCATGTCTCCTTCAATCAGGAACATTCGTGTCATGAATTCCCGCTGTTCCACCTGCTTCTTGTTTTTTAAATCCGTAAACAATCGGTTGTCAGGTTCCATCATTCTGACCTGCACCATGCCTCCCCCACCTTCCAGGTCCAGGTTCTCCTCCTCGTTCTTCTTATCATTCAGATAAAGAGCAGCTTCCTGACTGAAATACAATAGTTTCTGAGATTTTCTCTCGGTTGGCAGCAGGTTGGAAAACTGAGCGGCCTCTCCTTCAAGGTGAACCTCCACTTTAACCGTTTCGGTGTACTTTACCGTTCCTGATGTGATTTCTTTCGCGGCCTCCTGCGCCAGGGCAGTTCCAGTGACTAACAGAAAAGCAGCTAATAATGCGGTTGTTTTCATGGCTTGATCATTTTTCGGGTTAAAAGTAGGCTGGTAACCCGGACCGGATGGTTAACTACTTATAAATTAAGGTTAATTAAGGTTAATGGATCAGGGGTTGTTGGATTCTGCTAATACATTTGTACCATCAAAACATGGGTATGAACAAGACCAGATTTGGATGGATCAGGGTTTTGCTGGTTGTCAGCCAGGTGGTCCTGACCATCTTCGTGGTCCAGTGGCTGGTCACCCGGTATCAGGACCAGAAAGAAGTCCTGACCGAAAAGATCGTCAGTCAGTACTTTTTATCAAAGGAACAGGTTCTGGATAGTGTCCTGATCAAGAAAGTGATTAACCCGGTCATCCGGATCGGGGGAACCATTGACGCTGACTCCCTTAAAAATGGATCATCAACCGTGGTTGCCATCCGGATCGGTGATACAGTCCATGAGCCTTCAGCACTGACGAAGGAACATCAGCTATGGGCAAAAGGAAAGGAAGCCATGTTCCTGAGATCACTCAAGCTTTACATCAGTCAGGGTGGCGACGGACCGGACAGCTTAAATCGGATTGATGCCTACACAGTTGAAGATTGTGACACCGGTCTATTCAGGCATGTCTTTACCGACCGGATGTCGAAGAATGGATTATCTGTGGCTTTTAACTGGGTGGGAGACAGCGCTCCCCACCACCTGGAAGGGAAAAATTTCATCTTATTGAATGATTCCCTCGGTGGTGATTTCCCTTCTGCCGCAATCGGAAAGTTCAATTCATTGATAATCAAAGAAATATCTACAGAAATCCTTTTGGGGATTATCCTGTTGCTGATGACCGCATCAGCCTTTATTGTTACTTTCCGGAGCCTGAAAAAGCAGCTGATGCTGAACAGCCTGCGGAACGATTTCGTCAGCAATATCAGTCATGAACTGAAGACCCCGGTTGCAACGGTCAGGGTAGCCCTTGAAGCGTTGCGAAGCCCAAGGCTGACCGGCGATCCCGGCAAAACTTCCGAATATCTGACTATGGCTTCAACGGAAATCAGCCGGCTCGAAAAGCTGGTCGGACGTGTGTTGGAACAGTCACTCCTGGAAGAATCCGATTCCCCGCTGCAAAAGGAACCCATCGACATCAGCAGCCTCCTTACAGAAATAGTAAAAGGATTTGAGCTCCGGTTACCGGCCGCCGAAGTCCGGTTTATTTTTGAGGAACAGGAAACCGGATTGGTCATTCAGGGCGACCGTCTATACCTGACCAGCGTCTTCGCCAACCTGATTGACAACAGCCTTAAATATTCCTTCCCGCCTGCACTGATCAGAATCAGGACCTGCAGATCAAACAACATGGCTTGCATCTCGGTGGAGGATAACGGGCCGGGAATTCCCAGGGAATACCAGTCGAAAGTGTTTGACAAGTTTTTCAGGATACCCGACAAGCGCCAGATCAAGGGATACGGGTTGGGGCTTACCTTTGCCCGTCAGGTGATCAGGCTTCACGGCGGCAGCATCACGGTGCGGAACCTTGAAAAAGGCTGCATCTTCACCATCACTTTGCCGGCAGAAACATGAGGAACAGGGTGCTATATGTCGAGGACGAGCCTTTCCTGGGCAAAATCGTTTTTGAATCCCTCGAAACGGAAGGGTTCGACGTCCTGTGGGAAACAGACGGGGCGGATGTCATGGGACACCTTTCCGGCTTTCGACCCGATATCTGCGTGATTGACGTCATGTTGCCCAATCTCGACGGATTCACCCTGTGCAGGCAGATCCGGACACTCTACCCTTCGCTGCCGGTCATCTTTCTGACCGCCAAGACTGAAATTCCGGATCTCGTTCAGGGATTCAGTGCAGGAGGAACGGATTATCTCAGGAAACCTTTCAGCCTGGAGGAACTGGTTCTCAGGATCCATAACCAGCTTCAGATCTGCGCCGGATTTTCACCTGTCACACCTGATGGAAGCGAGGAAATTGAAATCGGACTCTACCATTATTTTTCCAACCGGTACGAATTGCTGGCTCCTTCGGGTCTGATCCGTTTGTCCCAGCGCGAAAAACAGGTCTTGAGCCTGCTGGCAGCAAAGAGAAACCAGGTTACTGACCGCAAAGAACTGCTGCTCACAGTCTGGGGAGACGATTCATTCTTTAATTCCCGCAATCTCGATGTTTATATCAGGAAACTCCGGGGACATTTCAAGGAAGACCCTTCGATCAAAATCCTCACGTTAAAAGGCAAAGGCTACCTGCTGACCGTTAGACAGCCGCAGACCGGCGCCTGATCCGGTGAACCCGGAAATCTTGTTTCAGGGGTTAGTCCAAGCAGGTTTTTGACCTTCCTGCGTATCTTTCGTATTATATCATGTAAAGCAACCTGATGGATTCGCGAATTACCGATCAGCTGATCGAGGACGTCCGGGAAAATAAAGCGGGAGCCTTCAGTGAACTGATCCGGCAAACCCAACGGTTTGCATACGGAACGGCTTACCGCATTACCCGGAGCCCGGAGGATTCGAAGGATATCGTTCAGGAGGCTTATACAAGGGTTTGGAAGCATATCGGCCAATTCAACCCTAAAAGTTCTTTTATTAATTGGTTCGCCAGCATCCTTAGAAACCTTTCCATCGATTGGATCAGGGCTCATGGAAAACAACCGGGCCGTACCCTGCTTATGCCGGAATTTCATGATGTTCCCGGAGCAGAAAGGCAACCGGATACGATCCTGGAAAACACGGAAATTCTCGAACTGATCCGGGCATGGTTACCCGGTTTGCCGGATGGGCAGCAGCGGGTTTTCATCCTGCGCGACTTGGAGAACCTGAGCATCAGGGAGGTTCAGGCAGAGACCGGGATGTCTGAACCAAGTGTGAAAACGAACCTCTGGCTGGCCCGGAAGAAACTCCGGGAGTTCCTGCTTTCAAGGGGATATAGTTGATACATTATTGATTGTGAAAATGAAGACATGTGCTGATTGGGAATCTTTCCTTTACCTGACTGATGACGAGCTCAGTCCATCGGAACTCAATAAGCTGGTTGAGCATCTGAATACCTGCTCCGAGTGCCGGAGCATCCGGGACCAGGTAATAAAAAGCCGCAGCCTGCTGGTTGGGATTCCGGAGGATCCCGGTATGGATATCCCCGATTTTACCGGAATGGCCCGGGACCTGGAACGGCCTGGAAAACCGACAACTGATTTATCAGGGCGTTTGGTTTTCAGGGTAATTCGATGGACGTCGGTCATTGCAGCCAGTTTGCTGGTGCTTCTTTTTTTGAGTGAGCAGAACCACACAGTGAGGAAAATCGTGGCTCTGGAGGAAACGATGTCAGGGCTGGTCTATCCCGACACCCCCGGATTGGTGGACCAATGGGCTTTCAGGGAATCCGCCCATCTCAGAGCTTCACTGAATGAAGTGATCCATTCATCCGCAAAAGCAAAGGTCCGGATCACACCTTTTAACCTGCACCGGATCCAATGGGCGGAGGCTCTCAAGAAATCCAATCCCGGTTGGGCTGATACCCGGGTCAACGCTTTGAATATCAATAATTATCCCGTCTTTTACCGTGCTTTCATCATCCATTCCAAAACATCAAAAAAATGAAAACGATCTCTCTCCGTACCGGTTTAACACTCCTGGGCCTTGCATTCTTCCTGCCCGGGTGCCTGGATATCTACCTGACCACGCAACTTTTCCCCAATGGCGAGATTGAAAAGACCATAGTGATCAAAGGGGATTCAACCAGCATTCCGAATACCCCATTTTATTTTATGCGTGATTCGGGATGGACAAAAAAATGGATCCAGGGAGATGATAACAAACCCAACCTGGTCCTGACCAAGAAATTCCGTTCGTGCAAGGAACTGAATAAAGTGATGAACCCGGCTGATTCTACCATTCAAACCGTCAGGGTACAATCAGAACTGAAAAGAAAATTCCGCTGGTTTTTCACCTATTTCGACTACTCGGAAACCATATACAGGACAGACCCCTATAAAACCCTGGATTGGCGTGATTATCTTTCGGAAAAAGAGCTGCGGCTTGTAAAAATCAGCGATGAAGAAAAACTGAAGGCGGATCCGGAATATGACAGCCTGGAATACAAGAAAACCGATAAGAAACTGGAAGAATTCGTAACCCGGTCGGCAGCCGAGGATTATTACCGTATCCTGATGTCCATCCTGGCAAAGGAACCCGGCTACACGGCGGAAATCAATCTCCTGAGAACCCGTAAAGAGGAATTTTTCCGCTTCATGATCGACAGCACCGGTGATTCGGATGGCCCGGAAATACTTGAGGCAGTCGGCAAATTCTGCGATCGTCCCGGCATGACTGCTTTAGGGGAAAAATACCCCGAGTCCTTCAAACTGTTCGATGACAAGATGGAGTTCTGGGCAAATGTCGGATCCAATTCCTTTAAATTCATCATCCGGATGCCGGGTATCCTGCTTAAAACCAACAGCACGCAGGTACAGGGCCTGGAAACCCGGTGGGAACTCACAAGTGACGAGATCTACTTCGAAGATACCATTCTGACCTGCGAAAGCCGGGTCATCAACCGGTGGGCTTTTTATGTCGCCGGCATCATTATCCTGATCGCCCTGGCGGGATTGGCAGGTTCCATCAGGTTAAGGAAACGCCGCGCGGCCGCTCCTTGATATCTTCGGAGTTACAGGAGCCGGCATTGCACAAGCCCGGAAGCTGGTAAGTTCAGGCTTGCTTATATTTTCCATTGAATTCCCGGGATATTCTTTCAGGCCTTTCGTAACTTGCGCCAAAGCAAACCGATGACTCCCCGTGAAAGAGTGCTTTGTGTTCTGAAAGGGAAAAAACCCGATCAGGTCCCCTGGTTTGGGGACCTGGATTACTGGGCTAATTCATTGGTCAGGCAGGGCTTTAAACCGGCCGGTTTCATCCGGTCGGATGATTATATCCGGTGGCACCGGGACCTGGGGGTTGGTTTTTATCTGCAGGGGTATTTCCCATTCAAGACGGTTTACGGGAATTGCCAGGTCGTTGAATGGAATGAAGGCAACCGGCGGTACCGCAGGATCGGGACTCCCCTGGGTTCCGTGCGGGAATGTTGGGAGTACATCCCGGCATCATACACGGAAGCCCCGGTGGAACATTTCCTGAAATCGGAACAGGATCTGCCGGTGATGAAATTCATCTATCAGAATATTCTTTATGAACCGGATTATGAGCAGGCCAAAGAACGTATCAGGCAGGTCGGGGATCAGGGAATTGTCCTGTGCTATCTGCCCAAGAGCCCTTTCATGCACCTGGTTGCATTGGAGGCCGGGATCGGAACTGTCACTCTTCTGGCCTTGACTTATCCCGATGAATTTTCAGGCTTGCTGGAGGTGATGGGAAAGTCACATGACCAGGCCGCCCGCCTGGCAGTGGACAGTCCGGCAGAAGCACTCATGATCCCGGAAAACCTCTCTTCTGAAATGGTGGGACCCGATTTCTTTGAATCTTATATGCGCGGTTACCAGGAGAAATGGACGGATGAGATCAGGAAAGCAGGAAAATGCTCATTTATTCACATTGACGGAACCTTGAGGGGTTTGCTGCGCCAGGAAGCCTCAGCCGGATTTAACGTT
>Ga0172375_10007966_pt1 | contig 14384 bp, 12 predicted proteins | sample LakKiv1m_FD_114537 | JGI IMG/M metagenome (GOLD analysis project Ga0172375, IMG submission 114537) | Freshwater microbial communities from Kabuno Bay, South-Kivu, Congo - kab_092012_11.1m | ecosystem: Environmental > Aquatic > Freshwater > Lake | place: Democratic Republic of the Congo... | reverse complement strand
TTTACCATTTATTCTTCCTTACATGGAAAAAGGCTGGAATGTGGTTTGTCCTGACTACCGCACCGGTGAAGGCACCGCCCCGCTGGCTGTTGAGGATGCCATGTGTGCGATAAACTGGGTTGCCGATAATTCTCTCCGTTTTGGTTTTGATGCCGACAACATTGTTATTTCGGGGGAATCAGCCGGCGGGCACCTGGCACTGATAACAGGGATGCTGACTGCTTCCGGCGATTTTACCGGCTGCAATCCTGGTAACCGGATAAAAATCGCTGCCATCGTCAACTGGTTTGGCATTTCCGACATTGCCGCTGTGGAGGAATATCTGAGAAACTACAAACCCGACTGGAATTACGCCCTTTCCTGGGTTGGAAATCCGGTACGAATGGACAGCATTTCTTCCGCCTTTTCACCAGTAAACCGGATTTCACCGGCAACTCCGCCTATCATCTCCATTCATGGCGATCTCGACTCTGTGGTACCGCATCAGCAATCTGTTTATTTACACCAGTTACTGCAGAAATCTGGTATAAAAAATGAGTTGGTTTCAATTCCGGGAGGAAAACATCTCGGATTTACCGATGCACAATTCCAGGAAATTTATCGGAGGATTTTCGGGTTTTTGGAGGGGGAGGAAAAATAATCAATGGCGAATTATTTTCCAATAGAACGAAGGACAATCGGAAAATGTGAAAATTATTGATAATGACCTTGAAGAAGCCTTCAAAGCAAGAAAATGGATTTTGAAAAGATAAAAAAGATGGATTTTAATGGTGCATGATATCGGAGGTTTTCAAAAAGTAACTTTCACATAACTAAAACCACATTATGTTGTGATTTTGTTTGCTTAACAGGAAAAAGAATACTATTTTTGCCATAAAAATCACAATAAAATGTTAGTCAGACAACTGGGAGAAACCATAAAAACCAGACGAAAAGAACTCAGGATTACACAACCGCATTTGGCTGAACTGGCCAAAGTAAGTGTAAATACCTTGTACAAGTTAGAACGTGGACAAGGCAATCCATCGCTGGATGTTTTGAACAAATTGGCTGATGTTTTAGGATTGGAATTCAACCTCGAAGTTAAAACCCTTTCAAAATAAAACCAGAAAAAACATCAGATAAATGAGAGCAGTAGAAGTATATCGCAACGGAACCTTAGCAGGAATACTCACCGAAAAAAACCGTCAGAATTTTGTGTTCAGATACGACGACAATTATTTCCATGATGTAAGCAAGCCACCTGTTAGTTTAACACATCCAAAAATCCAAAAGGAATATAGCAGTAGATTTTTATTTCCGTTTTTTTTTAACATGCTGAGCGAAGGCGCAAACAGAAAACTGCAATGCATCCAACTGAAGATTGATGCTGAAGACAATTTCGGGTTACTGATGGCAACAGCACAATTTGATGCCATTGGAGCAATCACTGTAAAACCAATAGTGCAAAAATGAAACTGGATGAACTGAAATATTGCCCGGGAACGTTGGCCGAAGGATTTACCACATACAGTCAGGCTTGCCTGCGGAACTTATTTAGCGGCAAAAAAGTGAGTCATATTCTGCCTTATGATCAGCCCCAACTAAACGAAGAAGTTGCTGAACTCTTTATGGAAAACCGAAAACGCATATCCATATCGGGTGTACAGGAAAAACTAAGTTTACTATTGGAAAAAAATCTGTTGCGCCTCACAAAAGAAGGAGAACAGGGAACGTACATACTCAAGCCAGTACCGGCAGAAGTTAAGAAAGCCGATCAGGTTCCGGCTAACGAACACCTGACTATGCAAATAGCAAAACAGGTTTATAAAATAAATACGGCTGAAAACGCCATAATATTTTTTAAAAATGGTACACCTGCATACATCACCAGGCGGTTTGATGTAAAAGAAGAAGCCCGCAACAGTTCTTTCGGAAATGAAAAATGGGGCAAGGAAGATTTTGCCTCTTTGGCAGGTAAAACGAAAGACAATGCCGGATTAAATTTTAAGTATGACTTTAGCTACGAAGAAGTTGGAATGTTGATACAAAAATATGTGCCGGCCTGGAGAGTGGAAATAGAAAAATATTTTTCGCTTGTTATTTTCAATTACCTGTTTTCAAATGGTGATGCACACCTCAAAAATTTCTCATTGCTCGAATCATCCAAAGGCGATTACTTGTTGAGCCCTGCTTATGATCTGCTAAATACAAGACTCCATGTGGATGATTCTGATTTTGCCCTCGACAAAGGCTTGTTTGCTGACGGATTTAAAAGTGAGGAATTTAAAAAAAGCGGACACCCTTCAAAAAAGGATTTCGTAGAATTTGCCAAAAGAATTGGAGTGACGGAGAATAGAATTGAAAAACTGATGAATCCATTTTTACAAAGGCAGCCGTTAATGGAAGCATTGTTGAGCCGTTCATTTTTGAATGATGCAAACAAGCGGGGCTATTTGTTGATGTACAACACAAAACGAAACTACATGAACAAATAAACTGAAACAACCATTGGACTTGTCCAAACACTGATAACCAAAGTTAATGGGTGAACACAACCTTCAATCCAGACGCAACAACATTGGCTAAAGCATCTGTAGATAATACATGTTTCGCAAACCCTATTTTATCCTGCCATCATTTTTCACCCTGGTAAACTCCACCCAAAAAAATCTTCCGGCAAACATTTGCAACAACCTAATTGTTCACAATGAGTTTGTAACCCACGCCGCGGATATTTACAATTTTCAGGCTGGAATCTGCTTCAAGCTTTTTACGCAATTTTGAAATAAAAACATCCAGGGTTCGCCCATCATACACACCTTCGTCGCCCCACACTGTGTTCAGGATTACATCGCGCCCAATGGTGTTGTTGACAGAGGTAACCAGCAAATAAAGCAAATCAGACTCTTTGCTGGTCAGTTCTATGATTTCATTCCCCGATGAGAGCTTCATGTTTCTTTTGTCAAATTGATATGATCCCAGCGGTATTACATCGGGATTTGAACCGGGTTTGATGGCTTTTTTCCTGAAAAAAAAAATAATCAGGCCGATCGCCACAAACAGCGCAACCACAAGTAAAATAATGACTAAAAAGTTTATCTGTTTCAACGCAGGGGAATCAACAGAACTGTCGGATTGTGTTGCAGGTAAAAACGATTCGGGATTACCGGCAATTAAAATGGTGAACAAAAGGTTGTAACAACCATTGGGCTGAATCCTTTCTCTGCAAGGCACCACATCAGACCTGAACGAATTTCCGATCTCGTAACTATAAACCACCTTCAGGGTCTGACATTCCTCAACTTCAACCAAATAACTTTTTGCTATCCTGGTCAGCATAACAACACTATCAATTACTGAAACCAGTTCATCAGGAACAAACTGAAAGTCCGATTCAAACCGGAGTTTGTAACGGTCTCCTTCTTTATCAACCGGTAATATGCGTGACACACTATCGCCCGAACGCAACAGAATTTCATGCCCAATCATTCGCAGGGCAACCCTGATATGCCTCTCCTCTATATTTTCTTGTGCAAAAACGCCCCGGGCAAACCAAAGTATTCCTGCCAAAACAAAAAGTGTGATGTTAAAATGTCGTAAACTCATCGTGCAAAACTACCTGATAATTGCAACATCCGGAATAATTTACACTCCTTTTTACATTAATTTACACTTGTTAAAACCCCCAACTGGTCATTCATCATAGTTTTGTGATTCAATTTTAAAAGAAAAAATTATGAAACACTTTTTGGCATACGGGCTATTGATTTTCTTACTGCTATTCATTTTTTCCTGTGGCAGAAAACCGGATTCAAAACCTTTAAAGAATAGCGTTACACAAAGTGTGGCAACTCCTTTCGGAAAGCAGTACTCCGAGTATTTGTACGGATACGGTTATAAATTTAGCCCTGACACTTCTCTGTGGGTAAGCGAGTACGTACGAAGAATATTTCAGGATAAAAAAGGAAATTTGTGGTTTGGCACCAATAACGATGGGGTATGTCGTTACGATGGAAAGTCGCTCACCTATTTCACTGTCAGGGATGGGCTAAGCGGGAATCAGGTAACCGGAATTATGGAAGACAACAATGGAAATCTTTGGTTCTCCACCTATGGAGGAGTATCGAAATTTAACGGGAAATATTTTACAAATTATACTGAATATTGTGGAATTAGCAGATGGGTTAATTGCATTTTTCAGGACAGCAAGGGCACTATTTGGGCAGGAACATCATGGGGGCTGACCAGATTTGATGGAATGACATTCAAACTAATTCCGATTCCTGGTCATCTGGAAATTGGTATCTCATGTATCACAGAAGATAAAAATGGGAATATTTGGGTTGGCACCGACTGTGCGGGTGCTTTTTGGTACGACGGGACATCTTTTCATCAGATTTCCAATGAAAATGGACTTTGCGACAACTTTGTTTCAACCATCCTGGAAGATAAAAATGGTGATTTCTGGTTTGGTTCAATGTTCTGTGGTTTATACCGTTATGACGGAAAATCGTTCACCAATTATTCAGAAAAAGATGTTTTGGGCAACAACGAGGTTTGGACTATTTACGAAGACAAATCAGGAAATGTCTGGTTCAGCTCCGAAGGTTTTGGCATCTATCGTTTCGATGGGAAAAATTTTACCAATTACAGTACAAAAGACGGGTTACAAGTCCTTGCCGTACAATCAATATTTGAGGACAGGGAAGGCCGGTTATGGATTGGAGGAGGAAACGGGCTTTATCGTTTTGATGGAAAAACCTTTGTTAATGTTACAAAGAACGGCCCCTGGGAGTAATTTTCGAAATTGTTGAAAAAGCCATTTTCATTTCGTTTTGACGGGAAAATAAAGAATGATTTTTTTCAACAATATTTGACAGAACCAACATAATTACGTACTTTTGTTACTTAAAGTCATCACTTCAATGATTAATAAAGGAATAGTTGACAAGCTCATACAAACTCATAACTTTACAAGTCTTGAGAAGCATCTAATATATTCCTACCTGGCAAATAAGAAACTGAGTTTTGACAAAAATCCAATATTGACAAGTTATTTCAAGGGCTTTAAACAAGAACCGCAACTTTGTTTTGACGCTTCAATACTTAACATTTCGAGCATCAAAGAACTTGAAAACTATTTGGAGTTAATAATTACAGTTGGTGACAGGAAGTTCAACGGAGCATACTTTACCCCTGATTATATTGTTGACTTTATCATCAACGAAATCCAACCAGAGGAAAACGCCACCAACCTTGACCCAAGTTGCGGATGCGGTGCATTTCTTGTTGGTTTGACAGATTATTACAAACGAAAATTCAACAAGCCCGTTAGCAAAATTGTTAAGGAAAATATTTTCGGATCAGACATTCTTGAATACAATATTCGCAGAACAAAACTAATTCTTACTATTTACGCTTTACAAAATGGCGAGCACTTAAAAGAAACTGATTTTAATCTGTTTTATCAAGACAGTTTAAGGGCAAAATGGAATCAGCAATTTGATAATGTTGTTGGAAATCCACCCTATGTGAAATTCCAGGACCTTTCTGACGAAAACAGAAGTTTTCTGGTAAAAAACTGGACAACTGTTGAAGGTGGGACATTCAATCTTTATTTTGCCTTTTTCGAATTAGGTTACAAGCTGCTCAAGATGTCCGGAAAATTAGGATACATAACCCCAAACAATTACTTTACATCGCTTGCAGGTGAAGCATTACGAAGATTTTTTCATCAACGAAAATGTGTTACCAGAATTATTGATTTTAATCATAAAAAAGTATTTGATGCACAAACCTACACCGCAATTACTTTTTTAAATAAACTACAAAACGAATCAATTACCTACGACAGAATAAAAGAAGATTCCAGCCCCAAATTATTTTTAGCAAACGTTAATGGTTCTCCGAATTATTGGGAGTCAATGAATGTAAAAAAATGGCGTTTGCTTAAAACAGAAGAACAGAAGAATATTAAAATCATTGAATCGATTGGAACACCAATCGGTAAACTGTACAACATCAGTGTAGGTATTGCCACTCTTAAAGATGACGTGTTTTTTATAGATGGAACCAAAAAGAAAAACGGATACTTCATCAAGAATAGGGAAAAGGGGACATTTGAGATTGAAGAAGAAGCTGTAAAACCGGTTTACAAGATTTCCGACTTTAAAACACAGGAAGAAACAGAACAGAACAATAGAAAAATTATTTTCCCATATCAAATCAGGAAAGGTTTAGCAATACCTATTCCTGAAAATGAATTCCAAAAGAAGTTTCCCAAATGTTACGAGTATCTGCTTTCAGAGAAAGAAGTATTGTTAGCCAGAGACAAAGGAAAAGTAAATTTTAATCCGTTTTTTGTTTGGGGTAGAACACAGGGTCTTACAAAAACAGGAAAGAAAATTTTAAATCCAACCTTTAGTCAACATCCAAGATTTTTATTGATTAACGAGGAAGATGCCTATTTCACAAACGGCTATGGACTTTATTTCAGAGAACAAAAGACAAACGGGCTTTTTAATGATTTTTTAAATCCAATAAGCAAAGTTGAGAACATAGATGTGGTTCAAAAAATTCTCAATTCAATAGTTATGGACTACTATGTAAACAGGACAAGCGTTTCAATTGAGGGCGGTTATCCCTGTTATCAAAAAAATTTCATTGAAAAATTTACTATTCCCGACTTATCTGAAAATGAAATTGAAACACTTCGTTCGATGAATGACAAACAACAAATTGATGAGTTTTTGGTAAACAAATATCAACTTAAAATATTAAGTCCAAACCTTTGTTCGTAGCAATCAAGCAAAGTCCTAATGAAACCATTAAAATGAAGATTATCAATTGTGGCAGTTGAATCAGCAGGTAAAAGGTTATCTTGTATGAGTTGCTGTGTAGTACTATAAATTCTTACAGGATTCTGAGAAAAGTCGGCTATGATTAATGCCACACGTTCGTATTTAAAATCATCATCTCTTTGTCCTTTTCTCATATTCAGCGCTGAAAACCCCTTGATGTATCTTTCCAATTGTCTTGAAGTTGCGGCAGTAAAATTTGAATAAACAGGATTATTATGAGCAATTTGACCAGAATCCAACTCCTTTACAGAAATCAGATACATTTCGCCCAATACCATTTTGGGTACCCGCCGATGAAGGTTCAGGGGTTCGGCATAAGTTCTTTCAAACATGGTGTCAACATTAGCTGCTAAGCTACTAAGCTGAGTCCTAACATTGATTGACAAAACATGTTCTGTAAATAGCTCACCATAAGGCTCCGTCACGCCGCTGTTGAATAGTCCATTGAAATCTATTGACTCTTGTCGTGGCTGCAGATTATTTGGGAATACACAAACATCCTGTTTTTTGAATTTTAGAAAACCCGCTAAAGTGATCTCCGGATTTGCAGCGCCAATGGAAGGCCGAATATTAAAAGAACTCACACCTTCTGCTACAAGTGAAGATTTTATTGTTTCGTGAAGGAGGTTAACCAACTGTTGTGAAGTTATTAATGATGTTTTGCCTGAAGCGCCACCAGAGCGAATAACATCTTCTATTGAAACTTTAATTATTTCTAAAGCTTCTGCAAGGGAAAGCGGGTTTTGAAAAGCCACTGCAATTCTTGCCTCAATATCGTTCTTAATTTGTTGTAAGGTTCTCAAAATTGATGCTGTTAAAAAATTCTTTCAGTGATACGCCAAGAGCAGCGGCAATTTTCTCAATATTGACAATGGAAATATTCCGTTGACCATTTTCAACACTTGCTACGTAGCTTCTATCCAAATCAGCAGAATAGGCCAAATCTTTTTGTGACATGTTAGCCGCTTCACGGAGTTCTTTAATTCGTTGACCGATTTTTCGTTTTACTTCCACAGGGCAAAAGTCAAAATATGTTGACTATAAATCAAAGACTATAAGTAACACCCGAAACTTTTATTCTTAAAAAAATCCAAAACCAATGACTAAACCAATCCTTATAGATTATCATTTTGAATGATCCCAATAATTGTTGTCAGCCCCTCCATTAACACAAATTGGATAATTTTGCCTCCAATAATTTAAAGGACGATGAAAAACCGCCTGGAACACGATTTTTTGGGCTCTCTGGAAATTCCGGAAGATGCGCTCTTTGGGATTCAATCGCTCAGGGCAAAGGAAAATTTTCCCGTAAACCACTTATTTCCAAAAGAATGGTACATGGCCATGGGCACCGTGAAACTAGCCTGCTTCACAACTTACCGGAATTTTGCGGAAGCGGTGGTTAAAAAATATGGCCGCGACAACGAATTGGTCCGGCTTTTCAATGAAAATATTACTGATGCCTTGATAAACGCGGCCCGGGAAGTTGCGCAGGGTCAACATTTCGGGCATTTCATTGTTCCGGCGGTGAGCGGCGGGGCAGGGACCAGCATCAACATGAATGTGAACGAGATCGTTGCCAACCGGGCATTGCAGCTACTGGGTCATCATCCCGGAAATTACCAACTGATCGACCCGATTGAACATGCCAACATTTACCAATCCACCAACGATGTTGTGCCCACAGCCCTCAAAGTAGCTATGATGCAACTGTTAACCAGGCTGGAAGACAGGATCAACAAAAGCCGTTTTAAACTGGAAAGCATCGAAAAGGCGTACCGCAACAGCCTCCGGATTGGTTACACCCAAATGCAGGAAGCTGTTCCCACAACGTATGGCCGCCTTTTCAGCACTTACAACGAAGCCCTTTCGCGCGACTGGTGGCGGGTTTCAAAAGCCTGGGAACGCATAAAGGTGGTAAATCTTGGTGGAAGTGCCATCGGAACCGGCCTCACAGCCCCACGGTATTATGTGGCCGAGGTAGTTCAAAATCTGCAGAAGCTAACAGGCCTGCCGGTCACGAAATCGGAAAACCTGTCGGACGCCACCAGCAACCTCGACTCCCTGGTTGAAGTTCACGCCATTTTAAAATCACACGCCGTAAACCTCGAAAAAATGGTAAGCGACATCAGGCTGCTGGCCTCCGACCTGATGAAAAACCATGAAATTTCCATCCCCAAAAAGCAAATCGGGAGCACCATCATGCCTGGAAAGGTAAATCCGGTTATCCCGGAATTCATCGTCAGCGCAGTGCACAAAATTTACAGCAACGATGTGTTGATTAGTTCTCTTTCGGCCCAGGGAATGCTCGAATTGAACGCTTACATCCCCGTCATTGGCACTGCCATGATCGAAAGCCTTGAATTGATGATCGCTTCCAATGAAACTCTGGAGAAAAACCTGCTTGATGGTTTGATCGTTGATGAAAAAACCGCCCGTGAAAATCTGGTAAACAGCCCTTCGGTTGCCACGGCGCTCATACCTTTTGTGGGTTATAAGGCTGCCGCAACATTGGCTCAGGAGATGAAGGAAAACAACTTCGACGTTTTTACTGCCAATGAAAAATTGAAACTCATTCATCCTGAAGTGTTAAACCAGATGATGAGTACGTCGTTCCTCCTAAAAGAAGGTTTTACTCTGGACGACCTGAAACACATTAAATCGAAAAAGTATCCATAACCTGAAAAAGCCGCAAAGGACAAAAAACAAAAGACAAAAAACAGAACTCAAATAATATCAAAATTTTAAAAATTCAAAAATCAAATTAAAGACCAATAAATTCAATTCTTTTCATTTGATATTTAGGTATTTGTAATTGATTTTTATTTGTTTTTTGTGTCTTGACTTTTGTAATTTCTACTAAAAAAAACAAAAATTTCGAAAATAAGTCACCAACACCTGGATGAAAATTTATGATAGGACGTGAAAACAAACCTCATATTGGCATTTTTGGCCGCCGCAACAACGGCAAAAGCAGTTTCATCAACAGCCTTACAGGCCAGGATATTGCGATAGTTTCGGACACTCCTGGTACCACAACCGATCCTGTTAAAAAATCCATCGAAATACATGGAATTGGACCTGCAATTTTGATTGATACCGCCGGGATGGACGACTTTGAGGAACTGGGAAAACTCAGGGTAGCCAAAACCCACGGTATCTTACCCAACATCGATCTGGCCATTCTTGTCGTTGCTCATAATCAGGTGGAAGAGCCTGAAAAAAAGATGGTTGATGAATTCAAAAAGTTCGATCTGCCGTTTTTTATTGTTCACAATAAATCGGATATTGAAAAAATTTCGGATGAAACAAAGGACATTGCCCGGAAGTTACAAGCCGAAATTATTCCTTACAGCGCCCTCAAAAATCCCGATACAAGCCTGATTGTTGAGGCCATTAACAGAAATATGCCACAAACTGCCTGGCAAAGACCCACCTTGTTGGGAAACCTGGTGAAATACGGCGATGTGGTCTTGTTAATAACCCCCATCGACATCGAAGCGCCGGAAGGCAGGCTGATTTTGCCGCAGGTGCAGGCCATCCGTGATATTTTAGACAACGACTGCATTGCCATTATCTGCAAAGAGCGCGAAGCAGGGACTTTTTTACGCCAATCGGGAATTAAACCAAAACTGGTGATTACCGATAGCCAGGCCTTCCTGAAAGCCGACGCCATCGTGCCCAAAGACATCCCACTCACGGGTTTCAGTGTGTTGTTGGCGCGTTATAAGGGCGATTTTGAAAATTACCTGAAAGGCACCCCAAAAATTTCAGAACTAAAAGACGGAGACCGCATACTGATGCTTGAATCGTGCACCCATCATACTTCCTGCGACGATATTGGACGAGTAAAAATCCCCCGCTGGATCAGCCAGTTTACCGGTAAAAATCTTGAATTCGACATGGTTACAGGTTTGAGCAACCTCCCCCGCCCCATCACCGATTATGCGCTGGTGGTGCAGTGCGGAGGCTGCATGATCACCCGCAGGCAACTGATCAACCGGCTCAAACCTGCCATTGACGCCGGAATCCCCGTCACCAACTACGGCATGGCCATCGCTTACGTGCAGGGAATCTACAACCGGGCAGTAGCTCCGTTTGTGGCCGGAGAAGTAAGCGGGGAGGATTATTTGTGAAAAAACAGCAATTGATTATTTCCCGTGATTTTGATACAAAAACAAAAAAATTGAAATGACTAACCAAAATGAATGAAACAACAGTCAGAAAAGTTTATGACAGGTATGCGAATTTCTACAATTTGATGTTTTCCAGGGCATTGGATCAGGGTAGAAAAAGAGCAATAAGGGAAATGAACATTCAACCCGGAGAAAAAATTATCGAAATTGGGGTCGGAACGGGGCTTTCGTTTAGGCATTACAACCAATATTCGCACAGTGTTTCGTTGACAGGTATCGATTTATCGGACAAAATGCTCGAAAAAGCCAGACACACAGCAGTCGGATTTAAGAAAATTGAAATCGATTTAATGCTTGCAAATGGCGAAAACACATCTTATCACGATTCGACGTTCGACAGGGTGGTGCTGATGTATGTTTATTCGGTGACCCCCGATCCTGAAAAAATGCTCAGGGAAGCATTCAGAATTTGCAAAGATTCGGGCAGTGTGCACATTATCAATCATTTCAGCAATTTCAACGGCAACGGCATGACGCTTTCCGAAAGGCTGTTGAGCCGCCACAGTCACCGGATTGGCTTTCGGTCTCATTTTCCCTATTCAAAATATATTACCGGATTCGGGCTTGAAGTTGCAAGTGTAAAAAGCGCCAATTTGTTTGGTTTAACCAAGATTATTCATCTTCCAAAAGCCAAAAATCCCCACATCTTAAGCCAGCAATAAATGAAATTGAAACACCTGATTATTTTTAACCTGGTTTTTTCCACCGTGGTTATTCTGTATTTTTATTTCTACCTCGATTCGTTGATCCACAAATCCGTGCCAATTCATTTGGCCATTGTTGGCTACGGGCTGTTTTTTGTTTATTTGTGCGGTTTGTTCTTTACCAGGTTTTTACCAAAAATCATTGCCGGAATTTTGACCATCACCCTGATCATTGCCGGCCAATTGTTCCTTTTTCTCATGTATGCCGGGTATTATTTTGGAATAAAAATCTGGGGTTATCCACTAACCTATGATGTCGCGAAAATTTACCTTTTTGAAATCAAAAACCTTTCGGGAAAAATGCCTCTTCCCGATTCAGTTGTTATTCTGATTCTGATTTCCGTTTTGCTTTTTACAATAGCCACTAATGTTGCTGCTTCAAGGAATATTTTAACCGGATTAAAGCAAAAAAGCACAGGTTTTTTTTCCAGAAAAAACATCTTTGTTGTTACCGTACTTTTCCTGGTAATTCCAACATTGTTTTTTACCTTTAAACCCCTTCAGCAAAAACTAAACTATAACGATCCTGTTTTATCATTTTTTCTTTACAATTATTCTGATGGCCACACACTTACGTATGCTGGCTGGGATCGGGCGGAAGACCAGAAAACGTATCCTGAAAATCTGAATTTTGACAAGAAAAATGTAATTCTGATTGTTTGTGATGCGCTGCGCTCCGACCATTTGGATTTTTATGGCTATCACCGGAACACCTCACCTTTTCTTGATTCAGTTTTAAAAACGGAAAATGCAGTTAAGATGGAGCATTTTTACTCAACAAGCTCGCAATCAATTATTGGGATTTCAAACCTTTTATCATCAAATTATTCCATAACAACCAACAACTTTTTTCTCCACGATTTGCTAAGAAAACAGGGCTACCGGGTTCATTTCATCCTCAGCGGCGACCACACTAATTTTTATGGTTTGAAAAAGCATTACGGAAAGAATATCGACCTGTTTTACGACGGGGTTTCGGCATTGGAAAACAACCCGGAAGCATCGGTTAACAGCGACAAAGATGTTATTCTGGATAAACTTGCGGCATTGCAGGATTTTGATTGCACACCGGCTTTTTTTTACTTTCATTACATGTCGGCACACAATGGCGGTAGTTACGACACTTCGTACAACCATTTCAACCCCAGCATTTACAAGGCTTTCAGCAAAAACACCCATGCCGAATTACTTATTAATGACTACGACAACAGAATTGTGCAACTCAACGATTATCTGAAAAAAAGCCTGGCGCTGTTAAAGCAAAAGGGCTATCTCGAAAATGCGATAGTCGCCCTTACAGCCGATCATGGACAGGGGTTGAACGAGTTTGGCAAAGTTGGTCATGTTCAGTCGATTTACCCAAACGAGGTCACCATTCCTTTCATTCTTTTCGATACCGGGCAAAATTCAGGAATTAATAAAGTTACCCGTGCGTTTGGGAATCAGTTGGATGTAGCGCCAACAATCGTTGATCTGCTTGGCATTCCGGCTCCAAAAACCTGGAACGGACATTCGGTTTTTGAGGAAACGGGGGCTGAATATATTTTTCAGCAGGAGCGAACCTTTTATGGTTGTGTCTGGCACGATCGAAACGGCTTCTTTCAGTTTGTTTACAACTCGGAAGATAAAAGCAAACAGGTTTTTAATGTCGGCTTGACCGAAATTCAAAACACCAATATTATCAACCAGATTGATGCTGAAAAACTGATAATGGCCGAAGAAAAACTTAAAGGTTTTTACAAAATCGAAATTCCGTAAGAATAGCCAAGTCAGGATTTGCTTTTCGGGGAATTTCTTTCTGATAAAAAGGTAATCAGCGTCCGTAATTTGATGGTGAAGTCTGTTTTTGACCAGGAAAAAGGCCTTCAGCACAGCATTTCAGGTTGTATTTTCTAAAAAAAACCCAGGATAATAAATGGAAGATCTTGTGTCAACTGATTGCAAAATAATCAGAACTGGCAAAATGGTTGATTTTCCTTTTTTACTGTTTCTCGAACAAAATGGCTAAAATCCTTGGCAAACCGCTTTTGTCATCATCATCGAAAAACTCGGATAAGTCCTGAATTTGAAAACCGGCGTTTTTTGCTGCCAGGATGAAATCAGAAATATGATGGTTAAAACAAGGAAGTACCTCGGTTCCATTTTCAGTTTCAAATCTCGCCTTTGTACCCAAATATTGTTTGAAGGGATGAAGTTCTCCCAAATAAACCAGCCCGCCTGGTTTCGTAACTTGTGCAACTTTCCTGAAAATTTCGTCAAGGTTTTCAACATGCTCCAGCACAAGGCTGAAAGTTACCAATTCGTATCGCCTTTCGGCAAAAGTCCAGGGTTTGAGAATGTCAGCGCGTTTAAAAACGACTTGTTCGGATATGATTTTTTCTTTTGCTCTCGAAAGCATTTCTTCCGAGAAGTCAACAGCCGTGAGATACCGGGCTATATTAATCAGAAATCCGGTGTTTTTCCCGGTTCCACAACCGATTTCCAGAATATCTTCAAACTGAAAACCCGTCAAAACTTTTCTAAGTGCAACCGCCTCCAGATCGCGGGTTTTGTTTTCGTTCGAATCATAAATTTCAGCCCAGTTGTTGTAAGCCTCTCTAACATCCATTTTTCAATGCTTAAAAATTTCCAAAATTTGTCCG
>Ga0172375_10007965_pt1 | contig 14386 bp, 11 predicted proteins | sample LakKiv1m_FD_114537 | JGI IMG/M metagenome (GOLD analysis project Ga0172375, IMG submission 114537) | Freshwater microbial communities from Kabuno Bay, South-Kivu, Congo - kab_092012_11.1m | ecosystem: Environmental > Aquatic > Freshwater > Lake | place: Democratic Republic of the Congo... | reverse complement strand
TTCTGATGAAAGCGCTGCAGAACAATCCACTGCCGCTTGTGATGGTGCTGCAACTCAGGATCTGAGCGGATCAAACGCAGCTTATGCCGGTGCGCAGGAACTGATTTCCGCTGCCGATTTCAAGGCTGCGGCTGAAAAGCTTGAGACTGCTATGAAGGAGTACCCTGGAGAAGCGCGGCTGTATAATCTGCTCGGTCAGGCGCTCATGTATAAGAAGGATTTTGACAGATCAGTGGCCGCCTTTCAGAAGGCTGTTGCTTTTGAGCCGGGGAATATAAATTATATTTTCGATTTGTCGGCTATACAGTTCAAAATTGAGAAGTTCGAAGATGCTGCATTAACAATAGAAGCAGTCGATGTAAAAACTGTCGCCGATCCAATGCAGGCTGTTCTGGCAGTTAATATCTGCGTTCAGAATCTTCTACCGGAACCTGGCATCCGCTGGTCTGATCGTGCCCTGACGCTTCTGACTCCAGAAACCGAAACGTACAATTTCATTCTTACACGCAAGGCGCTTTTCCTGTCCATGCTTGGTGGATCCGAAGAATCACTTAGGATAATGGACAAGATCAAATTTGATCCTCAGAACGAAGACAAGCAATTCCTGCAGGCTACGCTTAAGGCCGGTTTTATTCGCTGGCTGAATCGCAAACCGGGTGAAAGAGAGAAAATGTTTTCTGACCTGCTGGTGAATACCCCAAATGAATTTGCAGCAGATACCATAAGACTCAGTCAGTCGCTTGCAGCTATGGAAGGTTCAAAATGGTCTGAAGCGGCCTCATTCCTAAAAAAAGATCTGCCGGAACCTGCTGCGTCCGACAGTGTGACGAAGGTTTTTCATTATCTCATGCGGCAGGGCATAAATGTAATTGCTCTGGATAAAACAGGCCATGCTGAAGAAGCAAAGAGTCTTATCGATAAAATGAAAAAGTGGTGTGATGCCAATTCGAAGGGCGGCGGGCGCGTACTTCTGGCGCGCTGTCAGTCCATTGATCTTTTATCTAAAAAGAACGTCGCCAAAGAAGCTATCGATATTTGTTTAAAGATGCCGCCAAGCATAATCCCAGCATGCCTGATTAATGCCGGTTTCGGTTCTGAAATGAACGGTGATGACGACAGCGCCTGGGAGCTTTACAGCAAATCAGCAGAGAATGCACGTTATAATGCTTTCCCGCGTAAGATTTCCCGCGTGCTTTTAAGGAACATAAACGAAAGCCGCAAAGCCGCTAACGAAGATTCGCGCTGATAAGCCGCGCGGTGAAACGATATTGCCTAAACCGATTAGAATAATATACGAAAACGATATTCTGGCTGTGGTGGAAAAGCCTGCCGGGATGGTTTGTCAGCCAGCGCCGGGGATTATCGAAGTTTTAGCTGCGCAGGACAGTCGTTTTTCCAGCGCTACACCTGTCAGTCGTCTTGACCGCGATACTTCAGGTCTGTTGACTGTAGCCTGGCGTCCTGATCTTCACGAAAACTCAGATTCCAGTCTGCTCGAAAAACATTATCTGGCGTTGATTGCAGGAAAACCTGAGCAAGATAAAGGCAGCATCTGTGAAAGATTGGCGCTGTTAGGTGACAACAACAAGCCGCTCCTCCATCTGCCTTCGCAGTATGCCCACACTGATTATGAAATAGTGCAGCGATTCAAGGTTCTTACGCTGCTTAAAATACGTCTGCATACCGGACGCAAGCATCAGATTCGGCGACATATGGCCGAAATGGGATGGAATATCGTTGGTGATCCTCTTTACGGTCGTCGGAATGTAAATCGTCGCGCAGCAGAAGAGTTGGGTCTTTCCAGGCAATTTTTACATGCCTGTGAACTTAAACTTGCATTACGAGATAATTCAGTGATATCAATTAAAAGCACATTGCCCGATGACCTTTCCCATGCCATCGGCATTCTGGCCCAACGCGCCGGAGATAAATAGGAAAATGAATATAGAGATTTATTTAACTAATTAATTGCATTTAATGTAAACTTAAGTATTATTACCCCTGTCGGTTGTCAGAACGAATTATCAACAGGTTCTTTATCGATAAAATGATAATTAATTTTATGAAAGGTAAACTAGCATGATTAAGATCGCAATTAACGGTTTTGGGCGTATTGGACGCGTCGTTTTCCGTAAGGCTCTGGCTGCCGCCGATGTCGAAATTGTTGGAATCAACGATCTGGCTCCGGTAGACGCCAGTATTCATCTGCTTAAATACGATTCGGTTCACGGCAGAATCAAGGCCAATGTTAAAAAGGTTGATGGCGGAATCGAAGCTGATGGCAAATTCATTCCGGTTTTCTCAACCAAAGATCCAAAAGAAGCCGCCGTTTTCTTTAAGAATGCCGATGTGGTCATGGAATGCTCCGGCGCTCTCAAGGGCGATGACCTTAAGCTTTTCCTCGGTCAGGGCGGTGTCAAGCCTTACTATGTCGTTGTCTCCCGTCCCGAAAAGGTCAAGGGTGAATTCGACAATATGATCGTCATGGGCGTCAACCATACCAAGTTCAATCCCGATAAGGACAAAGTTGTTTCCAATGCTTCCTGCACCACTAACTGTCTGGCTCCTTTCGCTAAGGTACTGCATGAGAAATTCGGAATCGTCGAAGGTCTGATGACTACCATTCATGCTTATACCAACGATCAGAATATCCTTGATATGGTACACAAAGATTTCCGTCGCGCGCGCGCCGGTGCTCTGTCAATGATTCCAACCACTACCGGCGCCGCCCGTGCCGTCGGCAAAGTCATTCCCGAACTCAACGGCAAACTGGACGGATTCGCAATTCGCGTTCCGACACCCAATGTTTCGGTAGTTGACCTGACAGTCATTCTTGAGAAGCCCGCCACTGCGGCTGAAATCAATGCCGAATTTAAACGCGCTTCCGAGAACGAACTTAAGGGCATTCTTGGCTATGAAGACGAGGAACTGGTTTCAATGGACTTCAACGGCTGTGAACTCAGCTCCATCATCGACTCCAAGCTGACCAAGACTCTCGAAAACGGCAAACAGGTCAAGGTTATCTCCTGGTACGACAACGAGACCGGCTATTCCGTAAGAATGATCGATCTGGCCCGCTACATGATGAGTAAAACCAAGTAATAATTCATAAGCATCTTCCAATGCAAAGGCTCTGCAGCAGAAATGCAGGGCCTTTTTTATTTCAAAGATACAGCAGAAGCTTGATCTGTTGATAATTCGCGAAGATTGTGTTAAAATTACCAAATTAGTTGTATCAAAGCTTTTTGGTTTTTTTTAATAAACAAAATATGTCCGATGGGGGGATGAATTATGGAAAAGCGAAAAGCATTCTTATTTATAGCTATATTGGTAAGCCTGTTCGTCCTTTTATGTTTTAACGGTTGTGCAGGCGGCACTGGCGATGATGACGATGACGACGATGATGACGACGGCGAAGAGGGCGAAGGTGAAAGCGAAGGCGAGGGCGAAGACGATCCGGGGACTATTATCTCCGACGACTCCGAGCTTAAAGCCGATGGCGTTGATCCTGTTCCGCCTCTGCACCTTGATCCAGAAAGACCTACCTCTAATTCTCCAGTCTCTGTAACCGTAGAAGTGGCAGACTCGACCGGCGTCACAATTACATTTGAAGGCGGCGGTTGCGGTACGCTTACCACCCAAACTGGAGTAAGTCCTATGATTGTCACGGGGACCTCAGCCGCCAGTGGTTTCTGTTCAATAAAGGCCGATGTTCAGATGGCTGCGGAAGTTCAGCATATGGAGGCATCCTTTGAGATTCAAGCTTCCGAACCGGCCATTCCTCCAATAGCAATTGATGGTGCAGTTTATCAATTCTCTGCTTTTCCTGCAGCCTCCGGTGTGGCCGATGCACCAGTCGTCAGTACCATAAGTGGCCCGGAATCTTTCATTAATGGCAGTTCTTCAAATTTCAGTCTGGCATTTACTTCCAGCCGTTCTGTTTCTCAGATGCTTGTTCAAGTCAGTGGTTTCGATGGATATTTTCTGCTGCCGGTACCGGCAGAAAGCAGCAGTGTGGATTTTAAAATGTCATTCGACGATGACATAATGGAAAGACTGGGCGGTGAAAAAGCGCTTAAAGAGGGTGGGGCTGTTCTGCAAATGCTGGTATCTCTGGTAGATGCCGCTGGCGCTATAGGAAATGCTTACAACTGGATGATGAGCGGTGTGGAAGTCGCATCCGGCGATGTGAAGGCCAGTATTTCATGGGATACGGCAACTGATGTCGACTTACACGTAATTGAGCCTGATGGCACAGAAATTTATTACAGCAACAGAAACTCTTCAAGCGGCGGCTCCCTTGACCTTGACTCCAACCCGGGCTGCAACATAGACGGTGTTAACAACGAGAATATTTTCTGGCCAGCCGGACAGTCGCCGACTGGTGAATATACCGTTTCAGCGGTTATGTATTCCGACTGTGAGCAGGGTGGAGCTTCAGGAACTATTACTATCAGCTACTGTGGCCCGGATTCACCTTTGGTTGAGGCGTTTTCACTTGGTTCAACCGGCAGTTCACAGAGCTGGACCATAAACAACACCTGTGCATATAAAGTTTCAGGTACGGTCAAGTATGAAGACTTTGCTGTTACATCTGCTGGTTTGAGCGCTTCCGGGTCAATGGTGCCAGTACGTTTCATTACAGTGCAGGTAGTGCGCGAAGAGGATGAAGAAGTTCTTGCCGAAGGTTTTACAGACACCAGAGGGCGTTACTCGATAGATTTCGAGAATGACGGAGAGTCTGGATATTATGTGCAGGTTGTTGCTGAAACAGACAGCGAACGCCTGAAACAGAAAGTTACCGATCTGGACGGCAATTTATATTCATGGCGTACAGAAGATTCCTACGACGAAACCGAAACTCCCGATAATAAGGACATAAACATTGAAATTAAAAAGGATGTTTCCGGTGCAGCGCTTAACATCTGGGATGTTGGAGTGACCACTTCGACTTACGCTAAAATATATGGCGGCGCCACCCTGCCGGCAATACAGTTCCTCTGGACTGACGGTCAGAAACCGCTGGGTGAGGATGCTTCATTTTTCACCAGTAAGAATAAAATCTATGTCCTGGGAGATCCTGATGACAGTGATTGCTACGACGATATTATTCTAGGCCACGAATACGGACATTTTGTAATGTCGGCAATAAGCCGTGATGACAGCCCCGGAGGAGGTCATTCATCAAATGAGCAATCGAATCCGCTTTTAGCCATGAGTGAAGGCTGGGCGACTTTCTTTGGCGTAACAGCTTTTGGCGGTTCAACATACATAGACACCAACAAAGGTGGAGTTGGTGTTTATTACAGCATAGAGACTCTGCCGGCAACAAAGCCTCTTGGTAATGAGGGTGACAAGCTTGATGGCAATCTCAGTGAAGCAGTAGCAGCAGCCGTGCTGCTTGATCTCTTTGATTCGGACAACGAAACGAAAGACACTCTCAGCAATATAGGCGTCTGGAATGTCATTACGACTTACTTTAAAAAAGATAACAGTAAGTTTTCTGATCGTGGTGTTGCGGGCGTTGACCTTGTCGATTTTCTGGATGGATGGTTCTGTCTGGGTTATGGCGAAAAAGGTGAGGATGACAGCACCGGAGTGCGCGGCAATGTAAAAGGCCTGCACAAGCTGTCATACGATTTCACTGATCTGGCGTCCTGCGAATGAGAATAACAAATATTTCCATCTTTGCCTGGCTGATAGTGCTGCTGTTACCGTCGATGGTGCAGGCTAAAGAGGCATTGCCCGTATCTGGTGCATTCACACCTGATCGTGTGACGGCGGCCTCCGGCGATGTCCTGGAGTTCAGCCTGGAATTTTCAAGTACCATAAAAGCCGGCCCCTGGAATATTGAACTGGAAATACCGGATGGTTTGCTGTTGCTGGAGGGTGAGAAGGAAACCCGTGGCGATAGCCTTGATACAAAGCAGAAATACATTCTTCATTACAAAATTAAAGTATTGGATGCTGAGGAAAAGTGGGTTTGGGCTCGTTTGCATTATGGCGACTCGGATAGAACCGGCATAACACTGTCTGTGGCTTTTCATGCGGTTATCAACGAGTCGTCTCACAAAGACAAATCAGAAATAAAAACAGACAAAAAAGGACGTAAACTGAGAGTATTAAAAGTTCCGACTGAAAAATGAGTATCTCTTTACAGGGTGCTCTCACAATTAGCATTTCATTTGGATTGAGCGAATAGTTCTGAATATATAAGCTGTATCATTTTCAACATTTCATCTGAAATCTTGAAAAATGAGACTGCTTCTGCTTAAATTGTCCTCTGAAAAGAGGTACCCCATGTCTGCAAATAAATCTATTTATATTCTTATCGGATTATTTCTTGTGTTAATTCTGCTTACTGTTTCCTGCGGAGATACAAAAAAGACAAAACAGGTATGCTTGGATTACCTGGAAAAAGCCGCCGAATGTACCATTTCGGATGAGGAAACCCGCGAGCAATACATGTACGAAAATCGTGCTCAATGCGACGAAATATCTGAAGAATCATGGAATTACATGAAAATATTTCCATGTAGAAAAAATAAAGACTGTGCCATATTTCTTGCCTGTGTTGAAGACAATACAAGTCAGGAGCCTGAAAGCGACGGGGACTTGTCTTCTTCAACCGAAACGGATGGTGATAATTCCGATATTTGTAATAAGCAGTGCACTTGCGGATGCTCTTGTGGCGACACTACTCTTGTGTCTATTGATAACTGTCTCGATTGTACTGCCGATTGCGAAACTGAGTGCGAAACCTTCTGCGGAGATTAGGCCTGAGATATCGCATCCTTCATCTCTTTACATATCTGCTTTCGCGGACAAATGACTTCCAATATTGTTGAAATAGTGTTAATTTGCTTAGACATTGAGAAGTAAACAAACAATCGGGAAAACAGTAGCGCTTTCATAAAAATATCCTTAGCAGAGGAATTTATAATTCAATAACCGACTTGAAAGGGGTGCGAAATGAAGAAGCATTTTCTGCTGTTCAGTGTTCTGATTATTATGGCCATGTTGTTCATTAATGCTTGCCTGGGAGATGACTCAGGTGATGGCGACGAACAGGAAATGACTGAAACAACCTTCGCAACATACAATACCGGTCTGGCGCTTGGTTATGTAGACTATGCTCCCGAGCGTGAGCCGCTTATCGGCGAAGCTCTGGCTGCTTTGGAAGCCGATGTCATCTGCATGCAGGAAGTCTGGACCAAAGAGCAGGCTGATGCCCTAATAGCTGCAGCCGCTGATGGCTATAAATATTCCTGGTATGAACTGACACTTGAAGAAGATCTTGGACCAGGTGAGCCGGCCTGCACCGCAGAAGAAGCTGATCCACTGGAGGCTTGTGTAGACGAATTCTGCGCCGATGTTGATGCCGCCAATATCACGACCTGTGTTCTTGAAAATTGCGGTGATCAATTTGGAGCTTTGTCTTCTGGCTGTTCTGGTTGCGTTATTTCCAATATCGGCAAAAGTGTGGATGAAATTCTCACTATATGCAAAGAAGGCACAGAAGGTTCTGCCGGTAAGTTCGCATACGAAGGCCATAACGGCCTTTTACTGCTTTCAAAATATGAGCTCAAGAACCCTGAATTCAAGACTTTCGAATCTTATCTCAACCGCCGCGTAGTTCTTAACGCTGAAATTACAACAGAAGATGGTCTCTTGGTTGACGTTTTCTGCACTCACCTGACCGCTAATCTCAACGATATCAATTATGCCGGTGACTATGATTCCTGGGAAGCTGAACAAGCCATGCAGATAGACGGGCTTCTTGAGTATATAGATGAACAGGCTGCCGACAATGCCGCCGTTGTTATGGGTGATATGAACTGCGGTCCGGAGAAAACGGATGTCGTTGCCGAATTGCCGGAAAACTTCCAGAAGTTTTTAGATGGCGGGCTGACTGCTCCTTACGCTGAAGACGAAGCGACAATTTGCAGTTGGTGTGCAGAAAATCCGCTGACCGGAGCAGACACAGTCAATAATGTGATCGACCATGTGATGTTCAAAGGAACACCAGAAGGCGTCCTTTATGAAGCAATGCGATTGTTCGACAGCCCGGTCGATATTGAAGTAGAAGGTGACACTATCTCCAGTCGCCTTTCAGATCATTATGGCGTACAAGTCAAAATGAGTGTTCCATTGACTGACGCAGAAGAATAGGCGCGAAAGAATTCTGATTAACAAATGCGGCCCCAGACGGGGCCGCATTTGTATTTTAATTGACATACATCTCGGTCGAGTTTAATCTTTAAGCGAATCTTATCGATATTACAGGGTAATTCTGTGACAAATTCTAAGCCGTTAAGAGTCGCTATTTCGGGCGCGAATGGGATGATAGGCAGACATCTTACTCAGGAATTCTGCAGAGACGGTATAAAAGTTTCGCGAATAGTACGCCAACGTGACAGCGACCGCAGTTGTGACCGTCAGATTCTATGGGACCCTCATACTGGTGATATCGATGCTTCTCTGTTGGAAGGTGTAGATGTTGTCATTCATCTGGCTGGTGCTGGAATCGCCGAAAAGCGCTGGACTGAAGAGCGTAAGAGAGAAATTCTCGACAGCCGTATAACAGGGACGCAGTTTCTCGCCCGCAAAATATTGGAACTGAGCAGTCCACCCAGTCTATTCATTTCCGCCTCAGCGGTTGGATATTACGGTGATCGTCCAGCCGGTGAGCTGTTGGATGAAGATAGTTCTGCCGGCTATGGTTTTTTGCCTGATGTCTGTAAAAAGTGGGAAGAGTCTACAGCACCTTTGGCTGGATCCAGTATAACCCGCCTGGTTTTTGCACGTTTCGGAGTCGTTTTAAGTCGCGACGGCGGAATGCTGGCGCGTCAGATGCCGATTTTCAATCTGGGCCTGGGCGGCTATGTCGGAAACGGCAGACAGATGATAAGCTGGGTATCAATAGAAGATCTGCCCGGTATAATGCTGCACATTATAGAACATGAAGAAATCAGTGGCCCGGTAAATATTGTCGCTCCCAATCCGGTTTCAAATAAAGAGTTTACTGCTGCTTTAGGTGAAGTTCTTAATCGTCCGGCCTTTTTTAAAGTTCCTTCTTTCGGAGCTAAATTACTCTTCGGTCAGATGTCAAAAGAAATATTGCTGGCGGGTCAGAATGTAAAATGCAGAAAACTGCTGGAAAGCGGCTATCATTTCTTTTATCCGGATCTTAAACCAGCCATTAAGAGTTTGCTATCCAAGTAGTTGATATTACGCCACTAAGGTGACAATTAAACTGTTTGACAGCTATTGGATACTGTTGTTATATACCTGCGTCTACCGGCTCATAAATTTATTTTTCTGAGGTAAAAAAATGAGTTTAAAAAGTGCAATATCGACATTGTGGGTGTTCTCTTTTGCCTGCCTCATTCTTTGTATTTCCTGTGGGGAGGGAACTCAGGAGGAAGATAATGATCCTTCTTTCTGCGAAAGTGTCTTTGATTGCCCCGATGATGGAGTTGCTTATTACTGTATTGGAAATGAGTGCATTCCGCAGGACTCCGTCGACGGTGATGGAGATTCAGAACGCGCTGAGGAAGATTTAATTATGGAAGATGGAGATACTCCTTCCGAGAATTCTACCGATGGCGACGAATCCGTTCAGGAAGATGGCGATAATTTCCAATCTGATGGAGATGTAAACAACAACAGCGATGGTGATGAAGAGCAGGCAGATGTCGACAATTCACAGTCTGATGGCGACACGACAGAGGAAACAGGAGCATATTCCGAATGCGGCAGTGACGAAGATTGTCCTGAAGGCTATACCTGCATGACCGTTCGCGATCAGCCGCTCTATGGTCAATGCTCGAAAAGCTGCGAAAGCGATGAAGACTGCCCTGCCTCGCCTTCAGGAAATACTGTAGCCTGCCATCCTGATACTAACATGTGTATAGGGCTGTGCGGGATGCACGGCGGAAGCTGCCCGTCATGGCTTGAATGTTTGGCCTGGGAATTTTGTCTTGAGAAAACATCAATTCAGGCTACTGGTGGCCCCGGCGCTGATTGTGGCGAGACTGCAGAGTGTATTCAGCCTGCCGAATGTGTAGAGGGCGAAAGCACAGGGCCTTATTGTGCTCCGCTATGCAGCAGCGACGAAGACTGCATGAACTCAGCTCCAAATGCATACGGAACATGCATGGATGCAAGTGGGCAATTCCAGTTCTGTATGTACTTCTGCGGAGCCATGTACAATAACGCGGTCTGTCCCGGCGATATGGTTTGCGAAGTTGTTGTATGTCGCTGAAATATGCAAATGCTATTCGCTTTGATCCTCAATTATGGAACCATCGTCCAGTCGGCATGGCGAGAGTGTGCCTTCATGCAAAATGCAAGCTGTGCACGAGCAGGGGTAGGGGTCTTCACGTTTAGGAAGCGGCTCAATAAACATCGGATTTATCAGCCAATGTCCATCGGCATTGTTCAGTGCGTTGCACATCAATTCCGGCTTATTGCGATTAATCACCAGATGCAGTCCTGCTGCATCAGCTACAAATGGCATGTCGGTATCTGAATCCCCGGCGGCAAAAAGCTGCCGTTTGGCAGAATCTGGATTCTTCTGCAATGCGACATCTGCACTTGCACCGAAAATTTCAGTGTTAATCCAGCAGCGCTTGCCAAGACGGTAGGTTATAAGACTGTTTTCGCCTTCGGCAATCGGACCGCAGCCGCGCAGATCGGAGGTGATAATTCCCTCGGAATTCAGAAGAGGTCTTACTCCAATAATGCGTTCGGGTCTTATTCCAACTTGCCGGGCGAAGACTTCGATAATGTACTGATTTGAAGCCGAGACAACCCAGACGTCGAACCCGTGCTCCTGAAGCTGGTCGATAAGATCTTTGATCTGCGCATAAACACGTACCCAGCCGTCGAGCTTGAATCCGGCCATGTCGATCTTTTGGCCGACTGGTGCAACCAGCGCTTCATTAATGGCGCTTTCAGCAAAATTGCGAATTTCATCCGGGCGGTATCCAGCCAGAAGTTGCGATGCCCATGCGTATGAAGGCTCTATAGTCTGATAGTTGTAACCGGCAAAAGCCGCTTCGCCGGACATGATCTTTCCGCTTGTATAAATGCTGATGAACTCGGCTGCGCAAGCGATATCAATACTGGTTCTCAGCGCCTGACCGGGTTCATAGGCGCTTGTTATTTCGACCAGACGGGCAACGGCGCTGTCTGTCAGATAACGATTGCTACGCTTCCAGTTGCGTTGCGGGACTTGCAGAATTCGATCATTTCTGAGCATCCATAAAAAGAAATAGTCGCCGATGTCGTTCTTAATAATGGTGTTATCCCAGTCGAAAACAGCCACAGGTTTGGGTTTTGAATCGCCAGGATTCCATGCGTTTTCTGCGATGAAGCAGTCAAGTTTATCTCTGTTGTCCGAACTCCATTCGAATTCTGGATTAAGCATGTTCCTAATCTCCAAAGCTTTAACAGTCGGTATTTCTTTAACAATGCCGAGATAGAATATCGACGTTGTTAAAAGTACAGCTACAAGCAACGACGAGGAATTTATGCCGGAATTAATCATCGCAGAAAACACCCGTTCAGCTACAGTTTTCTTTTACAATAAATACTTTTTGTGTAGAAAGCATTTCATTTCCAAGAGTTATGGATTAAAGTGAGACCACGGCTATACGAATAAAATGTGCGGGTTTCACAATGAATACTAAAATCAGATCGATGCTTCTTGCAATCATGTCTATCATGTCTTTATTTGTAAGCGTTAGCTGTGGCTCTGGCGACAGCGCAACCGATACAGATGGCGATGGTCCTCCGAATTTTGTATACAACCCCGGTGATGAAGACGATTACAGTGAATCCGGTGAAGCGGACGGCGATGACCTGGAGATTATCGATGGCGATAAAGATAATACAGAGCAGTGGCGTGAAGACGAAGATTGGGAAGCCACAGAAGAAGAAATTGCTGATGGCGACGGTGAATATTATGAGGATGAGCAGCCTGTAGACGGTGACGACACGCCCGACGGCGATGATATTCCCGATGGAGATTCGGATAGCCACAGCAGCTTCGCGTCATGCTCCGGATTGGTGGATTGTCCGGGAAACGAGGAAATCTGCGAGCTTTCGCTGGGTCGCTGTGAATACCGAAAATCATTGTTATCATATGAAAACGAGTTGTACAGTTTTCATCCAAGAGATGTAGCGGTAGGAGATCTGTTGGTCGTGGATGGAAACGGCTTTATGGGGACCAATCCAGTTAGCCTTATCCCGCCTCTGGTTCATATCGGCAGCGACAGCGTAGGCGGAAGTTTTCTCGACTCCAGCATTTCCGCCGACGGCAACCGGCTGCTGATAAAAGTGACCAAGGAAATCAGCGGGCCTGTTTCGGTTACGGTTAACGGATTCACTTCAAATATAAGTGTCGAAAACCTCGGAGTCGCGGATGACGGGGTAATTGAATGCGACGGTTCCACCCCGGAGGCTACTTTTGAGGACGAAAATTATCTACTGGGCGTCGGGCCATACGCCGCCGCTTATCTGGACTTTCTGGACCAGGCCATGCGGGTTTTCTATCCGGCTCAGTGCGGATCGGTGCGGCATCCGCCGGTGGACGGCACTTATCCGCTGGTCGTGATTTTGCATGGTAACGGCTCGCAGCACATTCAATACGAATATCTGGCGCAGTTGCTGGCCACATGGGGTTTTATCTCACTGATGCCCGAATCAGAGTCCGAAAACGACAGTCCGCCGGAAGTTCACCATCTTATTTACGACCGCATCGAGCCATTTTTAGAAGCAGATCTGGGGGAAGTCCATTATATCCTTGACGGCCTCAGCACTACTACAGAAGTTGCCATGATCGGTCATTCTCGCGGCTGCGCACGCATGCAGAACACCTGGAATCTGGACGAGGATTTAAAAAGCAACGCGGTAGCTTCAATATTCCTCGGCCCGGCTGAAGATGAAATTGTTGCGCCTGGAATGTTCATGGTTATAGGGGCCAGCAAGGACGGTCAGAGCTTCTCGTGGAACTTCGACGGTTCATACAACCGCCAGTCGGCACCCAAGTGGAAAGTCTGGCTGGAAGGCGGCAATCACAGCCTTTTCGGAGACCATAAGGTTTATACTGCATTCGATGGCGTGCCGGACATTACACGCCGCCAGCAGCTCGAAATAACGGCTTCTTTTGTGCTGCCGCTTCTGGAACGCGCCTTTGGTCTGGAAGAACACTGGCCCGAAATGCTGGACAATCCGCCGGCTTCGAGCATCTATACCGTAACTTCCGAGCAATAAGCTTTATCTGGCAGAAAGCCGCTCGCGCACCTTATCCGATTCGAGTTCGCGCAGCGCATCGGCTGCAATCCAGCGGGCGCTTTTAGTGAGTTGCCTGGAAATTCTGTGTGCCGACTTTACCGCTAGTGCATTCAGATTCAGGTTGCGTTTTCCGATCTGGCGCAATGCCCAGTTGACTGCCTTTCTTACAAAATTGCGCTCGTCATCGCAGTGTTTTTCTATCAGCGGCAGAAAAGCGGAGAAAACTCCATCTGAAGCCTTTTTGTCGTGAACCGCCTTAGCTGCAAGTAAAGCAAAGGCGGCCCGCCGCACATATTCCTCTTCACGTTCGGCCCATTGGTGTATTTTATCGTAAGCATAAGGCGTCTTATCGAAAAGGTTGCTGCAGGCCTGATCGCAGATGTCCCACGAATCGAATTCGGCGACCCAGGCATCCATCTGCTGCTCAGTGACCTTTTTAGGTTCATCTATCATTCCGGCCAGAAGTCGAGCCTCATGGATGCCGCTGGCCCACAGTTCAAGCGCTATCTCATGGTTTTTACCGATTTCGCCTGCCAGAGTGCGCAATTCCGGGACTCTTATTCCCAGCGCTTTTTCAGTGCTGATACCAAAACCGGCCATGCCTGCCTTACGTTCAGCATCGCCCATTGATTTAAGTCGTTTGATTATCTGTTTGGAATTCATGGATTATCCTGATTCTGGCAGCTTAAGAACATTCATACTCCTGCAAATAAAAACGGATTGGAACCAACCAATCCGTTTATATACTTTTACTGTGAATGCTGCAACAGCCAGTATTTTTTTGAATCTCAGCGTGCCATACAGCTTGCGCAGTCGGTTTTTTCCCAGCCAGCGGGGATATTGTCTTCATAATCGCTGTAACCCAGGCAATCGCCGTTTTCTGTGTTGCGGACAGGGCCACTGTAATGCTCGGAATCTTCTTCTATGCCAAGGCGCTCTATTGCGCCGGGTTCATATTCCTGATGGCAGCCGAGGAAGACAGCGCCTTTGACGCCTGCACATGTGTGGTCGCTGCGGCAATCACCGTCATCATCCACATACAAGGGCCAGCCTATTGTCATAGCGCAATGTGCGGGCGGGTTGT
>Ga0172375_10007964_pt1 | contig 14388 bp, 8 predicted proteins | sample LakKiv1m_FD_114537 | JGI IMG/M metagenome (GOLD analysis project Ga0172375, IMG submission 114537) | Freshwater microbial communities from Kabuno Bay, South-Kivu, Congo - kab_092012_11.1m | ecosystem: Environmental > Aquatic > Freshwater > Lake | place: Democratic Republic of the Congo... | reverse complement strand
GTTATTGCCGACGAAACTGGAAATTATCAAGATTGGATTGAATTATACAATACATCATCTTTACCAGTTGACCTTACCGGATATTTTTTAAGTGATAACCAAACTAATCCTACAAAATGGTCGTTCCCTTCCGGTGTAACAATTGCAGCAAACGGAAAATTACTTATAATGTGTTCAAACAATAATAATTTTGGTGGTACATATTATCATACAAATTTCAAGCTAACTCAAACAAAACCCGAAAAAATTATTTTCTCAAGCCCATCAATGACTTTACTCGAAAATATAACTCTTAATCCAACACAAATCAATCATTCTCGCGGTAGAACTACTGATGGTGCTGCTACCTGGAGTTTGTTTACGTCACCAACTCCTAATGGTGCAAATTCGGGAGGAGTAAGCGATTATACCGCAAAACCAATATTTAATATTCAGGCAGGGTTTTATTCTTCCTCTCAGAATGTTACAATAACATGTTCAACACCAGGTGCCACTATTAGATATACTACTAACGGTTCTGAACCAACAGCTACTTCTACCTTGTACACAGTACCAATAAATATTTCCTCAACAGAAGTAATTCGTGCAAAAGCTTTTAGTACAGGACTGCCTAATAGTTTCACAAACAGTAATACTTATTTTATTAATGTAACACATGTTGTACCAGTTGTTTCGGTATTTGGTAATGACGTTGAAACATTGTTAAATGGTTCGATAATAGATGCTGATGCTGGATTTGAGTTTTTTGACAAATCTCAGGTTCTCAGAGCGGAGGCTACCGGCACTACAAACAAACATGGTAACGATTCGTGGGCATATAATCAAAGAGGTTTCGATTTTGTTTCAAAAGACCAATATGGAACTGATTATGCTTTACGGTGGAAATTATTTACACACAAAAATAGAACTGAATTTCAGAGAGTTATAGTAAAGGCACTTGCAAACGATAATTATCCTTTCGAAACGGGAGCTCATATTAGAGACCCTTATGTTCATACTCTATCGCAACGAGCACATTTACATTTAGATGAAAGAACCTATGAACCTTGTATTGTGTATGTAAACGGTCAATATTGGGGTGTTTACGACTTAAGGGAAAAAGTTGACGATGGCGATTTTATTGATTATTACCATAACAGTCCAGAAAACAGTATTCAGATGCTTAAAACATGGGGTGGAACATGGAGTGAGTATGGAGGCACTCAAGCTCAAACCGATTGGAATAATTTGAGAAGTTTTATTCTTTCAAATAATATGGCTATTACTGCAAATTATCGTTATGTAGATAGTTTATATAGTGTAAAAAGTCTCGTTGATTATTTTGTCCTCAATTCGTATGTGGTTTGCTCTGATTGGCTTAACTGGAATACTCAATGGTGGCGAGGAATAAACCCAAATGCTGATAAAAAGAAATGGAGATATTGTTTATGGGACGAAGATGCCACTTTTGGTCATTATATCAATTATACAGGGGTTCCAAATACAAGTCCCGATGCCGACCCGTGTAATCCCGAAACACTTGGAGACCCCGGAGGAGAGGGGCATGTTCCTATTTTAAATGCATTAATGAATAATCCCGAATTTTATCAATATTATGTAACACGTTTTGCTGACCTTGCAAACACTTCATTTAGATGCGATAGCATGATATATTTACTCGATAGCTTAGTAGCGCAATTTCAACCAGAAATTGCAGGACAAGTTAGTCGCTGGGGTGGTACAATTGCAGCATGGCAACAAAATGTTCAAAGTTTAAAAGACTTTATTAACGCTAGGTGCACACAGCTTTCACAGGGAATGATTGATTGTTACAATGTTACAGGGCCATATCCTATAAACTTTAATGTATTACCGGCAAATTCAGGTACTATTGAAGCAAATTCGATAAATATTCCCAATTATCCTTGGACTGGCAGTTATTATGGTAATATTCAAACACTTTTAAAAGCACATGCTAATCCTACTTATATTTTTGATTATTGGGAAGTTACTGTTGACCCTGTTAGTCCAAATATAAACGATGATACTGTTTCAACAACATTTACCTCTCCACAGAATGTTATTGCTCATTTTAAACTCTTAGAACCACCACTTACAGTTATTGCAAATACTACGAATCCGCTTTGTCCTGGAGATGTTATTGGCTCAATACAGCTTACTGTTACTGGAGGAACCATTTCAAATGGAGTTTATCACTATCAGTGGTCAACAGGAGCTACAACACAAAATTTAACAAACTTAAGCGAAGGAATTTACTCCGTAACAGTTAGCGATGACGATACCTGTGTTGTTGTTGTTTATGACACAATAATTTCTCCTTTACCTTTAACATTAAGCACAACGCCTGACCAATTAATTTGTAATGGACAACCAGTTACATTAACACAATTTGTAACAGGAGGAACTCCAATATATCATTATTTTTGGAACGGAAACATGGGTAATCCAAGCCAAACTTACTATCCAAATACTGCAACCGATTATATTTGCCATGTTATTGATGATAATGGATGTCAAGGCCCTACTAATACTATTCATGTTTCAGTATCCGTTCCTCTTCAGGTAGATTTAATAGCTCAGCCGGTAACAATATGCCCAGGCGATACTGTAAATTTAATGTTAAATATTAGTCAAGGCGGCGGGCCACCATATATGATTTATAATAGTATGGGCAATGTACTTGTACCACCAATTTATGTAGCACCAACAACTTCGGGAGCACAATACCTTTATGTAAAAGATGGTTGCGGAAGTGTAGCATTCGATTCTGTTTACATAACCATTCACCCGTTACCAAACCCATTATTCTCGAGCGATACAGTTGCCGGTTGCCAACCATTAACAATTACTTTTAACCCAACCGCAGCTCAATCAGGCGAAACATATCTATGGAATTTTGGCGATGCCAGTTACAACGAAATATCATTTCAGCAAAACCCGGTTCACGAATTTTCGAGTGCCGGAATATTCGATGTTTCGTTAACTGTAACATCTGTTTATGGTTGTAATAATACTCTTGTTATTAACGATATGATAAATGTATATCCACATCCATTTGCACGCTTTACCGAGAACCCATCAACTGCAAGTATAATAAAACCACAGGTAATGTTTAATAATTTATCGGAGTTGGCAACAAATTATATATGGTCTTTTGGCGATGGTGACTCTTCGAACATAAAAAATCCGATGCATTGGTATTCGTCAATTGGCTCATATACTGTTGTTTTAATTGCAATTTCTGATAAAGGATGTACAGATACAGCAACAAATATTGTAAATATTCGTGATGAATACACGTTTTATGCACCAACGGCATTTTCGCCCGACCTTGACGAAACAAGCATAAATTCTACAAATGATATGTTTTATGTTCTTGGAAATGGCATTCAGTCGAAGAACTTTCACATGTTTATATTCGACCGTTGGGGCGAAATAATATACCAGACCAATAATTACGATCCTGAGAATCCTCAGAAGTATGGTTGGGACGGCAAAGCAAAAGGAAATGCAAAAGTTCCGGTAGGCACATACACATGGTTAGTAAAATATTACGATGGCGATAATATTGAGCACGAAAGAAGTGGTGCAGTAACAGTGATAAGGTAATATTTAAAAAAAATCTAATATTTTTTCGGAACAAAATGTTGTTCTTGCTTTGGAGGTCTAACGTAATGTTCGTCGGGTTTTCTGTTCGGTAACTTAAAGGGTTTTGGAGTTAAGTCTTTATATGCAATTTTTGTAAGTAAATGACTTAAACAGTTAAGACGAGCACGTTTTTTATCGTCGGCTTCTACAACATACCAAGGCGATTTTTTTGTGTCGGTATAAAGAAACATTTTATCTTTTGCGTGCGAATATTCAACCCATTTTGTTCGCGATTCAACATCCATTGGACTTATTTTCCATCTTTTTAAAGGATTTTGAATTCGTTCCTGGAATCTAGCTTCTTGTTCTTTATTGCTTACAGAAAACCAATATTTTATTAATATAATTCCTGAACGTACAAGCATCATTTCAAATTCGGGGCAAGCTCTTAAAAATTCGTTGTATTCGGTATTAGAACAATATCCCATAACATTTTCGACACCAGCTCGGTTGTACCAACTTCTGTCAAATAATACAATTTCGCCACCCGAAGGCAGTTGGCTAACATATCGTTGAAAATACCATTGCGATTTTTCTTTTTCGGTTGGAATACCTAAAGCTACTACACGACAAATACGTGGATTTGTAAACTGAGTAATAGTCTTAATTACTCCACCCTTGCCGGCTGCGTCACGACCTTCGAAAATTACTACAACTTTTAACTTTTTTTGCTTAACCCACTCTTGTAATTTTACAAGCTCAAGCCCAAGCTTTTCGATGTGTTTTTCGTAGTCTTTTTTACTTATTTTTTCTTTTTGTTTTTCTGCAATATCGCCTTCTTTGTTAGGTTTTGCAAGTTTCAGATGTTTGTCTTTTTTTGTTTTTTTATGATTTGCCATAGTTTAAATATTTATTAAAAGTAATGTTTTTTTTAATACGTATTAAAAAATATTATTATGTTTTAATCATTCAAAATAGCACGTACCGCTAATTCGTACGATTTTAATCCAAATCCACTTATCGAACCAATACACTTGCTACCAACAATAGAATTGTGTCTATAATCTTCTCTTGAAAAAATATTCGAAATATGAACTTCAATAATTTTACTTTTTACAGCCGAAATAGCATCTGCTATTGCAACCGAGGTGTGTGAGTAACCGCCGGCATTTATAATAATACCATCAATATCAAATCCTTTTTCGTGTATTTTGTTAATAATTTCTCCTTCAATATTACTTTGAAAATATTCGAAATCTATTTCTTTAAATTTTATTTTTAAATATTTTAAATATTCATCAAATGTTTCGTTCCCGTATATCTTTGGCTCTCTTTTGCCTAAAAGATTTAAGTTTGGACCGTTTATGATTAATATTTTCATTATTAAAATTTGCTAAAATTACATTTTTTTCTTAAATTAATATTTATTTTTGACAATGAACTGGGATGTAACAATAACCGATTTTATTGGATTTTTGAAACTGGAAAAATCTCTTTCATTAAATTCTATTGAAGCATACAAGCGTGATGTAAAGCATTTTGTCAATTTTATAAATTACAAAAAACTAAATTTAAATCCCGAAGACGTTGCTTTAAATGATATTGAAAATTTTATAAATTATGTAAATACATTAGCCATTAATCCTCGCTCGCAGGCACGAATGATTTCTGGGATTAGGGCTTATTTTAAATTTCTAATATTAAACGATTATATAAATACCGACCCAACATTACTACTCGAAATGCCACGTATAGGGCGAAAGTTACCAGTTTTTTTAAATATCGAAGAAATTGATAAATTAATTTCAACTATTGATTTAAGCAAAGCAGAAGGACATAGAAATAAAGCAATAATCGAAACCCTTTATAGTTGTGGCTTACGAGTATCTGAACTAACAGAATTAAAAATCTCAAATTTGTATTTTGACGAAGAATTTATAAAAGTTATAGGTAAAGGCAACAAGGAAAGACTTGTTCCTATTAGCAAAAAAGCTGTTAGAGATATTAATTATTATTTCGAAAAATCGAGAAACCACCAGCAAATTCAAAAAGGTTTCGAGAACTATGTTTTTTTAAACAGACGAGGCAAAAAACTTACAAGAGTTATGATTTTTACCATCATTAAAGAGTTGTGTGCAATAAGCGGTATTAAAAAAAATGTTAGTCCACATACATTTAGGCATTCGTTTGCTACACATTTAGTTGAGGGAGGTGCCGATTTGCGTGCAGTACAGGAAATGCTCGGACACGAGTCAATTATTACAACAGAAATTTATACCCACCTCGACCGCCAATATCTTAAAGAAACAATACTTAAATACCACCCAAGAAAATAATAAAAAAAATGCATTAAATTTTGATACTGATAATAGATTAAAAATTAAACACAAATTTTATATCTTTGCAAGATTTTTTTATAATTATTGTACTTTGTTATGAATGTAAAATTTAATGAATATAAGCAATTTAGTCTATCTCAAATAAATCAAGATATAATTAAACATTGGGAAAAAATATCTGCTTTCGAAAAGAGTATCGAAACCCGAACAAACGATTATGTTTTTTATGAAGGTCCGCCATCGGCGAATGGAACTCCTGGTATTCACCATGTTATGGCACGAACTATAAAAGATATTTTTTGCCGTTACAAAACTTTAAAAGGTTATAGAGTTAGACGCAAAGCGGGTTGGGATACGCATGGTTTGCCTGTTGAGCTTGGAGTTGAAAAAAATTTAGGTATCACAAAAGAAGATATAGGTAAGAAAATTTCTGTTGAAGATTATAACAGTGAATGTAAAAAAGATGTAATGAAATATACCGACCAATGGGAAAATCTCACAACACTGATGGGATATTGGGTCGATATGCAAAATCCTTATATAACATACGACAATAAATATATCGAAACTCTATGGTTTTTGCTAAAAAAATTATACGAAAAAAAATTACTTTATAAAGGTTATTCAATTCAGCCATATTCACCGGCAGCCGGTACTGGATTAAGCACACACGAACTTAACCAACCGGGGTGTTACAAAAATGTTAAAGACACTACTATTGTTGCTCAATTTACAGTTAAAAAAGCTCAAAACTCAGAATTTCTTTTTGAAAATATATCCGATGAGTTGTTTTTTCTTGCATGGACTACAACTCCGTGGACTTTACCATCGAACACCGCATTGGCAGTCGGAAAAGAAATTACTTATTATAAAGTTAAAACTTATAACCAATATACATTTAAGCCGATTGTAGTTATTTTAGCAAAAGACCGTTTTAACTATTATTTTAACGAAAAAAACAAAGACTTAGATTTAACCGAATATAAGCCTGGCGATAAAAATATTCCTTTTAAAATTATTAGCGAATACAAAGGAAAACAACTTGCAGGAATTTATTATAATCAACTAATACCATGGCAAACTCCAATCAACGGAGATGCTTTTAAAGTCGTTACTGCCGATTTTGTAACAACCGAAGACGGTACAGGTATCGTTCACATTGCACCTAGCTTTGGTGCCGATGACTTTAGAACAGCTAAATTAAATAACATCGGTTCATTAACATTAGTCGATAAGCAAGGTAAATTCATTAATGGGTGTGCCGAATTTTCAGGCAGATATGTAAAAAATGAATACGACGAAAATGTAAATCCCTCTAACGATAGCGTTGATATTGAATTAGCAATAAAATTAAAAAAAGAAAACAAAGCTTTTAAAGTCGAAAAATACGAGCACTCATATCCACATTGCTGGCGTACCGATAAACCAATTTTATATTATCCGCTCGACTCGTGGTTTATTAAAACTACTGCATACAAAGAAAAAATGCTCGAACTAAACGGAACTATAAATTGGAAGCCACAATCAACAGGTACAGGGCGTTTTGGACAGTGGCTCGAAAATTTAGTCGATTGGAATTTATCACGTTCTAGATATTGGGGCACACCACTACCAATTTGGTTTAGCGAAGATAAAAGCGAAGTAAAATGTATTGGCTCGTTAACAGAATTGAAAAATGAAATCGAAAAGTCTGTTGCTTCTGGTTTTATGGAATCAAATCCATTAAAAGACTTTGTTGAAAACGATTTTTCAAAAGAAAACTATTCAAAATTCGATATTCACCGCCCTTATGTTGATAGAATTATTTTAACATCAGAAAGTGGTAAAAAAATGTTTAGAGAACCCGATTTGATAGATGTATGGTTCGATTCAGGTGCAATGCCCTATGCACAAATGCATTATCCATTCGAACATAAAAACGATTTTAAAGAATATTATCCTGCCGATTTTATTGCCGAAGGAGTTGACCAAACAAGAGGATGGTTTTTTACGCTTCATGCTATTGCAACAATGCTTTTTGATTCGGTAGCATTTAAAAATATTATTTCAAATGGCTTAGTATTAGATAAAAACGGCAATAAAATGTCGAAACGGTTAGGTAATGCTGTAAACCCGTTTGATGCAATTGAAAAATATGGAGCCGACCCACTACGTTGGTACATGATTACTAATGCTCAGCCATGGGATAATTTAAAATTCGATGATGAAGGGGTTGATGAGGTAAAACGTAAGTTTTTTGGTACGCTATATAACACTTATTCGTTCTTTGCTCTTTATGCAAATGTTGATAAATATAACGGTAAAGAAAATTTAATTGAAATTTCGAAACGCCCTGAAATTGACAGATGGATAATTTCTTTACTAAACTCGTTAATAAAAGAAGTTGATGAGTGTTTAGATAACTATGAACCAACAAAGGCAGGACGTGCAATTCAGGACTTTGTATCAGAAAATTTAAGCAATTGGTATGTGCGCTTAAACCGAAAAAGATTCTGGGGAGGAGAAATGAATGAAGATAAATTATCGGCTTACCAAACCCTTTACGAATGTCTTTTAACTATTGCAAAACTTTCTGCTCCAATAGCACCGTTTTATTCCGATAAATTATATCTCGATTTAATTTCTGTTACACAAAGCGAACATTTCGAATCGGTGCATTTATCCGTATTTCCGACATATAATAATACATTAATAGATAAGCATCTTGAAGAAAAAATGGATATAGCACAAAAAATAACTTCAATGGTGCTTGCACTTCGTCGAAAAGTAAATATTAAAGTACGTCAGCCACTTCAAAAAATAATTATACCTGTGCTAAGCAACGAATTTTCTGAAAAACTAATGTCGGTAAAAGAACTCATTCTTAACGAAGTAAATGTTAAGGAGTTGCAAATATTAGACGAAAATTCTAACATGCTTGTTAAAAAAATAAAACCTAATTTTAAAACTCTTGGACCAAAATACGGTAAAGACATGAAGTTGGTTGCAAATGCAATAGCAACGCTTAATCAAGAAGAAATTAACAATATAGAAAAAAACGGAAAAATATTAATTACCTCTAACGAAAAGCAATACGAAATCAATTTATCCGATGTCGAAATAACTAGTCAGGATATACCTGGATGGCTGGTAGCTACTGAAGGAACAATTACTATTGCATTAGACATTAACGTATCCGATACACTAAAATTTGAAGGTATAGCTCGCGAGTTGGTTAACAGAATTCAGAATATTAGAAAAGAAAGCGGGTTTGAAGTAACTGATAAAATAAATATTAATATTATGTCTAACGACTTGATAAATAATGCCGTAAATAAACATAAAAATTATATATGTTCTCAAACATTAGCATTATCAATAAATATTTTAGATAAATTGGAACAAAAAAATTCATATACCGTAGAAATTGACAATAGCTTGCAAACGCAAATACAAATATTAAAAAATTAAAATTATGATTATGAAAGAAAAAACAAGATACACAGATAAAGAGTTACAAGAGTTCAAGGAACTAATTATAGAAAAACTCGAAAAAGCAAAAAAAGATTACGAAATATTAAAAGCAGCTTTAAATAATACCGATGGCAACGATATTACCGATACTTCACCAACATTTAAGGCACTCGAGGAAGGTGCAAATGTATTATCAAAAGAAGAGGTGGGTAAATTAGCTCAACGGCAAGAAAAATTTATTCAGCATTTGCAAGCAGCACTTGTACGTATTGAAAATAAAACCTATGGAATTTGTCGCGAAACAGGTAAATTAATACCAAAAGAACGTTTACGTGCCGTACCACATGCCACTTTGAGCATTGATGCAAAAAACAATCAAAAATAAATAACAATAATTAACAAAATAATATGCCCGAAATACAAATCGGGCATTTTTTTACCTGTTTTTTTAATAATTTTGCAAATCAAAAATAATAAATGAAAAAATTAAAGTTCGCAGTACTGGTAGTACTTTTGGTTTTAGTTGCCGACCAGTTTTTTAAAGTTTGGATAAAAACACACATGCTTTTAGGCGAAGAATATAGTGTTTTTGGAAATTGGTTTTATTTGCACTTTACAGAAAATAATGGAATGGCATTTGGAATTGAGTTTGCCGGCAAATTTGGGAAAATTTTATTAAGTTTATTAAGAATTGTTGCAGTAGCCGGAATCGGTTACTATATATACATATTATGTAAAAAAAACGAGCCAACCGGATTAATTATTAGTTCTGCATTAATTTGGGCAGGTGCTTTCGGAAATATTATTGATAGTAGTTTTTATGGAATGATTTTTAGTGAAAGTTCACCAATTTGTGGCGATTGTACACCTGCAATGTTATTTCCCGACGGTGGCGGATATTCTACATTTTTACATGGCAGAGTGGTTGATATGCTTTACTTTCCTATAATTGAAGGGCATTTCCCACAATGGTTCCCTTTTTGGAAAGGTGAAAGCTTTACTTTTTTTAGACCTGTATTTAACTTAGCCGATTCGTCAATAACGACAGGAGTTTTAATGATTATTGTTTTTCAAAAAAGATATTTTAAAAAACATAACGCAACAAATTTAAACAATTAAAAAAATTATATTATTTTTGGAACTAATTTTGAATGGTATCGTATAAGAAAAAGTTAAAATGAATTTTATGCAAAAATATTTCTCCTTTTTATTATTAATTTTCTTTACAATATCTTTTTTTTGGGGATGTAATAACAATAATACTTCTTTAAATAACGATTCAGACACTACAGTTTCAATACTTAAAGAACATTCAAAAAAAGTAAAAAAAATATTCTACAATGTTCCTTCACCAATTGAAATGGCAGATGTTTTACATAATTCAAATGCATTATATAATTCAGAAATATTAGTCCCTTTTAAAAATGTGGATAAATACGTTAATGTTCCAAAACAAGCATTAATTCTTGGTGTTTATGGTAGTGACCTTAGCTATGTTAGATTATTCGACCAAATTCAACAATCTATAAATTATTTATCGTCAATAAAAAAACTTACAGAAGAACTTAATATCCCCGAAACTGAGGGCTCTTTTACAGTTAGCCGATTAGAGAATAATATGGATAACCGCGACTCGCTTCTTCAGATTGTATCAGAAACTTATGCATCGGCCGATTCTTATTTAAAAGAAAATGAACGCGGAAATACTGCTACTCTTATTATCTTAGGTGGCTGGATTGAAGCACTTTATTTATCCACAAATATTATCGATTTCGATAATCCCAAAAACAAACAAATTATTGACAGAATTGCCGAGCAAAAATATTCGTTAAGTAATCTTATAGAATTAATTAAATGTTACCCAAACGACAAAGAACTAAAAGAATATTTACCATTAATGAACGATTTATATAATAAATTTAGTTTAGTAGATATTATATACGAAAAGGGTAATGTTGTTACCGACGAAAATAAAAAGTTAACAACAATAAATAGTAAAGTTACTATTACTATTACTAAAGACAATTATGAACAAATAAAAAATAAAATTTCCGAAATACGACAAAAAATATTAAAATATTAATCAAATAAAACTAGTGCATTATGAATAAGAGAATATTGAAATTGGTTGTTTTAGCTTTAATAGTTGCTGTACCTGTATTGGTAAATGCACAATGTAAAGGTTTTACCAAAAAAGAATGTTTGCCACAAATTAAACCTTATGTTTACAATGGCCAACTTAATAGTGCAGTGTTAAACGAAGGAGATGTAGCCGAACTATTACTTACATTTTACAATAACCAAGATTATCGAATTTATATTTGTTCACAAGAACTTTTAGGCAATGTAGAATTTAAACTTCTTGATACAGATAGAAATACATTATTTTATAACAAAGATCACGACTATGTGAAATTTTGGGATTTTAAATCAAATTCAACCCAACAACTAATTGTACAAGTTAGAGTTCCACAAAGCGAAGTAAAAAAAGAAATCGTTAACAGTGGCTGTGTTTCAATAATTGTAGGCTTTAAAGAATAAATAATTTTTATAAAGAAAATTGTAAACCCATTAAAATTTTAATGGGTTTTTGTTTTTTGTATTAATTAAAGTTATAATTTTATAGAAAATAAAAAATCTTTTTATGAAACTATTTGTTATAGCTTTAGTAATGATTCTTTTTTGCAAAATTTCTGTTGCAAAAGAATATCAAGGAAACGAGGCAAATGTTATTATTAATGGAGCAAAGATTATTAGACTAACCGATAATAATAGCTTTCCAAACTATATTCAATTTGAGCAAAACAATTTTATCCCCGATCAAAAATTTAACTTGTGGATTAATAAATATTTTAAACAAAAAAATAAATTTTCATTTGTTGAATTAAAAAGATATACCGATAAAATTGGAATTACTCATATAAAACTACAACAAATGTTTCAAAATATATTAATCGATAATGCTATTGTTACCTTACATTCTAAAGATGGATTAATAAACTCGATTAGCGGTACTATTTATACAGATATATTAATTCAAAATAATGTAAGCATAAACAAGCAAACATCAATTGAAATATCAAAAAAACAAATGAATGCAAAACAATATATGTGGGAAGATAATAGTGAAGAAAATTTGTTAAAAACCCAAACACATAATAGCAATTCAACATATTACCCAACTCCGGAATTAAAAATTGTATATAAAGATAAGAAGTTTAAATACACTTATAATCTTACCATTTATGCCAAAAATCCTATCGATAAAAAAGAATTTTTTGTAGATGCTGAAAATGGGAAAATATTAGAAACCCGTCAAAGGTTATATTTTTCAGATGTTAATGGTACTGCTGTAACAAAATATAGTGGTAATCAAACCATTGTAACAGATAGTTATTCTGGTAGCTATAGATTACGTGAAGCCGGAAGAGGAAATGGCATAGAAACTTATAATGCAAATATGGGGACCAGCTACACTTCAGCTACCGATTTTACAGATTCTGATAATTATTGGAACAACATTAATGCACAGCAAGATGAGGTTGCAACAGATGCACATTGGGCATCTGAAAAAACTTATGATTTTTATTATAATAATTTTGCCTTTAATAGTATTGATAATGCCGGCTTTGGATTACTTAGTTATGTGCATTACGATTTGGTTGCAGCCGGATATGGAAATAATGTTAATGCTTTTTGGGACGGACAAAGAATGACCTATGGCGATGGTGATGCAACATATTCGCCACTTACAACAGTCGATATTGCTGGACATGAAATTACCCATGGGTTAACAGAATTTAATGCAGGACTTGTGTACCAAGATGAATCAGGTGCTTTAAACGAAGGTTTCAGCGATATTTTTGGAACTTCTATAGAGTTTTATGCTAAGCCATCAACGGCTAACTGGACTATTGGCGAAGAAATTGGCTCTCCATTTAGGTCACTGCAAGACCCAAATATTTATGGAGACCCCGATACTTATCAAGGAACAAATTGGTATACCGGAACAGGTGACAATGGCGGAGTTCACACAAACAGCATGGTTATCGGACATTGGTATTATTTATTAGTAAACGGTGGTACCGGCACTAACGATATTGGAAATAATTATTCGGTTACAGGTATTGGAATTACTGACGCACAAGCAATAGCTTTTAGGTTGCTAACAGTTTATTTACAACCAAACTCAACATACGAAGATGCAAGGTATTATTCTATTCAATCTGCAATCGATTTATTTGGTCCTTGCACTCCTCAGGTAGCAGCAACAACAAATGCAATGTATGCTGTAGGGCTTGGAACCCCTTATATTCCTGCAGTTGCTGCCGATTTTTCTGCACCTATTACAACTGCATGCTCGGTTCCTTTTACTGTTAATTTTCAAAATTTATCAAATAATGCTTCTACATTTTTGTGGGATTTTGGCGACGGAACAACAAGCACTTTAGCCAATCCTTCACATGTATATAATACTTTAGGTGTTTACAATGTTTCGCTTTTTGCCGATGGCGGAGCATGTGGTAGCGATACAATTATTAAATTGAATTATGTTTCGGCAAGTAATTTAAATCCATGTACAGTAATTTTACCTTTAAATGGGACTGCCGATTTACAAACTTCTTGCAGTGGTAAATTGTTTGATGGTGGCGGTGCCTCGGGTAATTATGCTGATAATTCAGATGCTTTTGTTACCATTTCTCCATCAGGAGCATCGAGTATTAATTTAAATTTTATTTCGTTCGATGTTGAACCAGGTGATGCAGGTTATTGCAATTACGATTATCTCGAAATATTTGATGGTCCAAACACAAGCTCAACCTCACTTGGCAGATGGTGTAATTTAAATGGAAGTCCTGGTAATATAAATACTTCGGGTGGTTCGGTTACTATTCAGTTACATAGCGACCAAGGTTTAAATCTTTCAGGTTTCGAAATGGACTGGACATGTACATTACCAAACTCACCACCGGTGGCAAATTTTTCAAATTCTCAAGTTACAACGTGT
>Ga0172375_10007963_pt1 | contig 14389 bp, 14 predicted proteins | sample LakKiv1m_FD_114537 | JGI IMG/M metagenome (GOLD analysis project Ga0172375, IMG submission 114537) | Freshwater microbial communities from Kabuno Bay, South-Kivu, Congo - kab_092012_11.1m | ecosystem: Environmental > Aquatic > Freshwater > Lake | place: Democratic Republic of the Congo... | reverse complement strand
TAAATTAATCTTAGGTAATTCAATATATTTTTTTTTGATAAAATATACACTGTATACGGCTGTGCCTGTAATAGATAAAATCAGAAAAGCCCAACCACAACCTGTAAAACTAAATTTTTTTGTTAAAAACCATAGTATGACTAAGTAACAGGGTGCGGTGACAGATAAGAATAAGGATAGAAAACGTGGATTATTGATTTGGATAAAGATTGAGAGAATCCATGAAATCCCTCCTAGAAACATCGCAATTGCAAGAAGCCGAGTAACAAAAACACTTTTTATAAAATCGCTCCCAAGCCATAAAACAAGAATTTCTTTGGCAAATACGAACAATAATAAACACCCCAGCCCATATAATAATATCGTATATTTTAATGATACATAAAACAAGCGTTTAGCTTTTTTTTGATCTACACCCTCAAAGAAACTAGCAGCAGGAAAAATAACCGGGGCAATTCCAGCGCCGATCAGGCCGATCTTTGAAACTAATGAATAAGGGATCGTATAATAACCGATCACAGAAACAGAAATAAGAGTGCCGAGTAAAACTGTATGGATATTTAATTGAACCCAATTCATAACCCTCTGAACAATTAGCCATAAACTAAAAGAAACAAATTTTTTAAAAGATGGTAATGCAAGAAACCCTCGGAACCTAGATTCCGGGATAATTTTTAAGCTGACGATGTACCAAATTAAAGTAAAAAAAAGTTCTATAACCACTAACCATATAATAATTAATTTTAAGCTGCCGCCTACCGAAAGCACTATAAGCGGCGTAACCTGCGATAAAGTAATATTCAATATTGTAATGATGTTAACTATATCAAATCTCTGATAAGCTTGAGTTGTACCCATAAATACAGATTTAAGTAAAAGAAATAGAACTAGGGGTGAGGCGATAATGGATATTGCCGTAACTTCAGGAATTAATTTTGGACTGACGATAAAAAATCGGGAAGCCAGTGCGGGAACAAAAAGGCAAAAAAGCATAATACCGACAACCCCTAAAACAAGGATTAAAAATACGGATGTCCAATATACCCTGCTAATATTCAATTTATCCTCTTTTCCCAATGACTCTGAAATATATTTAGTAGTAGCCGTGCCCAGGCCGCAATCGAATATCGTAAAATAACCGATAAGTACCCAAACAATGGAAAATACCCCAAAAAGCTCCATACCAAGCTGCTTAACTATGCAAGGCGTTGTAAAGAAGGCCACCAATAGAGGAATAAATTGGCCCGCTGTATTCAAAATAGAATTTTTAATGAGTAATTTTTTTGAAACAAAAGACATTGTATTATCGGGCAAAAAAAGCCTTTGCTTGTTCGTAGCGCTGGGGTGTCCCTATATCAATCAGGGGTTCATTCGTAACAAAACCATAGATACCTTTATTAATTAATTTGGGGAAAAAATCATACTCAAGCGAAATAGGCGCACCTTGCGGAATTAAAACCAGGAGTTTTTTATTTAAAATATATATACCCCCATTAACAAAATTATTTTCGTTTTCTATTTTTTCCTGAAAAGCAGTTATCCTTGCGTCACTATTAATTGTTAGTGAGCCAAAGTCTTTAGAGTCTTCTTTGCCGGCCACTACCATGGAAAGATCGGAGTTTTTTGTAATATGAAAATCATAAAATTTTTCCAGGCTCAAACGACAAAAAGAATCTCCGTTCATAACTATAAAAGGATCGCTTTTAATAAAATCTTGGGCGTTTTTGACTGCGCCGCCGGTTCCAAGCGCCCTATCTTCTCTTGAAAAAACTAAGTCAAACGTATTTTCCCTCTTTTGATAATAGTTCTGAATATACTCACCGTGGTATCCCAGACAGAGGATAAAACGCTTTAAACCGAAAGATAAAACATACTCAATCAGAATATCGAGAAAAGGCCTGCCAAGTATTTCTGCCATTACCTTAGGCCTGTCTTTAATGACCGGACTAAGGCGTTCTCCTTTACCCCCGCATAAAATTAATACATCTATATCTTTCATTTTTAGTAGAAATCCTGCGTGGAATACATAATAACCTGGCTGCCTAATTTCTCAAAAGAAAAAGGCACATAGAGAATATTTTTTAACTTTTCTTTTATCTTAATTTGGTCTGCGGGTTCGACAAACAAAAGAATAAACCCTCCTCCCCCTGCACCCAACAGTTTTCCTCCAAGGGCACCGGCCCGGCGCGCAGTTTCATAAATAGAATCAATTTCATTTGAAGAAATCATAGTCGTAAGGCTGCGCTTAATTACCCATGAATCATGAAGAAGTTTGCCGAAATCTTTTATGTCAGAAGAACCACTATTAAGCATATCAATTGCCTTATCCACCATCCCCTTCATTTCGCTGAGCTCTTTTTTCAATTCCGCGGTTTTTCTAATTTGCTCACCGGCAATATCTGAGGCATTCCTGGAAAAACCGGTAAAGAAAAGCATTAGGTGGCTCTGGAATAAATCGATCCTTTCCTTAGGAATAGTTACAGGATAGACATAGAACCCGTCATTGCTCCCGAAATCAATTTTATTTAAACCCCCAAAAGCAACGGCAACCTGATCCTGAGCACCAACATTTTCCTTGATGAAATTGTGTTCTACATTAATTGCATCGCGAGCCAGCTGCCTTTTAGTGACCATTTTTCCCTTAAGGGCATTCAATGCCTGCAAAAAACCGACAGTAAAAGCCGAACTAGAACCAACTCCGCTCCTCGCGGGAATATCGCTAGTATGTATCATTTCAATCCCGCTCTTAACATCCATAAATTTTAGGCATTCGCGCACAGACGGATGTTTAATCTCCTCAACCGACTGGGTCTCTTCGCGCTCCACGTACCTTATGCGGTATTTATGGTTAAAAAATGGCGGCAAATAGCGGCAGCTGATATAGCAATATTTATTTATGGTAGTGCTTAAAACCGTCCCGCCGTTTTCTTTATACCAAGCGGGATAATCTGTACCCCCTCCGAAAAATGAAATTCTTAAAGGCGTACGCGTAATAATCATATATAGTCCTCTTTAGTTTTGTTTTTTGTCTTGTATCTCTTTGCGATACCAGTCAATCGTCTTAGCGATGCCCTCACGGATATCTATCTTGGCTGAAAAATTCATAAGCTTTTGTGCTTTGTGCACATCTATTAGCCTCACCGGAATCATTGAAGGTCTGCTGGTGTCATATTCTATTTTTGCATTTTTATAACCGTCAATTTCAAGCGCCATCTGCAGAATATCTTTTAAACTATAAGCCTTGCCTTGCGCTATATTAACGGCGTCAAAAGAATCAATTTTTCCCGCGGCCAAAATTAAACCATCAATAAAGTCGTCAATATAAATTAAATCCCTGATATCGTTGCCCGTACCCCAGATTTTAATAGGGTCATTCCGCTCTATCACTTTTCTTAAAGTAGCTGCCATCATATGGGAGGTTGCAAAATCAAAATCGTCATAAGGCCCGAAGATGTTTGAAGGCCGCACAACAACACAAGGCATAGGATTTTTGAGTTTTTGCGAATACAAGCGGCATAAAATTTCGGTAAATCTTTTCATCCATGCGACACCAAAATAAATATCATAAGGATCCTCATCAAACATCTCTTCTTCCCTAACAGGCCTGTCGGCTGAAGGAGGATAAGCAGCGTTGCTGCTTAAAAAAATGAATTTTTTGACTCTTGCTAAGTATGCGGCTTCAAGCATCTGAGAATTCATTATTATATTAGGCGTTACGTGTACTAACGGAGTAGTTGCTATCACGGCAGCCCCAGAAGTATTTGCCGCACACATAAACACATAATCTATACCACTAACTGCCTTTTTGCAATCATCCATATTAAACAAATCGCATTTTTCATATACAATCTTCTCGTCAAAAATAACTGGTTCTTTCCTGTGAATAGTAGCCCGAACATTGGCACCCAGTTCAATGAGTCTTTTTACTAAATTAGCTCCTATAAAACCCGCCCCGCCAGTAACTAAAACATTTTTTCCTTTAAACATTATTCTTCCCTTTATCCCTCAAAGACAAGTATGGATTCTTAATCGGCCACTTAATGTTAAGATTATGGTCATTCCAGAGGATAGTAAATTGCCCAAGACGATCATAATAAGTTGACTGTTTGTAATGAAATATGGTCTGATCGCTTAAGACTAAATGGCCGTTCCCAAACTTGGGCGGGACTAAAACCTGTAACCTATTATCTTCCGATAATACAAAAGACTCCCATTTTCCGTATTGAGCGCTATCCTTGTCCCAATTAACCACTACCAGATAAAATTCCCCATAAAGACAAGAAATCAATTTCCAGGTTTTATTATCACCGTGTATGCCTCGTAAAACATGTTTTTTTGATATTGAAATATCATCCTGAATAAAATCTACATTTATCCCAGCTCCCTTATAAAGTTCCTGATTATAAGTTTCTACATAGGTTCCCCTGTGGTCTTTAAAGATTGTCGGTGGTTTAATCAAGATGACGCCATCAAGTTTGGTTTTAAAAATCTCCATTTTTTATCCTTCGAATTTTTAGCTTACCCCTTATCATTTATTATATAAGCGGGAATAGGCTTTTTCTCGCCATAGGCAATAATCCAGGCCCAGTAGCGCATTCTCCCATGAGTAAGATCGTATTCATAAGACCCGGTTTTATCCTTTGAAACGACTAATTCAACAGGCCTAAGCATCAATCCTTGCTTTAACTCATCAGCAATAACTACCGGCGAAGGCTGAATATTTAATTTATTTTTAAGTGCATCCTCAAGATTCAAGTAAATATGATGTGTCTCATCAACATCATAGTTAAGTACGCGGATGCTTTTTGTCGGAATAAACACGGGCTGACGTAAAAAAACCTTGTTTAATTCCTCAATCTCTGCCGACGAAAGTTTAAAGTTTACTGAGCGAGCATTTTCTTTAACATGTTCAATACTCATAGTCTGCGTGAGAGCAACAATATTTTTCCGAGATATTAACCAGTTCAGAAAAATTTGTGGCATAGTAACGGCATACTTAGTACAGATCCGCTCAAGAGTAATTTTCTCATTATCCTTTAAACTCATATTCCATCTACTTAAAGGACTGTAGGCTATCAAAGAAAGCCCCAAGCTTTGGCAATATGGAAGGATATCTTTCTCAACTTCTCTATTCAAAAGGTTATATTCTGTTTGTATAGACACGATTTTGTCTGCGGAAAGCTCTACGGCTTCTTTTAGTTGGGAGCATGTAAAATTACTTACTCCCAAAAACCTTACCTTTCCTTGATCTACAAGTTTTAACATTGCTCCCAGGGTCTCTGAAAGCGGCACTTGGGGATTCGGCCATTGTATTTGATAAAGATCGAAGTAATCTATATTCAACCTTTTAAGACTCATTTCAGCTGAACGTAAAACTTCCAAAAAAGTATTATTTACCGGTTTAAACTTACCACTAATAAAAACCCTATTCCTTAAACCCTTTATTGCTTTACCGAGCACCTCCTCGGCATGCCCATCCTCATAGTCTTCTCCTGTATCTAAAAAAGTAATACCCTCTTTAATACCCGAAAGAAATACCTCTATCCTTCTCTGAATTTTTTCAGGAGAAGTATTTGTTCGGCTCCCTGCCCCTATTGAACCCTGCCCGATAGCCGATATTATTGCTTGAGTTTTCCCGAGGTTTCTATATATCATAATTAACCCAAATCAGAGTAATTGCTCTAAATTTAAACTCGATCCACTAATTCGGGATGAGCCCTACGAAAATCATTTGTAGCTTTAGTTACGCTAAGCGTTTGTCTCCCCTTTTGGATAGTAACCAGATGTTTCTTATACCTTAGGATCTCAAATTTAAGGGCGTATTCCCGCAATTCCTCTAAGCTTATTTTGTAAGGTTTATAGAAAAATTCAGAAGTTTCATTAAGTATGCGTTGATACCAATCAGTCTTCTTCCAGAGTGCCCCCCGTTCTTCGGAAGTAGATAAAAAAAGCTTATCCCGCTGACATTGCTCAAAAAGCTTAGTGCCCGGAAAAGGCGTTGCGATTGACATTTTAAAAGAATCAACATCAAGCATCTCTATCAACCTGTAAGTTTCATCCAGTGTCGTTTTGGTATCTTCCGGCATGCCCATGATAAAAAAGGCTGCTAAATGAATATCCGGATGCCTTCTGAATGATTTAACCACGCTGAATATCCTTTCGTCAGAAAGCTGTTTGTGCATAACTTTGTTTCTTATAAAATCAGAGCCGCTTTCAATGGCAAGAAAACAATACGCGAATCCTGCCTCTGCCAATAAATCAACCACCTCATCATCAAGGGTAGCTGTCATAATACCGTTAGGCATATCAAAAGAAATATTTATTTTGGAATCTATAATATACCTGCAAATTTTTTTAATCCTTTCTTTATCAAGGGTGCAGTTATCATCCATTATATTAAAATAACGCACGTTATATTTTTTATATAGGTATTCAATTTCTTCAAATACCTTTTCAGCACTTCTGGGACGAAAACGCGCGCCCATAATAAGGTGCATTCCACAAAAGTTACATTTGAAGGGACAGCTTCTGCTGGTTAATATTGGTACGGATGTACCAATATTAAGCTTCTTGGGATTAAACCAGCCGCTTGAATCAAGCCTATAATCATTCAAATTAAACATGTCATAGGCTGCTGGCTGTATCTCATCAAGGTTTTCAACAAATGAATTCTTATTATTGACAAAGACTCTTTTCTGCCTATCTTTGTAAGCAAGCCCTTCAATACTGTTCCAGTTATCCCGATCAGTTGTAAGTATTTTTTCAAGGGATTTTTCTCCCTCACCGATTATAACCGCATCAATATTAGAGCAATTAATTAAAATATCCTTATGGAAAATTGTGGGGTGCATTCCTCCGATAACAACAATAGAAGAAGGACTCATCTCTTTAACCTTATCAACAATTGTTAGGACCATATCAAATTGGGCGGAAAATAGGCAGGTAACACCAACAAAATCAGGCTTAAGCTTTTTTACCTCTTCTTCAACTCTTTGCGTATATGAAAAATTGTCATTTTTGTTACCGTCTAAAAATTTACTTTTTTCAACATTCAAATCCAATATACTTGTCTGGGCATACAACCTTGAGGTGCCGGCTAAATATAATAACGACAGGGGCATTAAAAAATAGCCGGGGCTGCGGATTTTATCAGAATTTTCGGGATTAATCAGTAAAATAGATTTCATTTTTAACTACTCCTTTTAATTATGTTTTTTGTCTAGACTGCAAAATAATTTTTCTTATTCAGATATTCAGCCTGATTTTTCACGAACCAATCCCAGGTCTTTTTTAGTCCTTCTAATAAGGTAGTAGTCGGATTATAATGAATAGTTTTTTGAGCAAGCGATATATCCATTATACGCCTGGGAAAACCCGAAGGTTTCGAAGTGTCAAAATAATAATTAAAATCTATAAAGCTACAGAGCGTCTGGACTAATTCTTTGATTGATACGCCTTTTCCGCTTCCTAAATTTAGGAAGCCGGATTTTGTCCCGTAGTAAAGTGCAAGGATAAGGCCTTCTGCGACATCTTTGCTGTAAGCAAAATCCCTCACTGCTGTTCCATCCCCCCAGATCAAAACCGGGTCTTCTTTATGATAAATCCTGTACATTAAAGAAGGTACAACCATGGCATTATTCGGGTCGAAATTGTCACCAGGTCCATAAACATTACATGGCCTGACAACAGCAAAATTATTCAAACCGTATTGAATTTTATAGGCATTGATTTGCATCTCCGCCATTCTTTTGGCCCAACCTGGAAACATGTCCATGGGCATGCCTTCATTATTATCCGATTCGCGAAAAATTTCGGCGTTCGGATACGCCCCAATAGAGCTTGTATAAACAATCTTTTCTACCTTGTTAATTCTACAGGCTTCCAGTAAATTAGTATTCATCATCAACAAAGGAACAAAAAAACTGGCAGGTTTCTTCACTGTAACGTCTATAGATCCTTTGATCCCAGCTATATGAAAAACAAAATCCCTTCCCTTAGTTATTTTTTTACAGAAACTATAATCCGTCAGGTCGCCGAAAATATTCTTAATATTTGCACCTAGTCTGATTTTATCAAGCGAAACTACCGTTACGTCTGCGCCTGCATCCTTAAGTAAACTCACTACCTGTCTACCAATAAGTCCTGTGCCACCTGTAACTAAAGCGACTTTTCCCGAAAAACTCTTAAGAACCATTTCATCAATCATAGACTATTCCTTTATGCATGCTGAAATCGGCCGATCATAACCATAAACATAAATCCAAGCCCAATAACGCAGACGCCCTTGAACCAAATCATATGTAAATCTACCTGAATTATCCAAACTAGGCACCAACTGGACAGGTTTTAAGATTTTATTTTCTTTGATATCTCTTGCAATGGCCAAAACATCCGGCTGCAGGTTAAACCTATTCTCAAGAGCTTCTTTGAGTGTAAAATATATTTTTTCTTTCTCTGAGCTAAGCATGCGGATTGACTGAACCGGCACCTCCATTAATTGCGGCCTGAAGGCTTTGCTTAAATTCTCAAAATCCTCTCTTTCAAGGCAAAAATCACTACTTAAAGCATTTTCTTTAACGTGTTCGGGATTTAGCGTCTTTGGTATTGGTAAAACATTATCATGCATAATTAACCAATTAAGGATAATCTGCGTAGGAGTCTTTTGATATTTCTCTGAAACTTTCTTTAATAGTTGTTCTCCCTTTGAGCTGCGCCTCAAAGGAGTATAAGCTATAATCATTAAACCGCTTTCCTTTACGTAAGGAAAAATTTTCTCCCCAACACTGCGCTCAAACAAATTATACTCAATCTGATCCGATTCAATTTGAAAATCACTCGCCTTCTGGGCGGATAAAAGATCGTCCATAGTAAAATTACTCACCCCAATATGTCGAATTTTTCCCGCAGACTTAAGTTCTACCAATGCTTTAATAGTTTCTTCCAGAGGAATAACGGGATTAGGCCAATGTATCTGATAAAGGTCAACATAATCCGTACCCAAGCGCCGCAAACTCTTCTCTAGCGAAGTTTTCACATCCTGGTAACCGTTATGCTCTGGATTAAATTTAGTCGAGATAAAAACCTTTTCTCTTATACCCTTAATTGCCATCCCAACAACTTCTTCAGAATGCCCCCTGCCATAAATTTCCGCAGTATCGATTAAGGACATCCCCAAATCAATACCTGAGCGTAAAATTTCTATCCGATGATTATCGCCAAGAGGATCCTCACCTTCAGTTCCTTGACCGATACAGGGAAGACTAAAATTCTTAAATTTTTTTAACTTTAACATGATTATAATTTATTTGGTTCTCCACAAAATTAAGGAGTAACCATCGTGATAAAGGCTTCCGAAATATATCCTCTGCGCTTTTAAAATCCGAACCCTCTTTTTTTCTTCCAATTCTCTTAGCCGTGCCAAAAAACCTGATAAATACCCTCTTTTTCTATCAAACTTTAAAGCCAAATAATCAAGCAGGTTTTGCCCTTCATAAAGCTCTTCTATTGTTTCAAGGTGTAAACACAAAGATACCTTATTAGCCATTAAGTATTTTAAAAAAGGCTCAAAGTTAGATCCCAATTGTTCTAAGGTGCCTACGGTTAAAACTGCGCTGTTTGGCAAAAGTCTATAATTAAAATCCGGTTTAAATAAATTGAAACTCTTGCCAATTAAATTTGTATTGTTAAATTGATTAAATCTTTTAATTATTTTAACGCTTGCCAGAGACCAATCTAAACCAATTATTTGTTTTTTTGGAAATAATTTGGCTAAAATGGCAAGCTGCTGGCAAGATCCGCATCCGAATTCATAGATTGCGTCTTGATCCCTGAAATATTTAATGAATAGCCATCTCCTTAAAACATCAACAAAATCAAACTCAAACCTGTCGCTTGTAGGAATAATAAAATCGCGATTCAATCTTATCGGCTGGCCACCCCTTATAAATTTTGGCGTAAGAGAATATATATCCTTAGTCCTTGCATACTCTTTTAGATTCTGTCCCCAGCCGCGTTCCCATTGGGGCCTCCGGGAAGATCCAGCAATAGAAAAAGTATTTGAATCTATTTTCTCAAGGATGTCGGCGATAATCTTGTCACGCTGTCTCAAATCAATTTTACGATACCTGAAATCCATTTTCTTTATGATATTTTTGCATTGTGGGGGTAAATCCTTGCTATGCACTCCCAGTAACTTTGCAAAATCAGCTTCTTTTAACCTAAAAATTTTCATTTTTCTCTACTTGCTTAAACTCTGAATAAGCTTAGAAAACCACATTCTTTTTTTATAATCCAGGAAAGTTGCTCTTTTTTTCGCCCGGGTAAACTCATTTGTTTCTTCAAGTATCAGGTTTTTAATGTAGTTCCTGATCCCGTTAAGCTCTTGTGCAAATTTCAGCAATTTAAAGTATTTTTTTTCGCCAGAAACCATCTTATCCTTGAGCAACCAGATATGCAAATTAAGCTGGGAAAGCAGGATTATCTTCCTTAAAAATTTAGCAGACATCGTAATTCTTTTTCTCTTGATTAATAAATCTAAATCATGTTCGAGTTGTTTTAATTCTAGGCTATATTTCTTAGCTACCTTGGGTAATAGAACTTCTTTGATTTGAGAAATGGATAATTTGTCAACCAATTCGGCAAAAGTAAAATTGATAACTCTTTTTTCATTCATAAGCTAATCTGCCAACCTTTTAAATCATCCGTATTAAGATTTGTCTTTTTTCTGGCCTGATTCCCTGATGACACTTCGTCTATAATTAGGTTTTTTACCTGATTTCTAATCCCATTCAATTGATGCGCTAACTTCATGAATTTGTTAAAACGCTTGGGATTAATTGTCATATTCTCTTTTGCCTGCCATATTTGCAAGTTAATCTGACTTAAAACGACTGATAAACGAATGATTCGCGCGCTTAGTCTTAACTTTCTTTTCCTTATAATCAAGTCAAGGTCAGCAGTAATGTCCCGCATCTCTTTTGCATAATTAGACCGGGATTTGACTAGTTTTATTTCCTTAATCTGATTAATAGTCAAACAATCCAGCAACTCTGAAAAATCCATCAAACATCTTCTCTCTTTATTAACCATGCAGCTCTTTCCCCCTGCGTTTTGCTAAGTCAGTATTAGATAGATACCACTTTATTGTTCTCTTTATCCCCTCCGTAAAAGGAGTCCTGGCTTCAAAACCTAGAACTTCTTTAGCACGCTGAATATCTAAAATCCTAATTTTATCCCCAGTGGGACGATTGGTATCCCAGACTATTTCTGGTTTATTGGAAGCAAAACCGGCTATTGTTTCAACAACCTCTTTTATGGTACAACCTACACCACTGCCCAGATTAATCGGCACGCATGCCTGAGCTTTCTCCATAGCTAACAACATTCCTTCTACAACATCTTCAGAATAAATAAAATCTCTTACCGCAGATCCATCCCCGGCTACCTTAAGAGGATTTTCACCGCTCATGATACGGTTAATAAGCGATGGAATAACATGTGCTGTACGAGGATCGAAATCATCATAGGGGCCATAAACATTGGCAGGCCTGACAATTCTAACTGCATCCCAGCCATATTCAAATAAATATGCCTCTCCCTGCGTTTCACCTGCACGTTTAGCTATACCCATAAACCGGTCATTCGCCTGCGGAGGCCCACTCCATAAATCGTCTTCTTTGCGCACCGCTAAAGGAGGATACTCACCAATGCTACCCACAAATAAATACCTCTTTACCTTGCAACGAAACGCTGCCTCCATCATATTAGTATTACAAAGTAAAAACGGGACATAGGCACTGGCCACTTTGGAAACGCCAATCTGCGTGTTACCCTTGACAGCCATCAAGTGAAAAACATAATCTTGCCCTTTTGCAGCCTCAAGGCATGTCTTATAATCCCGCAAGTCTCCCCACTGAAACATTGATTCATCAGGCAATACTGCTTTAACCCTTTCCCTACTATCAATTGAAACAACTTTAACTTTTGCGCCTTCCTTAATTAACCTTTTTACTAAAACAGTCCCAATAGTGCCTGTCCCTCCAGTTATAAGAATTCTCTTGTTTTTATACATCTCTTCCTTTATTTACCAATTCACTAACACTTTGCAAATATTTTCAATATCCAAGCCATAATCCTTGCGCATCCACTCCCTATTGCCGTAATTACAGGAATATTTATCGGTAATCCCTATCCGTTTTAATGGCAATACTACGTCTCTATCCGCTAGTATTTCGCTAACCGCACTTCCAACCCCCCCAATAACTGAATGCTCTTCCAGCGTTGCTAATCGTCTTGACCTTTTTACCGCACCTAAAAATAATTCTTCGTTTATAGGTTTTATTCTATACAGATCAACTATTCCTGCATCTATAGAATACCCCAAGAGTTTTTCGGCTACTTCAAATGCCTGATGGACCATTGTGCCGGTAGTAATTATCATCAAATCACGACCGGGCTTAAGAACGGAAAAACCATCGGAAAAAGTATTTTTTTTATCATACAGCAATGGTAGCTTGCCTTTATCAATCCTGACGTATACCGGAGAGTCGCTTTTGTAGGCAATACGTAAAGCCGCAGCAGCGGTTACTGAATCAGCAGGGTTAAGAATTGTAAGCCCAGCCAATGTACGCATTATCGCTATATCCTGCGTTGCATGATGCGTAAATCCATCACTATTATAAACTATTCCAGCACCGGCACCGATTATTGTTACGGGCAGACGCATGCAAACCAAGTCAATCTTGATCTGCTCATAACAACGCTGGGTTACAAAAGGAGCAATTGCGTAAACAAAAACCCTTTTTCCTCCCAAGCATAACCCTGCAGCTACACTAATCATATTTTGTTCGGCAACACCAACATTGATATATTGGCTGGGTAAATTTCTCTTAAATCGTTCAAGACTAAATGCACCCATATCCGCTGTCAAAAATAATACGTCCCTGTCTTTTTTGGCTATCTCGTATAATTCATCAAAAAAGGCATCCCTAATATCAACATTAGATTGTTTATTCTTTTGTTTTAACATCCTAACTCAATTCTCTTCTGGCTAATTCCAAACTATTTCCTTCAGGCACGCTGTGATGCCAGACCAGTTTTCCTTCCATAAAAGAAACACCTTTGCCCTTAATAGTCTTAGCAATTATTACCAGCGGCCTACTATCAAGGCGTGTGCGAAAATCCCCTAAAGAAGTAAACAAGTCTTCATGAGAATGCCCATCAACTACTCTTACATCCCAATTAAATGCTCTCCACTTATCTATTAGGGGCTCCAATGAGAGGCAGTCTTCGGTAAAATCCGTAACACACTGCCGATTACGGTCAATAATAGCTACTAGATTATTCAATTTATGGTGGGCCGCAAACATAGAAGCTTCCCAAACCGAGCCTTCATCGCATTCCCCATCGCCCATTAAAACAACGTTCATAAACTTTACCCTGTTTATCTTTGCGCTTAGAGCTATTCCCGCCCCGATACCCAAACCATGCCCCAATGATCCAGTATCTGCCTCAATACCGGGGATTCTTCTATCCGGATGGCCGCCTAAAATTGAATTATTACTGCAGAAATTCTTCAGCTCTGAAACAGGAAAAAATCCTAAATCAGCCAAAATAGCATATAAAGTTGCTGCGGAATGACCCTTGCTTAGTATAAATCTATCCCTCTGTGGCCAATTCGGATTTTTTACATCAAACTTCAAAATTCCTGAATAAAAAAGCGTAGTAAGAATATCAGCACAGGAAAAAGCCCCTCCTATATGACCTTTCTTGGCACCAGCAATCATCTCAAGCACCTGTCTTCTTACCCACAAAGATTTTATTTTCAACCCTTTAATGTCCATTAAAACGGCCCTTTGAACTTATTTTCATAGCTGTAAAACTCTTCCCCGGAAAGATCGCTCTGGGGAAGCCCTATTTTTTTTTCAACCGCACGAATGATATCAATTGCATTAGGGTAATAACAATCCTCAAGCGGCCGAGTACACGGACAGGGCACTGCCGCGAAACCTAACCTCTTAACCGGCGATTGCAGCATTCCAAAACATCTTTCATTAATAAGGGCGGCGATCTCGGCGCTAAATCCGCAATAAACCCAATCGTTGTCAACAATAATACAGCGGCGGGTCTTCATAACCGATGAGCATATCAAATCTTCGTCAAGCGGATATACCGAAACCGGATCAATCACTTCTATATCAATGCCATGTTTACGGCTAAGTATTTCCGCTGCTTTTACCGCTTCGACAACCATTATAGAAACAGCAATGACAGTTAACACATCTCCTTTTTTTAGAACCATGCCTTTTCCCAAAGGGAAAGGTTCGGGATCAACCGGAACTTCCCCGCTTACGTCATAAAGAAGGCGGTGTTCTATAACAATTACCGGATT
>Ga0172375_10007962_pt1 | contig 14392 bp, 16 predicted proteins | sample LakKiv1m_FD_114537 | JGI IMG/M metagenome (GOLD analysis project Ga0172375, IMG submission 114537) | Freshwater microbial communities from Kabuno Bay, South-Kivu, Congo - kab_092012_11.1m | ecosystem: Environmental > Aquatic > Freshwater > Lake | place: Democratic Republic of the Congo... | reverse complement strand
AGCAGTTGGTACTGCTTGAGGGATTTTTCGAATGCGTTGCAGGCCTTCATCTGGTCAATCACCCGATCCAGATCGGTGTAGTCAAACGCGGCGGTCCATTGCTGGATTTTCTGCATGGCGGAAATGAATGGTTCTGGTTTTCCTTGCCGTGTAAGCACGCGCAGGCAGTCCAGATATTCCTCCCTGAATAACGTTGGTACAATCACTCTGCATGCATTGACAACAGACAATTCTGCGTTCATGACGAGGCGTGCCAGTCGGCCATTTCCATCAATGAATGGATGTACTTCCGAAACGATGAACATTGCAAGCAACGCCCTCGCCATGCCGGGTTGAACCGATGGCAGGAGCTTGCTGCCTTCAATCAGTGTTCCGCGTACGTTTCCCGGTGAAACGAACGTCGTGTTTCCTGCAAAATTCTCACGGTCTTTGAAATCGCCAGGTGATGCGTCCGGGCGTTCTTTCATCAGATCAGCATGGCGTTGCCGCAACTGATGCAAGACAGCTTCTCCTGGTGCCATCGACTGGTTTGACCACCCGGGATCTATGGCCTGCCTGAATACACCGAGAATATCGTGAGAGTCTTTCGGGCGTTGGTCGATAATTTTCCCTTCAAGTACAATTCGCCGAGCTTCAGAGAGATCGAATTCCGTACCCTCGATGAAGTTGCTGAAATAGGATTCCAGAAACGCAAAATTGAAACGCGCGTTTCCGGTTGTGGTTGGTGATGGTTTTTGCATGAGAGGCATTGCTCGCAATGTGGCGGCCAACGTTTCAAAAAGGGCCAAACGCCGGGCATCAAAAGGTGTGCCTGTGGCCAGTGCCTGTCCTGCTGCCGTGGCGAGTCGGGCATTTTTTGTTCCGAGAATGCTGCCGATGAGGTCATTCAATACGCTGAATTCCTTCACAAACTCCAAAGGAGCTGCAATAGTGCGAGCTTCTTCCCTGATGCGGTTGAGAGCTTCAGGGCCTCTCGATTCGTAAATACCGATCAGCCGTTCTTCGACGGCAACACGACCCATGGCTTTTCTGATCGCTCCACGACTCTGGGTGAGGTTTTCCATCAACATGCGTGCTTGAGAGGGAAAAAATATGTTTCGTCCGGACATTGGCTGGTCGCCAGCAACGTAACCATGTCCCTTGACCAGAACAACTTGTAATCCCGGTAAATCAACAACCCTTTTGTAGCTGTAGCTGAGGTGCATCACGCCATCGACGGGCATACCTCCACTGAAGGCACTTCGATAGCCGATTACCGCACCAGGGAAAAGAGCAGCGAGTACTCGTATTCTGTGCAAAGCAATAATTGCCGGCCACTCCTTTTCAGGGCTGGCGCTGAGAACGCCAGAGACAATCCGCTTAAACAACCCGGTTTTCAGGTGCCGTTGTGCAGCTCTTATCTCAGCATCATTGAGTTCTGCATAAAGGATCAGAGAGTCATCGACTGTCGTGTTTTTTCGCGATCTCTTCATTATTTTGTTCGGAATGTCGCGTTATTCGCCCTAATGTGTCGGTTTTGTCGTAAATATTAACTTAAACAAATCCTTGAGAAATGGCAAATGTGTCGAAATAATTCTGGACAGCTTTAAAAAGGTTTTATTCCTGATGTGACGGGCGACGCAATGATATGCGGTGAATTATTGATATGCTTCCTGAAATTTTCCGGGAAATATTGACTCCCGAAGCGGTGAAAATAAAGCTGATCTCCGCATTTCACTATACCTCCATCACTTGGTAGTACCATACCATTTACGGCAAGCTCAGCGTTTTGAGCGGATCGAAACCGTTGCCGTATTCGTGGGGATATCCTTTGGGGTTGCAGATCACTCTGGTCTCGCCGATTGAATACTCCATGGCGGAATGGCAGTGACCACAGATCCAGTAGTCTATTTTATGGGAGAGCACCTCTTTTTCAAGGTCTGACACATATGCCGCATTCAGGAGGTCGTTTTGGTAACCAGGGGCGATTCCTTGTAGTGAGGGGTGATGATGGGTGACCACAATCACGGTGTATCCGAGTCCCGTATAGTGATCGGCATCTTCAAAAAGCCTTTTTTTCTGCTTGTGATGAAGAGCGAGAAGGTACTCCGACCGTAACCGGTGATAATCGGCTCCGACTTTAATCAGCCGATAGTCATTGAGGCCCTGACTGACATCAAACATGGCGATTGGATTGCCGCCAAAAAAGTCTGTCCAGAGCGTTGTCCCGATGATGGCGATTTTCTCCTCTTCCAGGATAAGCTGACCGGTATGTACGTTGTGAAATCCATGCTCGGCGATGGCGTTCTGCCAGGAGTGCTTCTCGATGTTGCCTTGATACCATTCATGATTGCCCTCAATGACGAAAACGTCTCTGAACTGCTTTGAGCACTGCGAAAGAAAACCGAACCATGTCTGTTTTCTGCTCAGCAGCCCGATATCTCCAGCAAGGATGAGCACGGACTCATTGTCTTCGGCAAGTTCCGGAACCTGCCAGTTCTCGCTGCTCTCTTCTCGACAGAACTCGTTATGGATGTCGGACATGACTCTGAAAAGCATCAGTGCTTACAGTTGAGGTTCATTATATTGTGAGGGGAGACATTGGCTCCATTTGTAACGATACTGTTTTGGTATAACAATTCAATGTTGTTCAGCCAGTTCAGGCAATTTGCAGTGAACAGCTCAAAAGTCGCTGAAAGTTCGAGGAAGGAGCGGTAAAAATTTTCCTCAGCCTTTTTCGATGCTTCTCTGGCCTATTGTTGGTTAGGATAAATATACCTATACTTATGCATAATGTATGGTATTTCTATCCTTATGAAAAATGTCACAACAAAGTACAGTTGCAGATAAGGCCAAAGCCATCATACTTGCCAAGGGAGGGCTCATCCGCACCCGGGAAGCGATCAGTCTTGGTATTCATCCCCGGACGCTTTACACTCTTCGTGACAGCGGTGAGCTTGAAGAGCTTTCTCGAGGGCTTTACCAGCTCAAAGGGTGGAAGCAGCTCGAATATCCTGATCTCATCACCGTTGCACTGAGGGTTCCGAATGGTATACTTTGCCTGGTTTCGGCACTTTCTTTTCACGAGATGACCACCCAGGTTCCGCACAGCGTCTCTCTTGCGCTTGAAAAAGGTGCCGAACAACCAAGAATCGAGTATCCTCCGGTTACGGTTTTCCGGTTTTCACCCTCTTGTTTCAAGATCGGTATTGAAACGCATCAGCTCGATGGTGTTTCGGTGAAGATCTACAGTCCGGAAAAGACGCTTGTAGACTGCTTCAAATTCCGTAACAGGATCGGAATGGATATCGTGCTCGAAGCGCTCAAACTGTATCGGCAGAGAATGCATAAGAATCTGCATGCGCTCATGCAGTATGCAGAGGTGTGCCGTGTTGCCTCGGTCATGAAACCATATCTGGAGGCAACGCTGTGAGTGCAAAAGCGATCAAAAATATCGAAGTAGTGCAGCAGGTGCAGGTATTTCTATCTCCAGCTGTGGAAGCACTCAGGGCAAAGCGATTTTTTCAGGACAATTGGATTGCTCCGGATTCATGGCGGAATAATCATGAAAAACCAGAGGTGAGAGCTTAATCGTTGCTTTTATTTATTGATCGATAGTGATAAAATTTTTGTTACGCGGTTGTTATCCAGGAATTTTTTAATAGCTGTTAAATATAATTAAAATAATAACCTGCGGCTTCGCCTCGAGTTTTACACTGTAGAGGTCAGAAGTTCGAATCTTCTATCGTCCACATCCTCATAAAAGCCTGTAAGCAAATAGTTTACAGGTTTTTTCTTTTTGCTCTAAATGCTATAAAAATACGCTAAAGATATAAAAAATTAATGCCGTTTATACTGGTTTTGCGACGTATATGCGACGCGAGAATTAACAGTTATTTTGAAATACGCGGCTAATGCGTTGTTGAAAAAATCTTATGCGGCCATATGTTTACGAGAAGCGCTACCTTGACCGGAAAATTATTCAGGTTTGCTGTTTTTGTTACACCATTGTTACACGGAATTCATTTTCAAGCTGAAGGAAAGAAAATCTATTGATTCCGGTCAGATGAGTCGGGACCAGTACTGTCCGGTTAAAATAATGCCAGTTGAAGAACCGGATCCCTCACCTTTTTGACAGACTGTTCTTTGAGAGACAAAATATCGATCAGCAAGCGTTGCTCCATGACGACTGCGGCGATCATTCTGGTCAGTTCCTGTAATGAATGGCGGTATTTCGTCTGGAACTTGATGTAGGACAACAGCAGATAATTGCACATGGCTACCCAGATTTGAGTCAATACGGCGTTCTGACTGGTACCAAGGAATGACTTGATTTTCATGTTCTGCTTGATTCTTTTGAAAAACAGTTTGATCTGCCACTGGAACTTATAAATCCCGGTTATGGTTGAGACTGCAAGTTTATTCCCTCAAGGTTGAATTCCTTTTTAATTGCGGTGAAAGTGTGCTGAATTCTTCAAATAACGGATACCCTGCTGCTTGCGGCGAGGGATTTTTTTTGATCGTTTTTCAAGTGTTTATCAGATTTTTTTTTACCGGAAACTTTTTAGTTTACTTGGAGTTCTTTTGGATAGTGGTTAACAATTGTTAACGCGTAATCATAAAAGACGACTCATGAATCCTGTGAAAAAATATAATCAAGGTCTGACAAGCGATAGAGAAACTATATGAGCAGCGTAATTGAACAGGACATGTGGATCAATATTCTATCTCGCCATGAACAAGTGTTCAAGAAAGTGAGGGATCTTGCCCAACAGCTCGCATTATTTTAACTGGAGAACAGTGATTTTATCACTGTAATATTTGCAATCTCTTTACTCGGATTTTCAATAGGTTCCCCACCCAAAAAGTGGAGATGAGTAGTGCTACGCTCACAAGGCGTGGGTTTTGTGTGTAGGTAATGATTAACAACTAATATTTAAACTATGATAAACAAATTCTTCTTCGTCAAATTACAAGAAGGTGTAACCATGATCGAGTACACCTGCATTGCTGCTTTGAGCAAGTTCGCCTCCATTAACTCACAAAAAGGGGTAACCATAATCGAGTACTCCTTGCTTGCTGCTTTGGTTGCTGTTGCCGCTATTGCAACTATGACGGTATTTGGAGAAGATTTGGGCGCGGCTTTTACCGCACTCTCTACCAAAATCGCTCCTGCTCCGTGAAACTACCAATCTTCGTTGTCGCCATTGCCCTCACTTTGGGGGCATTGGCTGCTTTTATCGTCGCCCGCAGGATGAGCGGCGACCAGACTTCGGGGTCCAAGGTTGTCATCGTGGTGCAGCCCATCGAAGCAGGCAAAGCTATTAAGGTGGGTCAAATCAAGGTCGTTGATTGGCCCGGTTCGGCAGTTCCGCACGATGCAACCACTCGCACCACCGATGTAGTTGGTCGAATTGCCAGAGTCTCCATGATCCCTGGCGAGCCTGTTTTGCCTGGCAAATTGGCCTCGAAAACCTCGACTGGCGGTTTATCGTCGCTTATCCCGGAGGGCAGGCGTGCTATTACCGTTCAAGTAAACGAAGTGATTGCTGTTGCAGGATTTGCTCTGCCTGGTAGTTATGTAGATGTTTTGGTTAGCGGTAAAGACGCCAACGAGCAGTCTTTTGCGCGAACAGTGTTGTCGCGTATCAAAGTATTGGCATTGGCCCAGGAAACTGTTGCAGACCCCGATAAACCAAAAGTGGTCAAAGCTGTAACCCTTGAGCTTACGCCGTTCGACGCCGAAAAGCTCGACCTGGCTCGCAACATCGGGAAGCTTTCGCTTGTTTTGCGAAACGAACTTGACACTGGCGTAATAACCTCCACAGGTGTACGCCTCTCTGATATTGTTACTCCTCCGATTACTCGTGCAACTACCACCGTGCCTGCTGCACAAGCGGTACCTACCCGTAAAAGCCGTGGACCCCAGGAAATCCGTGGCACGAGCCGCCAAACTGTTGCCACACCATAGTTAACATGCCAATGTATTTGAAATACCTGATGCGTTTTGCTTGCAGGATGAGTGCTCTCGTGGCGCTTCTTACTGGAATCGTACCCGTGGCCGCAATGGCTTCTCCCTCAATCTACCTTGTGCCTGTGGGCGAATCGAGGGTCTATCGCCTTACGCTACCCATTACACGTGTTGCTGTGGGCGACCCCGATGTAGCCGACTATATTTTGCTTAACCCCTCCGAACTCTATCTGCTGGGTAAAAAAACAGGCGCAACCAATCTTATTGTCTGGGATCAAAAAGGCAATTTTACGTCCACACCGCTGCAAGTCAGCCGCAATATCACCCCTCTGCAACTCATGTTGAAAGTCGTCTTGCCCGGTGAGACCGACATTCAGATATTCGCCTGGGGGCCAGCTTTGGTTGTGGCCGGCTCTGTTTCTGACGCCCTTGCTGCCGAAACCGTCTACCGTCTGGTAAAAGCGTATTTGGGGGGCACAGTTCCAGGTGTCAACCCCGAATCCACCCTGGCAAACAGCACAGCTCCCTCTACGACACCTGTCAGCATAACTGCGGTGTCCAATGGTGGCTCTGCAGCACCTGCCAGCTTACAGGGCGTGTCCAATAGTGTCTCTGGCATACCTGGTGTGGTCAATCTCCTCAAAGTTCGTGACTCGCAGCAAGTCCGTCTCGAAGTCCACATTGCCGAGGTTTCCAAATCATATATCGAAACTTTGGGCCTCGGCTGGACGCAAGGTGTGGGTAATACCCAGGGAAGTCTCATGTCAGGCTTTGTCAGCAATGCTACGCTCAACCTCTTGCTGCAGACTAAAAGCGCGCCCGGTAATCAGCTCCAGGTTGAAGCCGAGCGCAAAACCAGTTTGATTAAAATCCTGGCTGAACCAACTATTGTTGCCATGAGTGGTCAGGAAGGGTACTTCCTTGTTGGAGGCAAAATTTATACGCCCACCCTTGGGCCTAATGGTTCAGTAGATTACGTTGAACGCACCTATGGAGTTGGTTTGCGATGTACGCCCACCGTGCTGGATGCTGGCCGTATTTCTCTCAAGGTTGTTCCCGAGGTCTCTGAGCCGGTAGCACAACCGGTCACGGCTGGAACCCAAAGCAATTTACCCGCTTTTAAAATCAGTACCGTTTCAACTACCGTCCAAATGAAGGAGGGAGAAAACCTTGTTATTGGTGGTCTTTTGCGCGACAATCTTACCGAAATTATAAGGGCGGTGCCTTTGCTTGGTGAAATTCCACTGCTTGGTACGCTATTCCGACGCACCGAAAAGATTTCTGAAACTACTGAGCTTATGGTTATTATTCGCCCTACCCTGGTCAAAGCAAGCGCCTCTAAGCCGGAACTTCCAACCGACAGGCTTGTTCCGCCTACTCGAAAAGAGCCTTTCATCGACGGAAAGCTTCACAGCTCACGGGTAAAATGAGCACCATTCGCGCAAATGCGGCCAAGCATAAGGCCCAAAAAATGGAGCACACTCAAAGCCAAAAGGGGAGTGTGCTGGTTGAATTTGTGCTCATCCTGCCTATTTTTCTGCTTCTCCTTTTCGGGATGATTTTTTTCTCTGTTGCCCTGTACAACAAAACCGTGCTTACCATAGCGACCCGTGAGGGGGCGCGAGCTGGCTCCAAGTACGTTGCAAACAGTACCAACACCATCATAAAGAGCAGTGCAATTACCGCAGTCTCGCAGGCCGGTCTAAACAACCTTATCTCTTTTGGTACCGGCATGACCCCAACTGTTACTTGTAATTCTGATCCGATTGGTGACAACAACCTCACCGTCACGGCCAGTGTCAATTACACCGGACTCTATATTTTTTCGGGCTTTTTGATTACGGCCCAAACCAGCATGAGGCTTGAATAACCATGGGGCTTTCACACAATATAAAAAAACTGATGCGCTGTCAGCGTGGCGCTGTAGCCATTTTGTTTGTTCTGTGCCTGCCGGTTTTGCTGGGCTTTGCCGCTTTGGCGGTTGACCTGGCCCGCCTCAACCTGACCAAGGTTGAACTTCAAAACGCAGCCGACGCTGCTGCTTTGGCAGGCGCTCATTCACTCAGTGACCCTGGAGGCCAGCCTTACAACTGGTCAGCGGCTACAGCGACTACGCTGGATGTGGCTCGACACAACTTCGCCAATAGCACGCAGATTCAGGATGTGCTCGTTGAAACGGGTTACTGGAATCTCCAAAATCCCTCGCTCGGTCTGCGTCCCTATAACACACCCGGTCTACCTGATGCAGGAGATGTTGCCGCCATCCGCGCTACAATTGCTATCTCCAGCACAAAAAACAACGGGCCCTTGAAGTTGTTTTTCGCACCCATTCTGGGTATTGCCGACCGCACCATTCAGGTAAGTGCCATTTCCGTGCTTCCCTCACCCGAGGGAGGGACGGACATATTCCCTTTGGCCATCGAAAAAAGTGATTTTGATAATTATTGGGACTCAGATATACGCCGCCCCAAGATGGATCATCACACGCACAAGCCCCATGACTTCGAATTTGACACCAGTACAAACGATCATGATCACGATCACGAAAACGAGTACAGGAAAATCGGCGATGTAACGCACGTCAGCCATGCCGGGTTCAACTCTATACCCAGCAATAAAGATGTTGCTGTTTTCGTTGTCAATAATGATCATTCTGGCGACTCCGAACACATCTACGCGATAGCCGGTTTTCACATTGATGGCGAAGTTGTAAGTGATCATAAACACTATGTTAAGGGTCACTTCATCGACAACGTGCTCATCGGCACCACAAAACCGGGTGCTGGCAACGGAGTGCCATACGGCGCCTATAGCCCACCCATACTTGTACAATAAACAGATATGAACATTTATACGTACTCTCCCAAGCCCTGGGAGGTTTCCGATACAAAACTTGAACTGGGTCAACACCAAATAGTCCGATTGGTCGGCGAACTGGGGGTTATGGTGCGCCAACTTACTGCAAAAAAACCCGATCTCGTATTTCTCGTGGGCTTTGAACCCACTGAGCCCCTTTACATTCAGGAGCTGGAGAAACTCTGTCTCGCACTGCCGCAGGCCCCCATCGTGGCACTACACCCACAAACAGAGCCAGAGCTTTTATTATCGCTTATGCGTGCCGGTGTGCGTGAAGTCATTGTAGACAGCAACGCCGAAACTCTGCAACAAGTTATCAAGCGCGTACACCTTCGGGCCAAAGGCGCCATCATCAGCCATGGCAGAGTATTTGGATTTGTCTCTTCCAAAGGGGGAGATGGCAGTTCTTGTATAGCAGCCAACTTAGCCGTTGCGCTCTCCCAGGAGTCCGGCATCCGTGTGCTTGCGGTCGATATCTCTTTACCCTTTGGCGACCTTGACATGTACTTCACTGGCGATACCCACCCCAGGATTTGGCTGACATTTCCGGTCAATCCGACCGGCTTGACCAGTCGCTTCTTGACAGCATGGTGCAGCACCTCAGTCCCACACTCGACCTCATCACTTCACCCGCGACATTCCAAAAAATCGTTCATATCGAACCCGAGCGTGTGAGCGAGCTCATTAACCTTGCTACAAAATTTTACGACTATATTCTGGTTGACCTTGGCATATCTTTCGACCAGGTCGGCATCTGGGTTCTCGAGCACCTTGACGAACTCTGCATCGTCTCTACCCCGTCGCTGCCATCGCTGCGCCGTGCTGGTCAATTACTCAAACTTTCGAGAGAATTTGAAAAACCCATATCGCGCATTGAAATTATCCTTAACCGTGCGGACACAAGTGCTCAAATATCCAATTCCGAAATCGAAAAAGTCATCGGCAGGCCAATTAACAAACGTTTCCCCTCCGATGTCGAAGCCGTGCAAGAATCACTTATGATTGGCAAGCCCTTATTGCACGTGGCCCCCCAATCAAAGCTTTCCAAAACCATCGTCGACTGGGCAGCAACCCTCACCGGCAGCAGTCATCGTAAACCTTCGCTATGGCAACGCTTAAAGATCAAATAGCACACTGGAACCTCTCCACCAAACGGGTTGTATCTTCCCCTTTATCGGAGCCTGCCACCACTGAGGCGTCTGCACAACCTCACGAGGTTGATGCTCCGACTTTGCCTGCAACGGCTCCGGCGATAAAAAACCAAACATCTTCAGGGGTTGACTATTACGAGACCAAAGTGAAGTTGCACCAAAAGCTGCTCACCCGCATCGACTTCCAATCTATCGAAAGCCTGACCCCCGTTCAGTTACGCAACGAGCTTGGGCTCTTGCTTGTTACGCTTATTGAAGAAGATGCCATCCCTCTCAATGATCAGGAGCGCGCCAGATTGGTGACTGACCTCAAAAACGAAATCATGGGTTTGGGGCCTTTGGAGCCCTTGCTTGCCGACCCCACCGTTTCTGAAATCATGGTTAACGGCTACCAAAACGTCTACGTTGAAAAAAGCGGATGTATTCAGCGAACCGACATCCGCTTCAATGACGACGGACACCTTATGAAAATTATTGACAAAATTGTCTCTCGTGTGGGGAGACGCATTGATGAATCCAGCCCTATGGCCGATGCCCGCCTGCCCGATGGCGCGCGCGTCAACGCCATCATTCCTCCATTAGCTCTTGACGGGCCTGTGCTCACCATTCGGCGCTTTTCGGTTGTGCCCCTGCGAATGCGCGACCTTGTTCAAAAAAATACGCTCACACCCGCTATGGCCGAACTTTTGTCAGCTCTGGTTAAAGTCAAGTGCAACATCATCATTTCCGGTGGCACCGGTACGGGTAAAACCACGCTGCTCAATATTTTCTCGAGCTTTATTCCAACCAACGAACGCATTGTCACCATCGAAGATACTGCCGAGCTGCAGCTTCAGCAAGATCACGTCATTCGCCTGGAAACGCGACCGCCAAACATCGAAGGTAAAGGCGAAATCACCATGCGTGCACTGACGAAAAACGCCTTGCGCATGCGGCCCGACCGCATCGTGCTCGGCGAGATCCGCAGCGCGGAGGTGATTGATATGCTACAAGCCATGAACACTGGTCACGATGGATCGCTCACTACCATTCACTCCAACACCCCGCGGGATGCGCTGAGCCGACTCGAAAACCTGGTGGGCATGGGTGACGTCAATATACCAAGCAAAGCCCTGCGCCAGCTTATTGCCTCGTCGGTTCACTTCATCATCCAGGTCACACGATTGGATGACGGTTGCCGCAAGATCACGAGCATCCAGGAAATCACCGGTATGGAGGGAGACATCATTACCACCCAGGAGATCTTTTGTTACAAGCGCACCGGGATCAGCCCGAATGGATCCGTGCAAGGAGTATTCAGTGCCACAGGCGTGCGTCCCAAAGTGGCTGATAAAATTCGCACCTACGGCATCGCTCTCAGTGACGGTATGTTTGATCCCTGCGCCAACGACTAACTACTCTGTACATCATGAATACGTTTTTACTCCCTTTTTTGGCATTCGTGGCAGTCATGCTGATCTTTCTGCTGCTCTATTTGGTGTGGGTCAACTTTTTCGACAAACGCAACCAGGCCAAAAAAAAGCGATTGCAGTCCATCCAGAACGTTGTTGACCTGGGAGGGAACAGCCTCGGCAGCGTGCAGGAGAGTGCACTTGAAACCTGGCTACGTTCACGCTTCAGATCATATGAGCAACTCGAAAACCTGGTCAAACGCGCCCATAGCCCGCTTTCTGCATGGCGCTTGACGGGTCTCATGCTTGCCTTGTTTACAGTTGTGGTAGTGTTGGGTTTTCTGCGCCAAACGAACCCCTTGCTTCTGATCGTGCTCGGTGTCGCCATCGCCAGCATACCGGTTCTGTGGTTATCTCGACAGGCCAACCAACGCCGCCAAGCCTTCGAAGAGAAACTTCCTGAAACGCTTGACTACATTTCGCGAGCAATGCGCGCCGGACAAAGCCTTACCTCGGCCATCGGAATGGTTGACAAGGAGTTCGCTGACCCCATAGGTCAAGAATTTAAAACTCTCTTTGATGAAATCGGCTTCGGCATCCCATTCAAAGACGCGATCAGGCAGCTCTCCGATCGCGTTCAAAGTAACGATCTCAATTTCTTTGTCATCTCGCTCATGATCCAGCATGAAACTGGCGGCAACCTCACGGTGCTACTCGATGGGTTGGCCAAAACCATGCGCGAACGCTTTAAACTGCGCGGTAAAATTCGCACGCTTTCATCCGAAGGGCGTGCATCAGCCTGGGTACTTGGCAGCATGCCATTTTTGCTCGCCGGTATCCTCACGCTCCTGAATCCCGGCTATATGTCGCCGCTCTGGAACACTCCCGAAGGCCAGAAAATCCTCTTCATCGGTGGTGGGCTTATGGCCGTTGGCTTTTATCTGCTCAACAACATCTCCAGGATCAAGGTTTAACCCCAGCCACAACCCACACACTATGCAAGCTATACTGCAAATTTTTACCATCGTGCTCTCGGGGGCCGCTGTAGCCTCGATTGTGCTCGCGTTGTACAATTGGTTGGTCGACAGTGCCCTCAAAAAACGCCTTGCCAAAATCGTTCGCCAGGGTAGGTCCACTGCCGACACAACCTTGTCCAGGACGGCTAACCCCCACAAAGTGACCACGGTCATCAACATCCTCTCCAAACTTTCGCTGCCGGAAGAAGGGTGGCAAAGCTCCAGCGTTCAGATCAAGTTTTTGCAAGCCGGTATTCGCAACAAAAACGCACCTCAATACTACTTTGCCGTTAAAACCGTTCTCACTATGGTGCTACCGGTGTTGCTGGCTTTGTTCCTGTATCTTACCCAGCCAAAAATTCCCTTTGCACAAGCCATGACCCCGGTGTTGTTCACCGCCGCCGCAGGCTACTATCTGCCCGAAATGTTGCTGCGCTTTATCACCCAAAAACGTATTGAACGCATGAGTAACAGCCTGCCTGACATGATTGACCTCATGGTCATCAGTACCGAGTCGGGCATGGGCATCGACGCTGCCATTGCCCGCATATCACGCGAAATGGCCCGCACCAACCCTGACCTGGCCCAGGAGTTTTACCTCTCGGCCCTCGAAATGCGCGCCGGTGCCAGCCGTATCGAAGCATTGCGCAACCTGGCACTACGCGCACGACTCAAAGACCTGGAAAGCCTTGTCTCCATGCTCATACAAGCCGACAAATTTGGTACCAGCCTGGCTGAATCGTTGCGAGTGCAGTCAGACATGATGCGCTCACATCGCATTCAACGCGCCGAAGAGCATGCCTCAAAAATTCCCGTCAAAATGTCCCTGCCGCTCATTTTGTGTATTTTCCCGACGCTCATTATGGTGCTGCTTGGACCGGCAGTCATTCAGATGATGCACACCTTCTCCAAATAAGCCATCGTCATGAGTTTCAGCTACATATTTCGTGTCTTGTGGGCACACTGGCCATGGTGGTTGGCAGGTGCGTTGGTAGGCCTGTGGCTGGTGCCCTTGGCCCGAATTATTCCGCGTAAGGTGTTGCATAGTGCCCAGGCTTCGCTGCACGCATGGCAGGGTCCTGGTGGCGGCCTGGAGCAGCCCATACCACCTGCCCGACGCATTTGGGTGCCATTGCTCAACGCCAGCTTGTGGGCCTATGCGGCCTACAGCGCCGGTCAGCCGGCATTTTTGGCTGCACTTATAGGTTCCTTTTTGGCCAGCACTCTGGTGATGCTCGCTCTCATTGATTGGGAAACCACCCTGTTGCCTGACTGGGTTGTCCTTCCGCTGGGGTTAGCGGGCTTGGCCTGCAGCTTTGCCGGGTTAACCCCGAACAGCCTGCTCGTTAGTGCAGCATCTGCCGCCGTAGTGTTGAGCCTGCTGGGTGGGCTTTCGTGGATCTTCCTGCGCATCAAAGGCGAAAGCGGTATCGGTGGTGGTGATCTCAAACTTCTGTCCGCATTAGCCGCCTGGTGGGGGGTTGTCGGTGCACTTTACATAGTGTTGTGGGGCAGTGTGGTATCCGTGGTCTGGTATTTGGTGTGGCGCCGTTTCAAAGGCCTTGGCAGCCAAGCCGAATGGCCATTTGGCCCTGCCATTGTGGTTGCGGCGCTGTTGTGGGGCATGCAGGCTGTTTATACCCCAACCCGGCTCAACGCGGACGCATACCTTGGTCGACGACACCAAGCGCTACCCACTGTCCTGGAACATACAGGAACTCAAAAATCATGTTCTTTTACTCCACCCAGCGCAACCTTCGGGCGTGGCAATTCCCTTAATCGGTCAATCAAAAAGTAGAGTTTGCGGCATATTTGCTTTTTAATGCAAGAAATTTCAATAGGGGGAGGCCCACTTAACGAATAGTGCGGTCTGAACCAATTTTCCGAAAGGCACTTATCTCTGAACTTTCTGTTAAATGTTTCAATATTTGGATTATCGGTCGGATTGCCCGGTCGGGAGAAATCCGGACGTGAGTCCGGAAAATCGATCCATTTGCTTTCGGAAAAATCGTTTTGCTTTCATGTTTT
>Ga0172375_10007959_pt1 | contig 14393 bp, 13 predicted proteins | sample LakKiv1m_FD_114537 | JGI IMG/M metagenome (GOLD analysis project Ga0172375, IMG submission 114537) | Freshwater microbial communities from Kabuno Bay, South-Kivu, Congo - kab_092012_11.1m | ecosystem: Environmental > Aquatic > Freshwater > Lake | place: Democratic Republic of the Congo... | reverse complement strand
AGTTCGACCAGAGCATCGTTTAACCCCAAAACCATCGAACCGACATAGTTTAATCTTTCCTCATTCAATAGATTAAGCAGTTCATCTTCGTGTTTGTCTTCATCTGCTAGTATTTGAGTAGCTATTGGAAAGTACTTGGAAATCTCATCGTAGGTTACTTGAGCATCTTTCTCACCGGATTCCATTATCTTTAAAGAGAAAGTGTATCCGAATAGAAAGTTTACGATGGAATAGATGAATACCTTTAATCTATTCGGTTTGGCCTCATACCCAAGAATCTTTGACCAGATTTTCGCATGTTTCAATTCGTCCTTTCCTATTTGCAGAAGGATATCTCGGTTTTCTTCACTCTTGATTCTTTTGGCGATATTACTGTAGATATGATATTCTGTTATTTCGTTTTTTTGCATCTTGCGAATGCTTTTTTCTATGTTTGCAGGGATATTTTCCATAATGAACCTCCTTAGATATTATAACAAAATCCGGTATATTTTACATCAATATTACAGACAATTATTTCATAACTTTAAATGAATGTGATATAATCTTTTTAAGGGTTGTGATATTATGAATCTAAAAGAAGAATTCTACCGCATATTATTAAAAATATTTTATCAGACCAGGTTAAAAATCAAAGTGAATTATGAGAATTTTGATCCAAAAAGGACAGATTCTTATATTTTGGTGGGAAATCACACTAGCACCCATGATGGAATTATGGCTTCGATGTATTTAAAAAAACCGCCATTACCAGTCATCAATGCATTCATGTTCGTGAATAAACCGATGAAATTTGTCTTGACAAAACTTTATCCTTCGATACCTAAAAGAAAAGGTCAGAGCGATATCACCGCGGTTCGTACAATGATGAAATCGATGAATAAAGGTCGAGGTGTTATGATATTTCCTGAAGGAAATTCTTCATTCTTTGGTGAAGGCAGTGAGTTTCAGGAAAACACGATCAAATTCATCAAGAAGATGGGCAAAGATCTGGTTGTTTTGAAGACGAATGGCGCTTATTTGACGGCACCTAGATGGGGTGACAAATTCACAAGAAGAGGATTGGTAGAAATCAATTTTCGGACTTTGTTCAAAGGCGAAGAACTTAAGAATATGACCAACGAAGAAATTTTCATCGCTGTAAAAGAAGCAATTGGTTTCAACGATTTCGATTGGAACCGAGAAAGAAAATATCGCTATAAACCTAAAAAAAGAGCTGTCGGACTGGAAAGATTCATCTATTTATGTCCGAAATGCAACGAGTACAAGACAATATCCACCAAAGGCAACAAGGTTTTCTGCAGAAATTGCGGAGAAATTGCTCATTTCAATGAATATAGTTTAATTGATGGATTGCCTTTTGACAATTTGGTGGATTGGGGGAAGCTTCAACAAAAAGCACTTCCGCGTATAGCCAAAGATAATCTATATACGACGGGTTTGATGTATGAAGTAGACACAAACGAATACATCTCTTATGAAATCGGAGATGTTGATATTGAATTAATTGAAAATGGACTTTATGTTCAACATAGGTTCCAGGAGTATAGTTTTGATCTTGCTATGGTCAAAGGCTTGGCTTTGACAGTGAAGGATGAGATATCATTCGACTACGAAGAGAAAACTTATATGTTCAAAGTGAAAAACCCGATGTTGTTCTATGATGTTATAAAGTACAAAATTGGAGGTTAAAACTGTATGCAACAATGGAACATGATTATTTATTTTCTATTTATGGGCGTACTACTGTTCGTGGGTAAGGTTTTGAAAACCAAAGTACCCGGAATCAACAGAATAGTTCTGCCTACTGCTTTGTTGGGAGGAGCAATTGGATTATTGTTCACTTCTTTGTATTCAGAATTCTTTAATGGTGGAACCAATATAATCGATGTCGATGCTATGACGACAATAGTCTATCACGCGCTGGCCTTGGGATTCATCACACTCACTTTGCAGGATAAAAAAAGCAAAAGCAAGAAAAAAGTCTGGTCAACTGGAATGATTATCACCAGCACTTATGCTCTCCAAGGCTTTATTGGCATTTTGCTTGTGCTCTTGTTATTCAGCGATAAATTTGTCGGAAGCGGCATTCTTTTAGCGTTAGGATTCGGTCAAGGACCAGGTCTTGCGACTAGCTTCGGACGAATGTGGAACGACGCCCTTGCCGGAAACGGAGTCGCACTTGGTGCCTCCTATGCATTTTTGGGCTTCGTTGTTGGCGGCACGATTGGCGTTTTATTGATTAATATTTTATCTCGCAAGAAGAACATTGAAAGAGTCAAACGTTATGAAGACATATCTTCCGGAAAACATGTGATTGAACTTGACACCGTCAAGGAGATTAGCGTAATGGATGGAATCACTGTTCAATTTGTTATCGTCGCCATCATTTATGGTCTTGTATGGCTATTCTTGTTTGCGCTTAGGGGACTTTTGGTTACTGACCAAGGTGGAACCGTTGGCGACCAGGTTTATGGTTTGCTGGAGAGTTTCAATTTCATCATCGGTATCTTCTTTGCCCTAGGGTACAAGGCAATTCTTAAGTCAATCAAGAAGAAGGGAAAGGATATCAATTTCGTTTCCAACGATTATGTGATGTCCAATTTCACCTCACTGTTCTTCAATATCATGATTTGTGGTGCGGTATTGACTATCACTTTTGATTTTCTAATTGATTATGGTTGGTTGCTGATTGTGATTTCAGCCGTAGGAACTGTGGCCACTCTACTGTATCTCAGGTTCATGACCAAAAGAGTATATCCACATTTCCAAGACGAGTATTTTGTAGCTTTATTCGGCATGCTTACAGGTACAGCCTCTACTGGAGTAGCTTTGCTCAAAGGTCTGGATCGAGATTTAACAACGCCAGTCGCTGAAGAAATGGTGCTTGGATCGGGAACGGCAATTGCGATGGCATTACCGCTATTTGCGATTTTAATGCTCCCTTCACTATCTTATCAGACAGCGAATCAGACTTTGTTTGAATACATCGCACTATTCGGTTGCCTTTTATATGTCATGGTGATGGTAATCATCTTGTTGGTAAGAGGTAAGCGGATGTCGGCGGCGGAATCAGCTGAGAATACTTCAAATTAAAAGTGGCATATTGCTTTTATTTGCTTTAGTAATATGGTATTTTTAAACAAAAAGGGAGGAGTTTTGATTATGGAAATTCGTTATTGTCCACATTGCAAAAGAATAAGTTTCACGTATCCAAAGAGTTCCAAATTGGTATGTTGCGGTGAAGAGATGTTGTACTTGGAACCGAAAACATATGAAGAAGGAAATGAAAAACATCTTCCGGTTGTAGAAAAATTAGGAGAAAACAAGATTCGGGTAAAAGTTGGTTCAGTCACCCATCCGATGTTGGAAACCCATTGGATTCAATGGATATTCATCGAAAACGGGGATCGCAATCAGTTGAAACACTTCAACCCTGGCGAAGAGCCGGCAGCCGAATTTGTTGTCGACTTAAGTAAGCCTGTTAAGGTTTACGAGTTTTGCAATCTCCATGGACTTTGGATGACCGAACTTAAATAGCAGGATAAAAAAGTCAAATTCGCTTTGACTTTTTTTTTGATTCCTTGCAAAAACAACATTTATATAGTAAAATTTTTAGGAAGGAGTGATACACTTGAACATCATTGAAGCTTTGAAGTATCTCATATTAGGCATAATACAGGGAATAACAGAAGTTATCCCAGTTTCATCGAGCGGTCACGTTGAATTGGCACAAATCCTTCTTAACGTCTCTACTGAAGAAAGACTATTGTTTCTTATCCTTGTTAATACAGGGTCACTACTTACCTTCTTGATTATATATTTCAAGAAGATCATCGAATTGATAAGGGATTTCTTCGGCTATATTTTTAAGAAGAATTCACGAGAACAAAGATATAACAATTTCATATTCGCAGCAAGGATTATTGTAGCGTGTATTCCCGCTGCCATTGTCGGCTTCTTCCTCAATGACATTATCAACAATTCGCTGAAGATATATGGGACTTTGTTTGTTGGTGTTGGGCTTTTGGTAACGGCCACGATGCTATATTTCATCAAAGATACTAGAATTTTAAAAGGAAAAACCATGATTAACTGGACCGACACTTTGCTGATAGGTTTGGCTCAAAGCGTGGCTGTATTTCCTGGTATATCAAGATCGGGTATGACTACCGCCACTAGCATTAAGAGAGGAATGGGCATTGATTCCGCGTTGAACTTCTCTTTCTTACTTTATATACCACTTTCCGTAGGTTCTTTAGTGCTCATGCTTTATAAGGTTTTTGATAGCGTCAGCAATCAGGGAATGTCATTTATTGATAGCTTGGGAGTGCCGAGTAGTGAATACTTCATTTATTACTTCCTTGCTTTTATAGGAGCAGCCATCGCTACATATTTCGCATACAGATTGATTTTCAATATCTTCAAGAGCGGTAAACTGAAGTATTTTAGTTATTACGCTTTTGCTCTGGGGTTGATTTCAATACTATATTATATGACCCGTTGACGTTAAATAAGCAAGCCACATTGTTTTAAAAAAACTATTATTATATAATATAAATACAATGACTAAAGCATTGAGGAGATAAATATGAATGAATTAAACCAACAACAGGTAGTAGAAGAAGAGGGAATGACACTTCAAGAACTTTTCCATATTGTCTGGCTTAACAGAGCGCTAATATTCCTTGTGACCCTTTGGGTAGCGGTACTGGGCATAGTCTATACTTATGTTATAGTCACACCACAATACACGGCTGAAACTTCTTTGATTGTCCAATTCGATATTGGCGATACAAGTAATAGCGAGTATTACGCTTTGAATATCGCACAAAATTTGATAGCGACTTATAAAGAATTTGTTGTAACCAATCTGGTTCTTAACAGCGTTGTTGATGATATTGAAGCATTACCCGCTGATTACTCGCTGGGAGCACTTAGCAACAGCATTTCGATTTCAACAACTTCAGGTGTGCTTATTATCTGGATTAGGGTGGAGAATAAATCTCCCGAATTGGCCGCTGAAATCGCAAATACTTTGGTAAGTAATTCAATCGCCATTGCCAATGATGAAGAAAACGGGTATATGCTTTTACAGAATAAACTGAAAGTACTTGATGTTGCCGAGGTTCCGGTTAGTCCGAGTTCACCAAACAAATTGCTTAACATAGTAATTAGCGTTTTGTTAGGCGGAATTTTGGCACTTGGAATCGTATTCGTTAAAGAACTATTCAACAATAAATTCCAATCTTCGTCCGAAATGGAAAAATACCTTAATATCAAGGTTATCGCTGCCGTTCCTGGAACGACGAGAGAAAGAAAGCAGGTGGAGTAGATGGAATTTTTCCAATATAGAAACGTTGTTATCGAAACGCCTAATTCACCAGAGGCAGAAGCATATCGTAAATTGGAATTGAATATAAGAATGTCTGATTTGGATAAACCTTTACATATTATCCAATCCACTTCAGCCACAGCTCAAGACGGAAAGACAACTATCGCCATCAATTTGGCTGCGGTATATGCGGAAAAAGGTAAAAAGGTTATAATCCTTGATTTTGACTTGCGCCGCCCGAAAATACAGAGAGCTTTTCATAAGTCCAACGACGTCGGGTTATATGATTTTGTAGTAAATGATAAAGATGTCCACGACCTAATCATCCATGATGAATCTGGCATAGATTTATTGTTGACGGGGCAGAAATTATCTTATCCACACATCGTTTTACAATCAAACAAGGTCATTGAAATGGTCCACCAACTCGGTAAGGAGTACGACTATGTAGTGGTCGACACACCTCCGGTTCTTTCGGTTACAGATGCTTTGGTCGTTTCAAAATTCGTAGATGCAGTAATCTTTGTTGTCGCCTATAATCAGACCAAAAAAGAAAACGCTAGGATCGGCCTTGAGCAATTAAGACAAAACAACGCAAATGTTATTGGTGGCGTACTAGCGAACATCGATGTCAGAAAAACTCAAGGAACATACGGATACTATTATTATTCTCATTATGATGAGAAGGAGTGATTTTTGATGATTGATATCCATACTCACATATTGCCATATGTCGATGATGGATCTCCGGATTTAGAGACTTCTTTAGAATTAATTAAATCAGAATTGGAACAGGGTGTTACAGAGATTTTTGTAACACCTCATTATTATCGTTTCAGGGGATTCATGTCTACATTTTCAGACAATGAGAAAATATTCGCAAACCTGGTTGACATAGTAAAGAGCGCCGGGTTGCGAGTAAACTTGTATCTAGGCAATGAAATATTCTATGATAAGAACACTTTAAGGATGCTTAAGGAGGCACAAGTTGCCACCATGGCAAGATCAAAATATGTATTGGTCGAATTCTCGACAATGTATGAAGATGAAGACCTTTGTGAAGCAATCAATAATCTAACGGCCAAAGGCTATATTCCAATAATTGCTCATCCAGAGAGATATCCATACATCAATAAAATAGATGATTATAAAATTATGAGAAAAATGGGCGCCAAAATACAGATAAATTCTGGCTCGTTAACTGGATATTATGGAAAATCAGCCAAAAAGATGGTAAATAAACTTATCAAAGAAGGGTTGGTCGATTTTGCTGCATCTGACATTCACGATTTTCGACATGGAGATTTTCTTTCCGGATACAAGGCTGTCGAAAAGAACTTCTCCAAAGAAGTAGCGGACAAACTTTTCAATAACAAAGATATATTTAAATAAAATTACACTAACGCATCACAAAAGCAACATAAATCAGTATTATAATTAAGCCAATTCAATATATTAATTCTTTTTCCCCCAATTGAGAAACGATATATTGAATTTTTATTTGAAGGGAATGTGATGTTATTATGAAGAATACGTATGTATTAGTTGTGGATGACGAATATCGTATTAGAAGACTCGTTTCTGACTTTCTCAAAAGAGAAGATTATAAAGTAATCGAGGCGGCCGACGGAGAAGAGGCACTTGACATTATCTTCGAATCAAATCAAAAGGTTGATTTGGTAATCCTAGATGTAATGATGCCTAAATATGACGGTTGGTATGTGTTAGAACGTATTAGAGATTTTCTCAGCATACCGGTTATAATGTTAACTGCAAGAAGCGACGAGTACGATCAATTGAAGGGCTTCAAACTCGGAGCTGACGATTATGTTACAAAACCATTTTCACCGGGAGTTTTAGTTGCTAGAGTAAACAAATTGCTGAAGAGAGATAAGATAACTCATGAAGAAATCTCATTCGGTGCAATACAGATGGACTTGGCGGCTCGAGAAGTTTTTATTGACAACGAAAAAATCGTTCTCACTCCTAAAGAGTACGAACTGCTTAAATTTTTTATTGACAATAAAGGCATTGCCCTGTCAAGAGACAAAATTCTCAATGCTGTTTGGAACTACGATTACTTTGGAGACTTAAGAACAGTCGATACTCATATCAAGCAGCTCAGAGCAAAACTTGGTAAGTATTCATACTATATCTCAACCGTAAGAAGCATAGGATATCGTCTAGACGCAGAAAATGAAGTCATCAATTAGATCTAAGTTATTCCTGCTGGTTTATGGAATAATTCTCACTTTCATCGCTGGGCTAATACTGCTTAATAATACTTTTTTGGAAAAGTATTACATCAATAATCGCGAAGTTTCTTTGATAGAGGCGTTTGAACAAATTAAAGATGTCAACCTGTCAGGTACAAATTTGGCGTATGAAGTGCAGAGCATAGAGAACGAATTCAACATCAATGTTCAGATATTACAACAAATAGATGAATTTGATTCAGGATATGTCTGGACCACTTTTGATGATGTTCCGGACATCTATGATCGAATCTATGGCGATGAATTTGGAATCTCTTCTGGTATTATCGGAAAAATAATGTATGACTTCAACCAACAGGTTCTAGGATCCGAAACTTCATATGCAACTTTGGTTCCGGTATCTGACGATGATATCTATACGGCATACATCATGGATATACAATCCGAATTTAACCATGCGAACGTCAATACTCAGATGATTGGATTAATAGTAGCCGCCGACTTAGGCGTGCAATATAATTTCTATTATGTTCTCACGGTTACATTCCAATCAATCACTGATAGCATTAGAATCTTCAATTCCTTTACAATATTAGTCGGGTTGATTTTCATGATAATGGCTTTTATTACAATGTATTTCATTAGTTATACATTCACCAATCCTATATTACAGATTAATCGTATCGCTGAAGAAATTTCTAACTTGAATTTCTCTAACCGAGTTAAGATTGACTCAGATGATGAATTTGGTGATTTAGGCGACAGCATCAATCGAATGAGCACTCAGTTGGAACAAAACATTCGTGATTTACAAAAAACCAACGACAGACTCGCCAAAGAGATTCTCTACAAATCAGATATTGACAAGATGAGAAGAGAATTCATCGCTAGTGCATCTCATGAGTTGAAAACACCACTTTCTTTGATTATGGGATATTCGGAGGCATTAAAACTACCTGACATTGACGACGTTACAAAGTACGAATACCTAAACATTATACTTGATGAAACTAACAAGATGAACAAGCTTGTCATGGATCTCTTAAAACTATCCCAAGTTGAGAACAGAAAAGTTGACATCAACATGAATGATTTCGATCTACGAACATTGATAGAAGAGACAAATAATATGTTCGGTTTGATAACAAAGGAAAAAGGTATATCGATTGAACTGAAGATTCAAGATTACATCGTCAATTCTGATTACTCTCAATTACAGACGGTACTCACTAACTTCATTAATAATGCAATCAATCACGTAGACGCAAACAAACTAATACGTATTTCTGTGGAAACCGCTAAAAATAAAGCTATCAGAGTTAGTGTCTTTAATACAGGCATGAATATTCCTGATGATGAAATAAAGAATGTTTGGGACAGTTTTTATAAGTTGGATAAAGCTAGAACTAGGAGTTACGGTGGGCAAGGACTTGGTCTATCTATTTGTAAGGCCACCTTGGAATTGCTTGGATATTCCTATGGAATAATCAACCATGACAATGGTGTGGAATTTTACTTTGACATAATGTAGATTTAAAAGAAGGACTAATGCAGTCCTTTTTCTATTATTTAATCTAAATAATTGAAAATATGTTATGTTTGTGTTAGAATTGAATTACTTTATCAATGATGGAGGTTCTTATGGCAGATTTGCACGGATTTTCCAGGAAGTCAGGAAGCCTGAAAGTATGGCAGATGATTGTATATGATATATTATCTATATGGCTTACATATGGATTAGCTATCGCTGCACTTACGTTCTCGCATGCGGCAGGATTCGATCATCGAGTAGCCATTCTCGTTCTTCCCGCAGTTACCCTCATCAAATTAATTGTGTATATGATGTTCAAGGTTTATCGCTTAGTGCTGGACAACGCAGGATTCGAGGAAGTCTTCCGAATCGCAATAGCAGTCGCTACAGCGAATATCATTATTGCGTCGATTACTATATTGTTTAATATTATTAATGTGAACATCACGTTTATTCCAGAAATATATTTGCTTTTCACAACAGTATTCGAAATATTCGTAATGGTCATTCCAAGAATTTTAAAGAGACTCATAAGCTATTTCGGACCGAAGAAAATTTTTATGGCCGGAAAGAGAACCTTGTTAATTGGTGCTGGCGCAGGTGGAAAACTTGTTCTTGATGAGATAAGAAATAATCCAAGTATCTTAAATTATCCTATAGCTTTTGTCGACGATGATGATCAGAAAATAGGCAATATCATGTCAGGATTTCCGATTCTAGGTCCAATCAAAGAAGTACCGTATATAATCGATAATTATAACATCGAGGAAGTTATTATCTGTATTGCCAATATAACAGACGATAAATTCCAGGAGATAATCACTAAGGTTGCTGAGAGGCCGGTTACAATCAAACGTCTTCCAAAATTCAAGAACCTACAGAAAAACGATCCAAAAAAACTCCAAGAAGTTAAGGTTGAGGACCTTTTGTCCAGAGACATTGTTGAACTCGATTCCGAAGAAATAAAGGAATTCATCAAAGGCAAAAGAGTGCTCGTTACCGGAGCTGGCGGCTCAATCGGATCTGAATTAGTCAGACAAATAGTCAAATACTCTCCTGAAGAAATTTTGATGTTCGACATTTATGAGAATGGCGTATATGACCTGCAAACCGAGTTGAGTCACAAAAAAGTTAAGGGCGAAATCAATAATGTCAAATTTACGATATTGATTGGCTCTGTATATAATTATGATAGGATGGAAGAAATCTACCAACGATTTAATCCGCAATTGGTTTTCCATGCAGCGGCGTATAAGCATGTACCTCTAATGGAGGATTCAGCGAAAGAGGCTGTAAGAACTAATGTAATTGGCACTTTTAACGTCTGTACTCTTGCTGACAAATATGGTGTCGAAAAGGTCGTTTTGGTATCTTCTGATAAAGCCGTTAGACCTACAAATGTCATGGGAGCCACTAAGCGGTTCGCAGAAATGATTATTCAATGCATTAATAGAAAATCAAAAACAAACTACTCCGCAGTGCGATTCGGAAATGTTCTCGGCAGTAATGGCTCAGTAGTGCCTTTGTTCAGACGTCAAATAGAGAACGGCGGACCGGTTACTGTAACTCACAAGGATATTATTAGATACTTCATGACTATCCCAGAGGCTGTTGGATTGATACTTCAGTCAGGCGCTTATGCCAAGGGTGGTGAAATCTTTATTTTGGATATGGGAGACCCTGTTCGAATCTATGAATTGGCCGAGAAGATGATTATGTTGGCTGGTATGAGGCCTCATTATGATATAAAAATTGAAGTCACCGGACTAAGACCAGGTGAGAAACTATATGAAGAATTACTAGTCGACAAGGATAACGGTAATATCAAAACCGACAACGAGAAGATATACATCGAGAAGATGAACGAACAAGAAGACATCGAATGCGAGATTGTTGAGGTTGCTGAAAAATTTGAAAAATTGACCAATATTCAAGTCAAAGAAATGATTGCCGAATACGTCAAATCATATACTATAAAAAATTAGAGACTTTGTCTCTTTTTTTTATTTTTTAGCTTTTTTCTGTTATAATTATGTTGGTGGTGATTGAAATGAACCTTATTGTCGGAGACAAAATTAAGCTCGATATTCGTAAGCAAGGCATTAACGCTGAAGGTATTGGTTATCATAATAAAACACTGGTTTTCGTTCCCGGAGCCATATTAAAGGAATCGGTGAATTGTGAGATTATCTCTGCTAACAATACATACGCAACAGCTAAGATTTTAGAAATCACCCATCAATCAAAGAAACGTGTTTCACCTCCATGCAAATATTATGATGAATGTGGCGGATGTCACATGCAGCACATAGAATATAAAGAACAGCTTAAAATCAAACAAAGTATCATTAAGCAGTCGTTGAAGAAATATACCAGAATACATTTGACTGATGATGGCATTCTTAAAACCATCGGCATGGATTTTCCTTATAAATACAGAAATAAGTCCCAGATGCCTTTCAAAAACACAAATTTCGGACTAGCTTTGGGTTTTTACAAGCCAGAATCAAACCATTTTGTTTTCGTCGAGGAGTGCTTGATGCATCATGACGTAATTAACAAGATTAATCGTGAAGTATTACGTCTTCTGAGAAAATATAAGTTGAAAGCATATGACAACCGTAATAAAGAGGGAATCTTACTTCATCTTGTAACAAGATATTTCGAGCGTTCTGACAGTGCTTCGGTCACCTTTGTAGTGAGAGAGAAAAATGATGAATTGATTGAGGTCGCAAGAGAACTCCTGAAAGACGTCCCTTCTGTGAAATCAGTGTCGTACTCTATAAACGATTTGACAACCAATCTTGTACTTTCTGATAAAACTCACATAATAGCTGGAGTCGGATGGATTGAAGAAAAATTCAAAGATCTTATGATAAAAGTCTCTCCGGACGCCTTTCATCAACTAAATACATTGCAGATGGAGAAAATGTATGATCGTATTTCAGAAATCATCGATCTCGATAAGAAATCAATAGTTTTTGATTTGTATTCTGGTATTGGCATAACCTCACTCTTATTGGCGAAACACGCGAAGAAAGTATACGGAATAGATTATTCGCACGCTTCGATTAAAGACGCATATGAAAATGCAAGAATTAACCGTATAGAAAACGTGGAATTCGTTTCCGGTCATGTTGAAACTGAAATGCCAAGATTAATTAAATCAAAAATCAAGCCAGATGTGGTTGTTGTCGATCCTCCAAGGAAAGGGTTATCCAAGCATGTGATTGACGCTCTCATTAAGACAGAACCCAGACAGATAGTATATATCTCATGCAATCCATCCACTTTGGCAAAGAACATAAGCGAATTGGAAAATAAATACCAAGTTATTCAGATACAGCCGATAGACATGTTTCCTAACGCCGCATCGGTAGAATCAATTACGATTCTAAAAAGACTTAATCAGCAATAATACCATTGAGATTAATCAAGAAAGGGTTGACTATTTATGGAAAAGAAAGATTTCGTAACACGTCTTAAGGAATTAGGCATAGAGATTTACGGTGCCGCAAAAAAAGAATATGAAGCTGTAGTATCAACTGCTGAAAAACAAATAAAAAAAGAGAAACTACGTAAGAGATTCAATTTAGAAAATCCCTATAAATTTATCCTGCTAGACAGTAATTATCGTATCAAATTCCTCGACAGTCTAATGGCCAGACACGCAAAAAGATATGATGAAGACGATATACTTGTATTTTTCGGTAGTAAAATTGACAATGGATTTAGAGCAAAACAAAGAATCAAGGACTTGAGCAACTCCTCAATTTATGAGATTATCGAGATAATCGAAGTCAAAATTCCGGTTACTTTGGAGAGCAAGGAATTTGATGTTGCTTGTACCGCAATCTACGGTAAAGTTCTATGAATGCCAAAGACGAATTCATCGAAATATTCAAGAAATACATCAAACGTGATGGAGCAGAAGCATTGCTAGATTATCTACTTTCCGGTAAAAGTGACTTTTTCGAAGCTCCAGCATCGACGAGATTCCATCTTTCACAACCAGGAGGATTGCTTGAGCATTCGCTTAACGTGTATAAATGTCTTAAAGACTATCTAGATAGACCGAGAGTTAAGGAAGTGTATAATCTCAATGTCAATGAAGAATCGATTGCGATAGTAGCACTTCTCCATGATTTGTGTAAAATCAACGTATATAAAAAATCCTTCCGAAACAAGAAAGACGAAAAAGGAAATTGGGTTCAAGTCCCAAGTTATGAATACTTTGACGACCTTCCTTATGGACACGGCGAGAAATCTGTATATATCATCTCTGGGTTTATGAAGCTTTCTAGAGAAGAGTCTTTTGCGATTAGATACCACATGGGTTTTTCGGAAACAGACAATAAAAACGTAGGCGACGCTTTCAGTAAATTCCCGTTAGCCTTCGCATTATCGACTGCCGATATGGAAGCCACTTATTTTTTGGAAAACTGAATTAGTACAATATGAAAACTTCTTAAGGGAGTTTTCTTTTTCGAGGATCAAAATGAAAAAAGTCTATAACCTTACCGAAGGCTCCATTCTTAAGAAATTGTTGTTGTTGGCCTTACCGGTTTTACTTACCACAATCACGCAAATGGCTTATAATTTCACGGATATGTTCTGGATTGGTAGAGTCGATAACATCGGAATGATGGAAGGCGAAGCGATTACCGCAATTGGAACGGCATCATATATGACTTGGTTGGCATTTGGCGTCATTATAATAGCGAAGATTGGTACTAGCGTCAAGATAAGCCATGCCGTCGGAGAGAAGAAAGAATACAATATAGATGTTTATGCCGCTAACGGCTTATTTCTTGAACTTGGTTTAGGCTTGATAGTGTCATTGTTGATTATAATTTTCAAAGAAGAGTTTCTCGGAATATTCAACATTGACAATCCGATTGTAATCGAGTATGCACTGATGTATCTGCCGATTGTTGGCGGCCTTTTCTTCATTCCTTTTCTAATGAACGGCTTTTCAGCAATCAATGAGGGAGTGGGGCAGACTAGAATCAATCTTGTGATATTAGCCATCGGCTTTGTGATGAATATCGCCTTGGATCCGCTTTTGATATTGGTTTTAAGGATGGGGATAGTCGGGGCGGCAATTGCGACAGTTTTCTCTCAGGGAGTTACAGTCATCATCTTCTATTTTGTTTACAAGAAGAATAATCCTAATCATCACATCTTCCGACTGTCCAATTTTAACCTGCAGGCAATCAAAGACATAGTAAGGATAGGAATTCCTGTTGGTATCCAATCAATGTTATTCTCAGTTATTTCGATTTATATTGCAAGAATGGTATATGTTTTT
>Ga0172375_10007958_pt1 | contig 14393 bp, 6 predicted proteins | sample LakKiv1m_FD_114537 | JGI IMG/M metagenome (GOLD analysis project Ga0172375, IMG submission 114537) | Freshwater microbial communities from Kabuno Bay, South-Kivu, Congo - kab_092012_11.1m | ecosystem: Environmental > Aquatic > Freshwater > Lake | place: Democratic Republic of the Congo... | reverse complement strand
CTGCTCAGCGTGGGCGAGACGGTCTACGAGCGCGCCAAGAACGGCATCAGCGGCGTGGCGACCCAACTGGCGGTCGCGCGCATCTACGATGACCTGGCGCCGGGCGCGTGGGTGGGCAATCGCGTCGTCGTCACGGGCAGCCAGGCCATGCGGTCGGTGGCGCAGCTTATTGACCCGCTGAGCGCCGCTCGCGTGCCGGTGGGGGTGCTGGTCAACGGCAACCCCAGCCTGCCGGAGGAGATCCAGACCGCGCAACGGCTGGCGGTGTTGGGCGGCGGGCTGTCGGTCGTGGGCAACAAGAACAACCCCAACCTGGCGCTGCCTTTCGCCCTGCGCAGTCGCGTGTCGTTCTCGCAATCCACCGGCGAGCTGAGCTTCGGCGGCTACTACGACGGCGCGTCCCCCGAATACATCAAGGGCGACCCGCTGCTGCTGCTCAACGTGATGTCGCAGGCGGATCGGGCGCGGCTGCAGGCGCTCTGCTCCGGCGGCGGCGCGGCCTATCCGTTCGACAGCACGGATTGCGGCAAGTACAAGAAGGCGGTCGAGGATCTCTACTACAAGACCGCCAACCCCCGCGGGCTGGACCTGTGCCGCGACAGCAACGGCAAGCTGGCGGCAGATGACCCCGAACCCGCGACCAACCAGGCCGCGCGCACCCCGACCATGACCGTCTGCCGCACCGAAGGCGCGACCGTCTACTATCGGGACGGCCAGGCCGACTGGGCGTTCCTGATCGGCGTGCAGGATGCCGATGACGATGGCGTCCCCGAACCCTACGCGGGCGTGGGCAAAGGCCAGGCGCTGACCGCGGGCGCGGCGGCCGGCACGGGCTACGTCACTCTGGCCTACAACAACGACCCCAGCCTGGGCGGGCTGCCGGTCTCGCTCCAGGTGATCCAGGTGGGCTGCGAGCTGAACGCGGCGGGCGAAGACAGCGCCTATCGCGGCAACCTGCTGACGATCACGTCGGACAACCTGTTCGACGAAAAGCTGACGCTGCGCCACACCGGCGACTTCGGCGGCCGGCCCGATGACTTCACCTTCGAGTGGTGGATTGCGCCAGTAGATGAGACCGCGGTTTCGCCGTCTGCCGCGCCGCCGGCCTACCCGTGGAGCCGCTGGACGAAGATCGAGTCGGGCGCGAGCGCGCTGGGGCCGGAGATCACCATCGAGGGCGCCAACCCCACCACGTTGCGCGACAACTGGCTGCTGATGCGCTACAAGGGCTATCCGGCGTGCGGCAACCAGGTGGTGTGGAGCGCGTTCGCGGGCGACCCGTCGGCCAAGCCGTCGGAAACGCGGGCGCAACTGGCCGAGGGGTGGATCAAACGCGTGACGAACGCGCTTACCCCCTACGACGCGCGCGTGGACGACTTCGTCAGCGCGCCGGTCAACACCACCGTGGACATGATCAGCCAGGCCGGCGCCCGCTACGAAGGGCCGATCGCCATGAACAACGATCCGGACAACTTGAACCGGATCGGCCTGATCGAAGCGTACCAGACGGTGCTGGATCGCGGCCGCCAGCTTTCGATTGACTCGGGCATTGACGACCAGGGCGCCAACGCCGCGCTGCTCAACGTGACCTCGCGCATCGCCGACCTCTACATGCTGCTGGCGAACGACGCCTACGCCGACGCAGAGGATCCCACCGTGGGGTTGAGCCTGCGCGATCTCTTCGGCGAAAACGGGCTGGCCAGCCGGGCGCCGGAGGTCTACGCCTTTATGAACCAGTTCCGGCCCGACAGCTTCGGCCTGATTGACGAGGAGCTGGCGCTGCTGCGCGGCCGCGACGAGACCCTGGGCGGCGTAGCGGCCGCGCCCACCTACAACCGCCTCACCTGGAACTTCACCAACGGCGAAGGCCAGGTGGCCTACGTGTCGAACTACAACGTGCAAGACCTCAATCGCGACGGCTTCGTCAACGAGGCCGACGCAGCGATTCGCAACCCGCAGGGCCACGGCGACGCCTGGGGCCACTACCTGACCGCGCTGACCCAGTTCTACGCGCTGCTGCGGCATCCCGATTACACCTGGAGCCCGCGCGCCGAGCCGGTAAGCGTGGCGGGCGCGCCCGTCGTGGTGGACTACTACGACGAGCGCCGCTTCGCGACCGACGCGGCCGCCAAAGCGCGCGTCGGCGCGGAGATCGTGGATCTGGCCTATCGCAAGATGTACGCCGAGCCGACCAGCCAGGAATACGTGGACAGCCACGTGGATGCGTCCGACGGCGGCCGCCGCGCCTGGGGCGTGGCCGATTGGGCGCGGCGGGCCGGCCAGGGCGCTTACTTCGATTGGGTGGTGGGCAACGCCGTCCTGCCGCCGGTGGACACGCGCTACTCGGACGTGCGCAAGGTGGATCGCACCACGGTGGCGCCGCTGGCCGAGATCGCCGAGCAATATGCGCTGATCCAGCGACAGCTCGACAAGGCCGACAACGGCGCCAACCCGCTCGGCCTGGCGCCCGACGCCGTCGTCTTCGACCTGAACCCGGCCGAGACGCAGACGACCCCCACGGCCGGCGGCTTGACCCACTACGAACAGATCGCGGCGCGGGCGACCGAGGTGCTGGAAGACGCCATGATGTACCTCGACTACGCCAACGAGACCAAAGTGGCGCTGCGCGAGGAGCAGAACGGCCGCCGCGACTTCGTGGACGCCATCCTGGACGAGGATCGCAGCCGGGTCAACGAGCTGATCGAGCTTTTTGGCTACCCCTACGATGCCGACATCGGGGTCAACGGTACCTATCCCGCCGGCTACGCGGGGCCGGACATCTACAACTACGACCTGGTGGATCGCTACGAGCTGACCGACAGCGAGAAACGCTGCAGCGCACGCGATATCGCGGCGGGCGCGTGCAAGGCCGAGACCAAAACCTACACTCTCGACCACCAGCCATTGGCCTGCATCGGAACCTACGTGGAGCAGTTGGGCCGCGTGGATGACCCCGAAGATCTGGCGCTGTGTGCGCCTACCCAGGACGCGGCCAAACAGATCGCCTACACCGTCGGCATCGGCCTGGACACCGGCTACGGCCGCTTCAAGCCGGCCAACTGGCCGGCCTCCAGCGCGCGGCCCGGCCGCGGCGAGATCCAGGTGATGCTCAACAACCTCTACGATGCCAAAGTGGTCTACGAAAACGCCGTCCTGGACTACGACAACTACGTGATTCAGGTGGAAGAGACGCAAGCCGCCATCGCCGACCGCGCCGGGCTGCTCGATCAACAGGGCAAGCTGTCCAACGCCGCGCGCTGGACGACCTTCTCGCTGCAAACGCTGGCCCTGGCGATGAAAGAGTGGGCGATGGTGGATCAGCAGGCCAACCAGAAAGCGCGGGACTTGGCCGACGCAGCCTCTAACTGCCTGCCCACGGTCGTGGGCCTGGCGACCGATGTGACTTCGGCCGGCCGCTGCGGCCTGCTCTTCGCTGGCAATGCGGTGGCCGGCATTATGAGCGGTCTGCAGATCGCAGCCGCGGTGGTGGAGGATGCCGCCAACTTCAGCGCCGATCTCACCGAGCGGGCGCTGGAGACCGAGCTGTTCGAGCTGGAGTCCGACTACGAGCTGCGGCAGATGGGCCGCGAGCTGGCCGGGCTGCTGCGCGAGGAAGAAGGCCGGCGGCTGCAAGTGTACCTGGCCGCCGACGCCTACTTCAGCGCGATTGACGACTACAAGATGACGGTGCAGCGGGGCTTCATGAAGCTGCGCGAGCTGAGCCTGCTGCGCCAACGCTGGGCCGGCCAGGTCTCCGAGCAGCGCTACAACGACATGATCTACCGCATGTTCCAGACCGACGCGCTCCAGAAGTACCGCCGCGAGTTCGATCTGGCCCAGACCTACACCTATCTCACCGCTGCAGCCTACGACTACGAGACCAACCTGGCGGGCCGCGATCCGGCCAACGGCGAGCAGTTCCTGCGCAAGATCGTCGGCATGCGGACGCTGGGCGAGATCGGCTACCGCGAGAGCCGGCCGATCTGGCCGATCCCCGGCTCGCGCGGGCTGTCGGGGCCGCTGGGGCAGATGCGCGACAACTTCCTGGTGTTGAAGGGGCAGATGGGCTTCAACAACCCGCAGGCCGAGACCAACCGCTTCTCGCTGCGCAGCGAACTGTTCCGGCTGCGCGACGAGTCGGACGCCAGGTGGCGGCAGACGTTGCAGCGCTACTACACCGCCGACATCTTCAGCAACGATGCGGTGGCGCGGCTGGCGAAGCGCTCCTACGGCGAGACCCGCCGCGTGCCGGGATTGGTCATCCCGTTCAGTTCGATTATCCAAGACGGCCTGAACTTCTTCGGCCAGCCGCTGGGGCCGGGCGACTCCGCCTATGACGCCACCCAATTCGCCACCAAGATCGCCAACGTCGGCGTTTGGTTCGAGGGGTACGACACGGCGCGGCTCGCCAACACCCCGCGCGTCTACCTGCTGCCGGCCGGCGACGACGTGATCCGGCCGCGCAGCGCCACCGGCGTGCTGCGCTACTGGCGCGTGGCCGAGCAGTTGTTGCCGGTCCCCTATCCGCTCACCGCGGATGACCTGGCCGACCCCGACTGGCTGACCCGGCTGGACGGGCTGAACGGCGACCTGTATGCCATCAAGCCCTATGCCCGGCTGCGCGCCTACCCTTACAGCGAGACTCTGACGCCGGGCGAGCTGAACACCGACACCCGGCTCATCGGCCGTTCGGTGTGGAACACCCAATGGCTGCTCGTCATCCCCGGCACGACCCTGCTGAACGATCCCCAGGTGGGCATCGAGCGTTTCATCCAGGACGTGGACGACATCTATCTCTACTTCCAGACGTATGCCTATGCGGGCACCGCGGCGGCGAACCAGAGAGTCACTGCGAGGAGCGGTTTGTGCGACGAAGCAGTCCGTTCCTCTGAAGACGGAGATTGCTTCGCAAAAACCGCTCGCAATGACGGCCAGCAGGCGGCTTCCGGCAGCGCATCCACCCCCAATCTACAAATCTACCAATCTACCGTCACCCCGCTCCCCTTGCCCGACGTGCTCTTCCACGGCGTGGTCCTGCGCAACAACGAGCCGCTGACCAGCGGCACGGTCAAGGCGATCCTGCCGCGCGGCGCGGTAGTGAGCGTGGCGGTCACGCCGATCGCCGGCGCCGATTACAGCTACGCGCTGGCCGTTCCGCTGAGCCAATACCTGCCCGATCTGGGCGGCTACGCGGCCGACTCGGCGCGGCCGGGAGAGGCGCTCCGCTTCCTGGTCAACGATGCGCCGGCCGCCTTCCGCGACGCCAACGGCATCACGACCGACCAGTTCGTCATCCCGGCCGGCGGCGTGGGCCAGGCCTACCGGCTCGACCCGACGCTGGTCGGCCCGGAAAGCTATCCGCTGGGCGACGTCAACGCCAACGGCGTGCGCAACTCGGCCGATGCGCTGCTGATCCTCAAGTACGACGTGGGCCTGATCGCCGGCGACACGAACTTCCCGCCCGCGCCGGGCAAGATCTACCTGCCGCTGTGCGACATCGTGCAAGACGGCAAGTGCAACTCCGGCGATGCGCTGCGCGTCTTGCAGTGCGACGCGCAGATGCCGGGGGTGAGTTGCCCCAGTGGGGCGACGGTCGCGACCGCGCAGACCTTCGAGGTTTCCGAAACCTCAAAGGTCTCTGCCACGCAGACCTTTGAGGTTTCCGAAACCTCAAAGGTCTCTGTGGACCTGATCTTTCGCTCCGAGCTGCTCCGCGGCCCCGCGGCCGACGAAGTGACGGTGCGGGTGCAGGCCATCAACCCAGCCGGGTCGCTCGGCGCCGCGGCGCTGCAACTGCGCTACGACGCCAGCCGGCTGACGGTCGTGACGTGCGCAGCGGACCCGGCGGCCACCCTGGACGGCGCGATCTGCAACCCGGCCTATCGGCCCGATACCGTGTGGCTGAACGCGATCGCGGCCAGGGGCGCGGCCGATGGCGCGGCGCTGGCAGAAGTGCGGTTCCGGCTGCTTGGGCCAGGGCAGGTGCAAGACCTGCCCCTACAGTTGGCGGTTGACGGCGCGTTCGATACCGCGGGCCGCGATCTGCCCTGGCGCGTCGCGCAGACCTTCGAGAGCCTGCCCTGGAAGGGTCTGGAAACCCCGAAGGTCTACCTGCCGATGATCGTCCGCCCGGATAGTAGCTTCCAACGCGTCAACGCTGATCGGCCGGTCGAACCGCGGCCGGTCGAGCGGCGGAGCTATCTGCCGCGGGTGGGGAAGTGATTGGCGGTTTTCAGGCTCCGGCGTTCAGGCTGGAGTGTCTCACTACTCCATGAAATTCAGGAGTTGATGGGGTACTGCAACCTGAACGTTGCAGCTTGAGGGTGGTGTCCGATGATCTGGCGCGCATTTCACGTGGAATCTCCTTGCCACTGCCGACGGCGTTGGCTTGCGCGTCGCCTCGCGCTCACAGCCCTGACGGCCGGTCTGCTGGTCGCCTTCTTGCTGCTGGCCGGTGTGGCCGGCGCGCAGACCTTCGAGGTTTCGGAAACCTCGAAGGTCTTCTTTGCGGGCGCAACCGTGCGCGTCGGCGACGGCAGCACGAGCGCGTACACCGTCGCGCCCGGCGGCCAGGTCAGCGTGCCGGTGGAGGCGGCGAACGTGCTGAACCTGGGCAGCGCCACTGTGCTGCTGACCTACGATCCGGCCGTGGCGCGGCCCATCGGGTGCGCCAGGCCGGCCGGCAGCCCCTTCGACGGCGGCGCGTGCAACGTCGGTTTCGCCCCAAACGCAGTCAAGTTCAACGTCGTTGCGTCTCAGGGCGTCACCGGCACAGTGCGTTTGGTAGACATCGCGTTCCAGGCCGTGAGCAGCGCCGCAGCGCAGACTGGTCTGACCCTGACCGTCGAATCGTTCATCAATGCCCAGGGCCAACCCCTGACGGTCAACGTCCAAGACGGCAGCCTGGCGGTCGTGGGGAGCGCCGCGCCGGCCGCGGTGATCCGCGCCGGCACGCTGGTGCAGAACAGCTTCATGTTGACCGCCGGCCTCGGCCTGGATGTGCCGGTATCGCTACAAGTCACCGGCACCCAGCAGCTTGCCGCGGCCACGATCGTCCTGGCGTATGACCCGGCCGTGCTCCGCCCCACTCGCTGCACCGCCAGCCAGCCGCCGCTCGGTTCGGGCTACTGCAACCCGGCCTTTGCGCCCGACGCCGGCCTGGTCAAGCTCAATCTCATCGCCGATGCCGGGCTGACCGGCGACCTGCACCCCTACACCGTCACGTTCGAGGCCGCGTCAGAAGTTACGGCCGGCCGCAGCGACCTCTTGCCGATCGTCGAATACCTGGCCGATCCGGCCGGCGCGCTGCTCAGTTGGCAGGTCGTGACCGGCACGGTCCAGGTGGTCCCTGGGCCTGGCCCGGCCGCGCAGATGCAGGTAGGCCAGGGGAGCGCCGCGTTCACCGCCACCCACGGGCTGACGACTACCGTGCCGCTCTGGGCTGACAGCGTCGCTGACCTGAGTGCGGCCACGCTGGCGCTGGCCTACGATCCGGCCGTGGTGCGCGGCCTGGGTTGCGCTGTGCCTCAGGAGTTCGACGGCGGCGCGTGCGCGCTGTACAACGGCTACGTCCAGGCCAGCCTGATCGCCTCGCCCGGCATCACTGGCGCGGCCCGGCTGCTCGACGTGGTCTTCACGCCGGCCGCCGGCGCGCTCCCCGGTGCGGCCAGTTCGCTCACGCTGACAGTGCAGAATCTCATGGACAGCCAGGCCGCGCCCATTCCCGCCCGCGTGCGCAGCGGCGTCATCACCGTGACCGCGGGCGGATCGCTGGCGGGCGTGGCGCTGGTGCGGGTGGGGGATGGCGCCAACGCCGGCAGCTACACCCTGCCCATCGGCGAACAGGCTAGCGTTGCGCTCACCGTCGAGGGGGCCAGCAACCTGGCTGCGGCGACGGTGGCGCTGGGCTACGATCCGGCCGTGGCGCGGCCGTTGACTTGTATGCCCGGCGCGGCGTTCGACGGCGGCGCGTGTAATCCTGGCGCAGGCGATGGTCTGGTCTACTTCGACGTCGTGGCGACCGCGCCCTTCTCCGGCACGGCCAGCCTGGGCAGCGTCACCTTCCGAGCGACCGACGCCGCGGCCGCCGGCGCGGTCACGCCGCTGACCTTGACGGTGAGCTATTTCGGCGGGCCGGCCGGCGAGGCGCTCCTGTACCAAATCGCCGCGGGCAACCTGGCGCTCACCGAGCCAGCCGGCTACGCGCCCCAGGTGCGCCTGGCCGCGGGCGAGGGGCTCTCTCAAATCGGCATCGGCGGCCTGGCGACGGTTCCGATCACCGCCAGCGTATCGGCCACGGCCACCACACAAGGGCTTGGCGTCGCCACCCTGAGCCTGGCCTACGCCCCGGCGGTCGTCCAGCCGGTCGCCTGCGAGCTTGAGGCGGAGGCCGGCTACTGCAACCTGGCCTTCGGCGCCGGCCAGCTCAGGCTCAATGCGCTCTCGACTACCGGCATGACCGACGCGGCGCAGCTCGCCCGCGTGACCTTCCGCGGCCTGGGGCCGGGCGGCGCGACCCCGATCACGCGCACCACGCCGTTGACGCTGACGGTGGAAACGTTGGCCGATCCAGCCATGCAAGACCTGACCTATGGCCGCCAATCCGGGACGATTCAAGTCAGCGGGACGGACGACGACGGCGACGGGGTAGGCAGCCAGGTCGAGGCTGGCGCAGCCAACGGCGGCGATGGCAATGGCGACGGCATCGCGGACGCGACGCAGTCGGCTGTCGCCTCGTTGCCGAACGCGATCAGCGGCGGCTACGTGACCCTGATCGCGCCCCAGGGGACGATGCTGGTCAACGTACACGTCGCGCCGAATCCTGCGCCGGGCGATGCGCCCGCGGGCATCTTCTTTCCGGTCGGGTTCCTGGCTTTCACTGCGACCAACGTCGCGGCCGGCGGCTCGCTCAGTGTTACGCTGCTGCTGCCCCCGGCCGCGCCGGCCCCCGAATGCTACTACCAATACGGGCCGACCCCCGACGGCCAGCCCAGCCACTGGTATCGCTTCGACTACGACGGCGCGACCGGCGCCGAAGTCTACAGCGACCGCATCGTGCTGCACTTCGTAGACGGCGGTCGTGGCGACGCCGACCTCACGGCCAACGGCGTCATCGTAGATCCCGGCGGGCCGGCCCTCGATGTCCTCGCCAAGGGGCCGCCCCAGGTCGTGGGCGATTTTTACCACACGGTTCAGGACGGCGCGCTGCTGGTCGCGCAGCCGGCCGGGGTGCTGTTGAACGATCACGACGCCGCGGGCCTGCCCCTGCGAGCCAGTGTGGCGGCGTCGCCCGGCCGCGGCGCAGTGACGCTGAGCAGAGATGGCGGCCTTATCTACACACCCGCGGCCGGCTTTTCTGGAACAGACACCTTCATCTACCGGGCGAGCAATGGCTTTCTGGATGCCCGCGCGACGGTGACGTTCACCGTGCTGCCGATCGCGAATGGCGCCGCGGCGGTGGCTGCGCCGGCCGGCGACGTGACGCTGATCTACACCGACGCGCAGCACAACCCCACGGCGATCTTGGTTCCTGCCGGCGCAGTGGCGCAGCGGAGCAGCCTGATCTACGCAGCCCAAGTCAGTCCCTCGGCCGCTTCGCCTGGCGGCCTGCAATTCGCCAACAAGGCCTTCACCCTGGACGCCTATGTGGACGGCCAACACCAGCCCGGCTTTGTCTTCGCTCGACCGCTGACTGTGGCGTTGACATACTCGGACAGCGACGTTGCGGCCGTGAAGGAAGCCGAATTGGTGCTCTACTATTGGACCGGCGCGGCCTGGGCCGATGCCGCGGAGACCTGTGCGCCGATGTCCAAGTATCAGCGCGACCTGGCCGCCAACCGCCTGAGCGTGGCTATCTGCCACCTGAGCGAGTTCGCTCTTTTCGGGCCATCCAACCCGCTGGGAGTCACGCTCGAGAGCTTCGTCGCCAATCTTATGCTCGAAGGAGTAGAGGTGACATGGGAGACGGTGTCAGAGCTGGATAATCTCGGCTTCAATCTCTATCGCGCGACGGCCGAGATCGGCGGCCAGCCCGCGACCGATGCCTGGATCCGGCTCAATACCACGTTGATCCCGAGCGCGGCGCCCGGTTCGCCCAGCGGGTACGTCTATGAGTGGCGTGATGAGGACGCGTCGCGCGCGGGCGATTACTACTACCGGCTAGAGGGAGTGGATCTGGGGGGCAATCGGGCGTTTCTGGGCGTGGCCCGCGTGACGATACACGAAGACCCGTCGGCCACGACCGGCAGCCTGGCCGACGCCGCGCTCTGCCTGCAGTGGCAGCACCTGAGCACGCTGGTAACGGCCTACGAAGTGTGGCGCAGCACCCGGCCCTACTTCACGGCCGGCGACCCCGACGCCATTCCGGCGAAGACCCTGGCCGCGACGGGCCAGACGATGGCCTGGTGCGATCCCCAGGCCGCGGCCGATCCTCTCATGCCCTACTTCTATCGGGTACGCAGCCTGGGTACCGATGGGGCAACGGTGGGTCTTTCGCAACTGGTCGGCTGGTTCCCGTTTAGGCTGTGGCCGGGCGCAGCACCGTAGGTCATGCCCTGCGTCCGTAGTTTGTGTCTTGCCCGCGCTTCAGCCGCCAGGCCATGACGGAGGACGTGAGCGTCACCTGGGGCGGGGCTGCGCCGGGCGAGCATAGTGTCTACGCGGCCCTTGGCGGCCCGGCGCTCGACAGCCTGAACTTGTGCAACGGGGCGCCGAGCAGCCTGGATCCGTCTCCATCCTGGACATCTCCCTGGTGGCGTCGTCTTATGTATTGCCTCTGTTGCGGTGCTGCGTCCTTCTCACAGCCGCCAATTATCCACCGGCGACGCCTTCTGGTGCGCCTTAGCGCAGTCGGTCTGCGCAATGCGGGCGTAGCACTTGACCATCGCCATGTGGGAGAGGCAGGAATCGCCGACCAGCAAGTGAAGATGGGGCTGGGCAGAATTGATCTGCCCAGCCCGCATAGCTTACAATCTCCAATTCTCCACCGGTGACGCCTTCCGATGCGCGGCGTCCAGATCCGTTTGCGCCAGACTCAGATAGGTCTGCACCATCTCCAGCGTCGTATGCCCCAGCGCCATCTGCAGCTCGAACGCGTTGCCGCCGTTGCGCAGGAAATTCACCGCAAACGTGTGCCTGAACCTGTGCGGGTGGCAGTCGTTCACCCCGGCCTTCTCCCCCAGCCGGATCAGCAGCTTGAGCAGCCCGTCGCGCGTCATCTGGTTGCCGTCACTGCCCAGGAATAGTGGCTGGTCGACGCGTTCCTCCTTGCGCTCGGTCGTCAGGTAGCGCCAGAACAGCTTGGCGGTGCGCGGCGAGATCGGCAGGGAACGCTCTTTGTTGCCTTTGCCCAGCACCAGTATATGCTTATTCGTCAGGTCGGCGTCCTTGATCATCAAACCGCACAGTTCCGACGCCCGCACGCCGGTGTCGAGCAGCAGCAGGATGATCGTCCGGTTGCGCAGCGCGGTGGGCACGGCGTGATCGCAAGCGCGCTTGCCGGGCCGAGTGTAGCTGCGCGAGCGCTCACAGGAACCTAACAGCGTCTTGATGTCCGCCTCGGTGAAGGGGGTGATGGCGCGCTTTTCGGGCCGCGGCCGCGGGATGTCGCGCAGGATGTGCTTGGTGACGATCCCCTCGGTCACCGCCCACGTCCACAACGCCGATAGCCCGGTGTGGATGTTGAGGATGGTCTTGTTGGAGAGGCCCTTGGCCGGCCGCTTGGCCGCGCCGGCCGGGGCACGTGGGGTCGAGAGGTCGCCCAGAAAGCCCTTGACCTGATCGGTGGTGATGCCGGCGAGAGGCGGGTCCTGCAACCCCGCCTTGTTGCGCTCTGGATCGCCCAGGTAGGCTTGGAGCTTTCGGAACGAGTTGGTATAATCAGCCACGGTGTGCGGGCTGAGGTGCTGGGCCTGCTTCTCGAGCAAGAAGCCTTCGATGGATTGGGATAGTGTGAGCTGCTTCATCCGTGCTGCCTCCGGTTGGGAAAATGCAGGTCTGATAACGCTCCAGCCAGTGCTGATAACGTTTCAAGCCCTTTTTTTCTTCCCTAGAGACAGCCCATCCGTGCGGACAGTGGTTGAGGATTGTCCGCTGTTTACAAGAACCGGTGTCCTCATGGTCGGCTAAAACTGCGACCCGTGTGGACACCGGTAGAGGAAAGTCGGGGAGAGAGGATTTGAACCTCCGACCTCACGGACCCGAACCGTGCGCGCTAGCCTGGCTGCGCTACTCCCCGAACAACGAAGTCCATTATAGCGGCAACCGCCGGAAATGCAAAATCGAGACAGAATGTTGGAAGTCGGATCAATCCTCCGATATTCACCTGCACTGTCCAATCTCGAGCTCGCTGGAGGACACCATGAGCCTGCAAATCGGCATTGTCGGCCTGCCTAACGCGGGCAAGTCTACTCTATTCAACGCGCTGACCCTGGCCGGCGCGACGACTGCTCCCTACCCTTTCACGACCATCGAGCCGAACGTCGGTGTGGCTGTGGTGCCAGATACCCGACTTGACCAGCTCGCGGCGTTGATAAAACCCGAGCGCGTGCTGCCGGCTACCGTAGAATTCGTGGACATTGCCGGGTTGGTCAAAGGCGCCAGCCGCGGTGAAGGTCTCGGTAACCAGTTTCTGGGACACATCCGCACCGTGGATGCCATCGCCTTCGTGTTGCGTGCATTCGAGGATCCCGATGTGCCCACCGCAGGAGGCGCCGTCGAGCCGTTAGCTGATCTGGAGACGCTGGATCTAGAGCTGACCCTCGCGGACGTCGGCACGGTGGAACGACGCATTGAGAAAGTGCAGGGCCAGGCCAAGTCTCACCCGCGTGACTTCGCGGATCAACTGGCCTGGCTGGCTGCCTTGTGCAAGCATCTGAACAGCGGGCAGCCGGCCCATCGCTTCGAGAGTCCGGCTCACCACCTTGATTGGACGGCCGACCTCAACCTGCTGACGGCTAAGCCACGTCTCTATGTGGTCAACGTCGGTGAATCCGATCTTCCGACCGGGGGGCCACTGGCCGCGCCACTGATCGACCGCGCATCTGCGGAGGGCATCCCTTGTCTGGCGCTTTGTGCAGCGTGCGAGGCAGAACTGGCCACCTGGCCACCTGACGAAGCGAACGCGTACCGGGCAGAGCTGGGACTATCAGAGCCGCTTCTCCACCGGCTCATCCGGTCAAGCTATCGGCTGCTGAACCTGCTCACCTTCTTCACCATCACCGGCGGCAAGGAAACCCGCGCCTGGACCCTGCGCGCCGGGCAGAGTGCCTACGAGGCCGCGGGCCTGATCCACTCTGATATCCAGCGCGGCTTCATCCGGGCCGAGGTCGCACCCCAAGCGGTGATCATTGCAGCCGGCGGCCTGAGTGGCGCGCGCGCCCAGGGCCAGCTCCGACTCGAGGGACGCGAATACGTGGTGCAGGACGGCGACGTCATCCATTTCAGGTTCAACGTATGAAAGCGAATCATCGTCCATCGTGTATCATCCATCGTCTATCGTCCTATTTGCCATAACGCCGGACCTGTGCTATAAACAAACGACCGCGCGAGGGCACATGCCCTCGCTCTTTCTGCCCCCGGCGCACGGCTCCCGGCCGGATGATCGGCGGCAATCCCGTTGACTGAAGTCATCGGGTTATTTCCGAGGAAAGGAGGCAAAGGCGCGGAATGTCTGACGCTTTGCGCGACTACGAGTTGATGTTCATTGCCGTTCCGCAGCTCGATGACGAGGGCCTCGCGACGCTTAACCAGCGTGTCGCGGAGTGGATCGCGGCTGCAAACGGCACGGTGACAGAGACGAACGTCTGGGGACATCGGCAACTTGCGTATCCTATTCGCAGATACAGCGATGGTATCTACGTGCAGGTCAATTTCCAGTTATCTCCCAGCGATTCTCGCGAGCTCGAGCGCAACCTGCGACTGGATGAGCAGATCATTCGGCACATGGTTATACGACTCGATGAGGACTGATCGGCCACCTGTTGGCCAGACGGAGTAGGGGAGCGTGGCAAGAGGTCTAAACAAGGTACTGATCATAGGTAACCTGGGTCGCGATCCCGAGATGCGTTACACGCCGAGCGGTAAACCCGTCACATCCTTCAGTGTGGCGGTCAGTCGTGGCTGGACCACCAGCGGCGGCGAACGGCGCGAGGCTACCGAGTGGTTTAATGTGGTCGCCTGGGGCAACCTGGCGGAGGTCTGCAACCAATACCTGCGCAAGGGTTCTCGGGTGTACGTGGAAGGCCGACTGCAGACGCGCAGTTGGGACGATCCTGACGGGCAGCGCCACTCCCGCACCGAGGTGGTCGCGAATGAGATGGTGATCCTGGATAGTCGGGGCGGCGTTGAGCCGGAGGATCTGGATTTTGATGAGGAATTGGGCTTCTAAACTCTAG
>Ga0172375_10007956_pt1 | contig 14396 bp, 18 predicted proteins | sample LakKiv1m_FD_114537 | JGI IMG/M metagenome (GOLD analysis project Ga0172375, IMG submission 114537) | Freshwater microbial communities from Kabuno Bay, South-Kivu, Congo - kab_092012_11.1m | ecosystem: Environmental > Aquatic > Freshwater > Lake | place: Democratic Republic of the Congo... | reverse complement strand
TTCAATCCCCAACAGGGTATGAGACAGCCTGCAATACAACAACCAGCGCCAATGCCGGTATCTCAGCCTATACAAACACCAATGCCACAGCCGATACCAGCACCTAGTTATGATAAAACCTTAGAAACACAAACAGATAATTACGATAGTGATGATTTCGATTCTGATCTGGATGAAGAGGATGATGATTTCCTGGATGATATTAAGCCTGTGACTTCAGTGCCACCGGTATATACTCCTCCAGCTCCACCAGTAGTACAACCACCGGCACCTGTTTACAATCCACCGGGTAATAACGGGTTTGGTAATTTTAATGCCCCCAGCTACAACCCTCCCCAGGCAGTAGCTCCAGCAGCACCAAGTTATACTCCCCTGCCTTCACGTGAGGAGCGTAAACAGATGATCGAGCGCAACTATATGAAGATCTTGGGCAGAGAACCAAACCAGAACGATCTCAACTATTTCCTTAATATCGGTATCAGAGAGGATGAATTAATAAAAAAGATGATCGATTCCCAGGAACATATCGATCTTGTCAAAGCCAAACAGGAACTAATTGAATTAAAGGATAAGTTCTCTACAGTTCAAAATGAATTAAATGATCTAAAAAATCAAAGTGAAGATTCAAAGAATATCATTGAGAATCTGCATCAATCCATTGATCAAAAGAACATTGCTCTAAATAAGCTGCAGTATGATATCAAAGAACTGCAGATGAAATTAGCAGACAGACCTCTCCAGGCAAGTCCTAAGGGACCTAAAAAGAAATATCAAGGCTCTTTTGCTGACAAAGTATTCAAAGCAGTGAGTGATATACTGGAGTAATATCCTAAAGCCTTTTCCCACGCTTAATTTAGCTTGACTAAAACCCTATTCTGACTTAGAATTAAAGCTGGAATATTATTGTGGTTTAATTATTGTTATTGAAACTACCTGTTAATGAATCGAATCGAAAACGAATACAAAAAATCTGCAAACAAAGCTGCAAGTTCATTTAGCTTAAACAGATCCTTAAACGTTCGTATCATCACTAGGAGCCCTGATAGGCTCTATTCGGCATTACACGTAGGAGCATAACACTCACAACAATATCCCGCTAATTTATTATTTATTTTTCTATTAATGGAAGCATTAATTTTAGTAGTGCTTTCTGTGATCGCTACCGGATCTTTAGGAGCTGCAGGATTTCTGTATCTTACAAAACGCAATATCCAGCAAAAATTGAGTGATAAGAAATTCTTATCCTTAACAGAAGAAGAGGCGATCGAGAAAGCCAGTGTAAAAGCACGAAACATTATTCTTGAAGCTGAAAAGGAAACAGAGAAATTAAAAACAGAAGCTGTGGAACAGATCCGCAAGCAAAGATTAGAACTAGAAGCAGAAGAGAAAAGAGCAGATGGAAGAGAAAAGCAATTAATTGAGAGATCTAAAAATCTTGATGAAAGATTTGAAAGACTAGAAACTCAAGAAAGAGGTGTAGAACAAGCTAAAAAAGATCTTAGAAAAGTAAGAGATCAGCTTAATAGCCAATTCGAAAAGATCTCCAATATGACAAGAGAGGAAGCCAAGATCGAATTGATGCGCCAGACTGAAGAGGAATTAAGAACTCAGATAGCTAAGAAAGTTAAAGAAGCAGAATATACAATTCAAAATTCTGTGGATGAGAAAGCTAAAGAACTTCTAGTTGATGCTATGCAACGCTCTGCCACAGACTATGTAGCAGAAACTACAGCTACAACTATTGATATTGATAATGAGGAATTAAAAGGAAAGATCATTGGAAAAGAAGGTAGAAATATTAGAACCTTTGAGAAATTAACTGGAGTAGACATCATTGTTGATGAAGCTCCTAATCAAGTCACACTTTCCTGTTTCGATCCTATCCGTAGAGAAGTAGGAGCTTTAGCTCTTGCTAAACTTCTAAAGGATGGGCGAGTACACCCGGGAAGCATTGAAGAAACAATTAAAAATATTAAAGTGGAAGTTGCTAAGGAGATCAAAAGAACCGGAGAAAAGATGGCCTATGACGCCGGATTCCCTGATCTTCCAGTTGAGATGGTTAAACTACTTGGTAGATTCAAATACCGCTTCAGCTATGGCCAAAACCTTGTTAAACACACCTTGGAGATGGTCTCCATTGGTGAAGCTTTAGCAACTGAGGTTGGTGCAGATATTAACCTGGTTAAAAAAGCCTGTTTACTTCATGATCTAGGTAAAGTCCTGACTCATGAGATAGAAGGCAAACCACATCACCATATCTCTGGAGATATTGTTAGAAAATATCTCAAGGATGAAGTTCTAGCCAACGCTGTAGAATCACATCATGGTGATATTGAACCAAAAAGCACTGAGGCTGTTCTGGTTCAAGTTGCTGATGCCATATCAGGAGCCAGACCAGGTGCTAGAAAAGATAATTACGAAGACTATGTTAAAAGAGTTAAAGCTTTAGAAGATATTGCCAAACAATACGAACAAGTGCATGAAGCTTATGCTATACATGCCGGTCGTGAAGTTAGAGTTATCTTCAGACCTGAAAAAGCTAGTGATGAAGATGTTATAGTCTTAACCAGAAAGATAGCCAAAGAGATCGAAGAGACTCAAAACTATCCAGGTTCAGTTAAAGTCACTGCTATAAGAGAATTCAGAGTAGAAGAAGCAGCGAAATAAATGGTTAATTGGAAATTATGCAGATCTTAGGAAGAAACCCAGTACTGGAAGCTTTAAAAAGTAATATGAGGTTGAAAAAAGTTCTTGTTAAACAAGGAGAGCTTGATGTGAAGCTGCAGGAAATTATAGATATGGCAGAACAGAAAGGCATCTCAATTTCTATCAAGAGTAAAAAGTATTTGAATAAGATAGCTGAGCACCCTCTGCATCAAGGAGTGATCGCTTTAGCTGAAGATGTAAGGCAACCAGGACTAAATGAACTTCTTAATGATCTGGAAAGAAAAAACATTGAGCCCTTTTTGATCTTTATTCGAGATGCCCAAAATGAAGCTAATATCGGGGCAATCATTAGGACTGCTGAAGCAGCTGGAGCTCATGCCCTGCTTCTTCCTCCCAAGATAAAAATGTCTCCAGTTATGGTCAGATCCAGTATGGGAGCTACTGCACATATTCCGGTAATAAATACCAATCTCTTCCAATCCATTAAAGAAGTTCAAAGTAGGAATATCAGAGTGGTGGGTATAGAGATGGATGGCACCAAATTTCACTATGAGACAGTGCTTAAAGGGCCTTTAATGCTCATAGTTGGGGGTGAGGACAAGTCACTGAGTAAAGAACTACAGGATAAATGTGACGCTGTTGCTAAAATTCCTATGAAAGGCAAAGTAAATTCTCTTAATATGAGCGTAGCTGCTGCAATAGTGATTTACGAGAAATTAAGACAGGAAGCTTAACTATGTCTTCTGGATTGGTAACTGGCAGCTCTTTTTCTAGCTACATCCAATGTATTTAATCTATTTGGTCTGGGTAATTTCTGCATAAGTTGATTTTGCCCTTCTAAGCCTGGCTCCCCTTGATCTTCAAAAGCTTCAACCTGTTCAGGGTCTGGATCAATAACCGGTCTTCTTTCATGAGTGATATGACCATCATCCAGATCATGATGATGCAAAGGCCCTCTTCTTAAAGTCTTACCAGCCCAAGAATTAACATCTCTTTTAGTAGGCTTTGATTCCATAGGAATGATCTGCCCATGACCATCTGTAAAAACATGCTCTTCGACACCTTCTACTTTGCTTAAACCAAACTCTCTTCTACCCTGGGCAATATCCTGTGCCCTTTTAGCTTCCATTAATTTGGCAACGGGATCTTCTTCAATTAATACAGCTTGGGGTAATAGTTCAGATACTAGATCCACAAAGACCAATCTTGTTGAATTAGCCCCGGTTTCTTTTTCATCTAGTTCGGTTGTTGGACAGTCTATGCTCATAATGCATCTTTGCCTCTATCTATGAATTCCTCATTTTGGGCAGGAGTTCTAACACCCCAGTCTAAAAAGTTCAGGGGTTTGTAACTAGTTGAGGTCTTATCCCAGATAAAGACCATTAAGATATATGTTAAAAGGGATATTACCATGGAAACAATTACGAACCAAACCAAAGAGAGCTTATTACCCTTTTGTTTCTCCCCTTTTTCTAGTAACACAATTTCCTGCAGATTACCAAAGATAAATAAGCCGAAGCCTAAGCCAAACATGCTACCTGTAAGCATCCTCATAAAATTACTACTCATGTATGTAATAGAAGTAAAGGAAGCCAGACCAAGCATGGTGGCTACTGTCTGGATCACTCCATCAAGAGCCATAGGTGCAATTAAGACCACTATCCAATACCATTTTATCTTCCTAATTTTAAAAATCTTCAGAGCGATCCCACTAAGAAGGATATTGAACCACATGAAAGTACATCTACTGCACCAGCCGTATTGATAATCACAAACATGAATAGAGCGCCAATGTAATTGATGACAGAAGAAAGAATAAAGGGTATAAATAGCTTTTGAGGGCCAATACCATCCTAATTTGGCTAGGAGGGGAGCTAATAGGGGCAATATATTAAGGGTCAGGATCAAAGACAGAAATGTTTCGTAGATATTCCTAGAAATTAGCGCAAAAAAGTCTTTAATCCTTTTCATCACATAGTTTAAGATCTTTAAGTTTGATCTGCAGACTGCTCCGGCCATTCCAGGTATTCATACTTAAATTACCAGCCAGATCGTATTCTGCATTGGTCCTAATTGTATCAATTTTATCTATCATATTAAAACCAATGACTTGAAATTCATGACCATCTCCATCAGTAACATTGAATCTCAAATGCCTGCGTTCCTGTCCAATAGCCGTGGGAGTCCCAAATACTTTTGCTTTTTTAAAGATAAGTATAGGCTCAGGATTACCAAAACCAAAAGGCTTAAATCTTTGCAGGAGATTGTAAAGCTCTTCATTGACCTGAGAAAGCTCCACACTCAGATCGATCTGTAATTCCTTTAGCAGCATCTCTGGGGTTATCAATTCCAATGCCAGATTTTGCATACCATTTTTAAAATCTTGCACACTTTCTTCTTTTAAACTAAAGCCTGCAGCCTGATTATGTCCTCCAAACTTTAATAATAATTCAGCATTCATAGCTATGGCCTGTGTGATATCAAAGCCATTAATGCTTCTAGCTGAACCTTTAATTATGCCCTTACTTAAATTAGCAACCAGTACAGGCAGATGATATCTATCATTAATGCGACTGGCAACCAGCCCCACCACTCCTTCATTCCAGTCATTACTGTATACGAATATCAATTTATTACCCTTCAAAACCTGGTCTTCTGCTGAGATCAAGGCCTGTTCCAAGATCTTTTTAGTGATCTGCTGTCTTTTGAAATTCAATTCATTCAATTTCATGGCGATTTGCTTGATCTTGGCTCCATCTTTAGAGGTTAAAAGCCTAACTCCATCCAGAGCATGTTCAATTCTACCTGCAGCATTGAGTCTTGGTCCTAAGACAAAACCAAAGTGATAAGTATCAAAAGCATTGCTATTGATACTGGCTACTTTGCTGAGTTGCTTCAAACCCTCATTGTAGTTTTCAGAGTTGAGTAATTTCAACCCTTCATTAACTAGTATCCTGTTCTCCCCACTTAAAGGCATGATATCGCAAACTGTAGCTAGAGCCACAAGATCAAGATAACCATTAAGATCAGGCATGCTTTGTAATTGATCTTTTCCTTGCTCTACCAACAATTGCATTAGCTTGAATACAACTGTAGTAGCGCAAATCTGAGGGAAGGCATAGTCTTTATCAAGTAAGGGATGTACTACAGGTATGAGCTTAGTGATCTTTTTACCTTTATCATCAGGTAGTGTGTGGTGATCTGTGACAACAAAATTCAAGCTTTTTTTTTGATACTTACCAATCAAAGCAGCATCTCTAATACCACAATCCACCGTTATTACCAACTCAGCACCCATTTCCACCACCTTATCTAGCCCCAATGTACTAAGTCCATAACCTTCTTCAAAGCGATCCGGGACAAAGGGTAAAATATCTGCTTTAAAGTATCTAAACAACAAATCAAAGAAAATGGAGGTAGAACAAACGCCATCTACATCATAATCACCATAGATAACTATGCGTTTTTTATCCTTGATGGCTTCTAATATTAATTTAGCAGCCTCTTTGGCTCCAGGTAATGTTTCTGGATTTGCTAATCTTTTCAGATCAGGATCAAAGAATTCCTGAGCTTCTTTAAGATCTTTAATACCACGATTAAAAAGCAACTGTGCTTCGAGTTCGCTTAATGGGGCGAACTTACGAAGCACAGCAGAGTTTATTGGCGATTTAAGGGTCCACTTCATCTAGAAATTGTTCCCCTTCTTATTTACTCTTCTTTAACTGCTTTAATCCTTTTAAACCTAGGAAGGCCAAAGCTGCCAGCAAGGCGCCAGTGATTGGTGCCCAAATGTATAACCAGACTTGACCCCAGGCATCACCTCCTGCGAATAGAGCAGGAACTAGACTTCTAAAAGGATGGAATGATGCACCAGTGAATTCTGTTGCAAATACTGTCAAAGAGAAGGTCAACAAACCTACTACTCCGGCAGCCATTCCCTTACTTCTAGATTCCAATGATGTAGCAAGGAATGCAAAAGCTAAAATGAAAGCAAAAAGCATTTCAATAGCAAATGCTGTTGCTGAGAATTGAGTTAAGAAAGTTGTTGTATAACTGATCTGAGAGATAAACTGTTCTCTGATCCCTTCTGTTCCAGTTAAGCCATTGGCTTCAATTTGAACATCCAAAAGATAGCCTTGCATATTGTAAGCTAGAGCAAAAGCTAATAAGCCTCCAATTAATTGAGCCATAAGATACATAAGCATTTCCCAGAGTTTAGTCACTGAGAATTTCTTAGCTTTGATCTGTTCTGGAAGTGTTGTGAAGTATTCAGCAAAGGTGAATACTGGATTTAGATGTGGCTTGGAGAAAGCTCCAAATACCATCATCAAGGCAACTATACTTGTACCCAAGATAAAAGGCTCAACACTTCTTACCATGATCGGGGACAGGAAAATGATCAATAGGAAAAGAAATGTGCCTAGAAGTTCGGACATGGCTTCAGCCAATAATCCTCCCATCGAAGCTAATTTGCTTCTAGAAACTTTAACAGCTAGTTTCATAGAGAAAAAGGAATAAAAAATTAAATACTATTTAATTTCACATGCTTATGGAAACAGGTCCTGAGGGGCGATCAGGCTGTGACTGAGGGCCTTTGCCTTTTGCAAAAGCCAGGACTACCAAGTATGTAACGGCTGAAACAATAGCACTGATTATAAACGCAACAAGTATCGGATCCATATGCATTACCTACTTTTAATTTAGTATAGGTTAATTGTTGCGATTTGGCAATTTATTTTTTAAAAGACCAGGAAATCTATTTGGGCTTCTTTTTTAGCAAGAGATAAAAAGACATTATCTTGGACTGCGGCTGTATATGTATAGCCATTAGCATCCTGACTCATCACTCCTGAGATTATAACGAACTCATTTACTTTAGTAATATCAGGATTGATTCTTAACCAGATAGGATTCTGGCTCTCATAGGATGTCTTCATGGCAGGTACTAACTTTGTGAATGTATAGCTTACATTATCCCCCTCTATAGTAATGGTCACGATATTAGCATTAACCCCAGCGATCTGACCTGTATAGTTCCAGATCGGTGCTTCAATATCACTGGCACTATCATCCATGCCATAACGTAAAGGTAATATTACTGCACTTTTATCAGTGAATATGCCCCATAACAGATTCTTATCCAAGTTTGATAAAACATCCAGCTTACCTGAACCATCGGTTTTAATGATGCTTCTAGCTGAAAAGATACTATCTTGAGAGGATAGTAATTCCTTGTTCTTGCAATAATCACAATTAGCCTCACCCTCGTCCTTGATCTGATTGAAATTTTTATCTATGAAAAAAGCCACCTTTTTCTCACTAATATCAGTGATTTCCACGGTTTCCATTTCCTTAGCGATCTCTTCCAATTCCATATCCAGTTTACTGGGTTCAACTGCTTCCTGAGTCTCATTAGCATCAGTAGGAATAACTTTATCCCTATTTGTAGAGAAATACATAGCGAGGTAGAGAAGGGTAAGTAGTATTATCACACCAATAATTATCCCGGGAGTAATATTATTAGCTTTTTTAGTATTCATATATTTTTAACTTTTATGATCTTAAAGATGAAAAAGGTCCTCATTATTGAAGACGATTCTATTTTGGCAGAAAGCATTAAGGGATGTCTGGCTTCCCAATTATATCAGATTCAAATCGAAAGTGATGGGAATAAAGGGTATAACAGGGCAGTAAATGGAGACTGGGACTTAATATTGCTGGATATTAATTTACCTGTAAAATCGGGATTTGTGATAGCTAGGGATCTTAGGAAGGCTGGGATTGAGACTCCTATTATAGCCATCACAGGCAGAAGCGATACCTCCTCCAGAATTACCTGCTGGCAAATGGGCTTTGATAAGATCCTCCAAAAACCCTTTACCTTAGCTGAACTAAATTCCTGTATAGAAGCCACTTTAAAAAGGCCAGAGCGTAATTCCAGACTATTAATAAAGCACCTGGACCTGGAATATGATGAAAGCCTGCATTGCCTAAAAAGAGAAAACACCTATCTACCTTTAAGAAAGAAGGAAGTAGATATATTCCTATGCCTTCTTAGAAACAAAGGCAGGGTAATAAGTAGAGAGAAATTATACAAAGCAGTATACGACTGGGATAGTGAAACCTTAGAATCAACATTAGATGTGCATATGTCTCATTTAAGAAGAAAATTGAACCTGGGAAGAAAAGAAGCCTATGATTACATTAAGACTATTCATTCCCGAGGATATATTGTGGAATAAGGATCAGTACCTGTGCTCCACCACTTCTGGGATTAAGAAACATGATCTTGGCTTTAAAGTATTTTCGAAGAAAGAGGGCGCAATTATATAATCCGCGCCCTCTATTTCTGCTTTTATTAGTGATACGGCTCTTGCCAAGATCAGCTAAAATCTCCTCAGGAAAACCTTTCCCACTATTAGATATAGCGATCCTGTAATACTTGGCTTTTAATGAGGTATTAATTGAGATCTGTTTAATTCCATTGTAGGGCTTTAAAGCTTCCAGAGCATTGTTCAAAATATTAATAAAGATTCGAATAAGTTTATCCTGATGCAAAACGACTTTAGGGTCGGCTTCATAATTTTTAGAGATACTGATCCCAGCCTTATTAATCCCTGTTCCAAATAGTTCAACAACTTCATCGAGGATATCACTAATATACTTACCTGATCTTACAATCCTATAACTAGTCCTTTGCTTTAGTATTAAATCCATCTTTTCCCATCCCAGATTAAGTCTTCTTAGATATTGGGGATTATTATTCCTCTCTAATAATTCCAGATTTAATTTCATGATACTAAGAGGAATAGAGAGATCATGAATTAGTCTTTCTATGGGGGCAGGCTCATCATTTAAAGATATTGAAGCTGCCATAAGCAAATATTTAACTTAGCTCATATATACTTTTTTCACTATTCTTTTTCATTGTATGGGATTACAAAAACAGCTATTATCTGGTAAAATAGGCACAGATAAAATGCGCCAATAGCTCAATTGGATAGAGCAACTGCCTTCTAAGCAGTAGGTTACAGGTTCGATTCCTGTTTGGCGCAAATATTTTTAAATTTAGGTAATGAATAACAACTTTAATACTGCCCCTGTTAATCCAGTAATGTTCCCAGGTATGCCTGTAGGGACAACAAGGCAAGATCTAGTCTCAATGCTTAAAGGTGGAGGATTTCCTGATGATTTCTGGGATACTCCAGATTGCGGTAAAAAAGGTGCCGAAATTGTAATTGGGCATGACGCAGCAGTTGGTCTGCAAAGAACAGTTCTAACTCTAGCTGCTAGATTACTACCCATGAGCATGCTGGTTCCTACTGAAGCTAGCCCTGTTTCTGCTCCAGTGCTAGAAGGAGTAAGATAATTTCTTTTACAATGCTTAGTATTTATTTCCCTTTTAGGGTATAGTATTTTATTACTTTTTAAACTATTACATCATGAGGATCTTAATGGAGGAATTAGGTAATCAAGGTAGCAGATATATGGCTCAAAAACTAGCAGTGGTAGAACCAAGACTTCTAAGAGTAGCACCTGATATGTTCATTAGATCTAAATTACAAGAAGGAGACCCCCAAGTTAACCCATTATTAGACTTAGTTATGCCCCTGATCTCCAGAACATTAGGTGCTAGAGAAGATCTGATCGTTACTCCTTTTCCTCATGATGTAGAGCCTTCAGTATTAATAGCAGATAATTTAAGAGATAGAGGCTATCATAGTGCCCTACAGGAAGCTTTAAGTGGATTGGTTGGAAATGGGTTGGTAAGTGCAGTTGATTACAATACCAGCTTCTATAAGTATTAATCCCTGATACCAGAGCGAAGGGCCATTAAGCTGACTTCTGTTCGGATATCAATAAAATTACCGTCAATATCACTATCTCCATTGACCCAGGCTTTATTGGGTTTAAAACGATAAGCTCTTCTGGGAAAATGACTTAAGAATTGTTTTACTTCCCTCATGCTTTTATTACTCCTTCTGTAAATCACTTTCAATCCTTCAATGATATGAATAGGATTACTCATCTCTTCCACCTCACCCTCAAGATATACCCCTACTCCACTACTAGGAGGAACTGTTGAATCATAGATGGTTACAAAAGCTTTGGAATTATTTCTAACATTAATGGAATGCTGGTTTTCCTTCCAGGATAGAAAGTAGAAATTTAAATCTTCATCAAAAGCTGTAAACACAGCGCTGTTCCAAGGTAAGCCATCAGGAGTGATAGTTGCCAGATTCAGGTATTTAATCTCCTTAATTATCTTAATAGCAGTGCGCTCCAGGGAACTTAATTCCATCATGATAATATTTTGTCAATTTCTAATTTAAAATCTGAGCTTGATAAATGATTTGAACTAACACTTAGAAAGGGTATTGCAGCTTTATCTAAGGCTTGAGAAATGAATTTCAGGTCTTTCCTCTCAGCACTGCTATCTATTATCTCTACAGCCAAGGCTATTCTGCCACTCTTTCTATCAACGGCCACCAAATCCACGAATTTATCCATAACTTCCTTTTTAGTCATTGGTAAATGATCCTCATCAACAATGGGCTTAACCAGATCAACCAGCCTGACTTTAGCTAGGAGTAACATATTGCGGTTTTTGAGTGCTGCTTTTAGAAGATCGTATGATTGTAATTCTGCTTTTGAAAGAAGAACTACATTGGATTTGTATTCCACTTTTACTTCAGGCTCTTCCTGCAGTTTATTCCCTTTATTATTAAATCTTCCTAGTACTTCAAATACAGCTATTACTAATACTCCAACAGTAAGAAATACCAGAACAGGGATTAAAAAGACCGATAACTCCATATTAGTTAGAACTTGGATAATATATTCTAAATTAAAAAAGAGAGAAATAGAATAAGAAGATGTGATAAAATCCAAATTACCATGATAAATGCTGAAATCATTAACAATATTATCTCTCAAGTCCCTGTACTTGAGGCCTTAACTGGAGCAATGTTGGCTACTACAATTTTCACTGCAGCCAGAGGCTACAGAGTAGGAGGACTATTAGAAGTTGATCCCCCTAATGAAATTGCCTGGGATAAAAATGAAGTCACTGTGCCCACAGGTAGCACGGTGACGATGATGATGCAGGATTCTAATACTGGTGCTCCCAAAGGTAATTTGGTGATTGCTGATTACAGGGAAAGAGAAGGTGTTAAGCCTCGTACTTTACTGAAATGGGCCAGAAGAGATAATGGGCAACTAGTTCATAAAAGACCATTTCATGTTCTCTACCATGCTGCTGATTTTGCTCAGTTCTTCACTGTGGTCGATCACCAAAGCAATAAACCTATGGGTTTTATTCAGAGAAAATAAGCTTAATTATGCTCGTGCTCCTCTGCTGCCATGGCCTCAGCCTTGGTCTTATGAATAGTGCCATCTGGATGATTGGCTGGCATATAGATTGTGTAGAGGTTTAGAGTCTCTGTAGTTGAGGTATTGATGATATTATGATTAGTGCCATCAGGTACTACAAAGGCGAATCCATCTGAGAATTCATGTTCCTCTCCGTTCATTATCACTTTACCTTGACCTTTATCTACTCTAAAGAACTGGTCTAATCCTGTATGAACTTCCATTCCGATCTCCTCACCTGGCTGTAAGCACATTACTACTACCTGGCCATGTTTACCTGTATAGAGTACCTTCCTGAAATATGTATTATTGAGGGTCTCTTCCTCTATGTTAGCTATATATCCAACCATTGCTAGATATTAAGAAGTAATTATCTTATTCTACAATACCAAATCAAGGATTGAAAGTTAGATCTCTACTTGAGGATTATTATCAAGATTATCGATCCTGGTCCGAAGTTCCTGACAAAGGGGTCTATCACCGGCATTGATCGCAGTAACCAATTGCCCCATCAGAGTATGGTACAAAGGATGCACCTGCTGATGGATCAAAGCAATAGAATGTTCCGGTCTGATATGAGAGGGTCCATTCAAATTTATTACTGCTCCGTTCATAGTGTATATCTAAAATATATAGGGATTATAGCAGAAGAGAGATTTAATTTTAAGTGAGGATGTAATATAATATGAAAGCCTAATGGTGGCCGTAGCTCAATTGGTTAGAGCGCCTGTCTGTGGAACAGGAGGTTATGGGTTCAAGTCCCATCTGCCACCCCAGTTTAGACTTCTTGAGGTTTCAAAGATACTATCGAAGGGTTTAACCAATGTGTATTCCAGTTTCCCATCATTTAGGAATAGGTTCTGAAGTGTTAGACCAATTATTTGCTTCTTTTCCTCAGGTTCAGAACCTAAAAACAGTTCATGACTTCGAGAAGCCAATTCCAGTAGATAGGATGCAGTAATGTAATAATCTTCATCAGCCCTTTCCAAGTTTGATAACTTATTAAGATAGTCCTGTTTCTCTTTCCTAAATCGCACCCTCATGATCTCAAATTGCTCCTGGTCAATAATATTATCTAATTTATCTATGTAGATCTGTTCAATCCTTTTTTCCAGCCTATCAATATGTTGTATATAGTCACTGGAAAGGTCTTTGTTAAAAACTATCTTACCTTCATGAGATTCTCTAAGGGTTTTAACCATTTTGTCTAATTACTTATCGGGTATATGCATATGCTTATAAATTTTAGAGAATTGTTCCGTTAACTCCTTTTCCTCAACCCAAACACCTTTGTGCTTACCCTTTGCGCCTGTACAATGGTAATAAATCCATTTGTGCTTGTTACCGTTTTTTTGAATCTTAGTATGTGTTTCTGGAGTCATTGAACATCCACACACTTTACAGGATATCAGTCCTCTATATATCCCATGTTTACCCACTAATTTCCGCTTCCATTGACCTTTCCAGCGACCTTCGCGGATTGCTTGCACCTTATCCCAAATCTCTTGTGAAATGAGCGTAGGATACTTATGAGGGTAATTTATCCCATCATATACCCGATAGCCTATGTAAAAAGGATTCTTTAAAATCTTTTCAATTTTACCTTTATACAAATTAACCTTGTAATCATTTTTTAACTTCTTAGAGATTGAGAGATATGAGTAAACTCCTGATGAATACAGGTTGAAAATCTCACTTACCATTTGGGCTTCAGTATTTTCAACACGAACTCCGGACTTATTACCCTCATCTCTAAAATTCTTATATCCATAAGGAGCCATTCCATAGATCTCATAATTTCTGAGTTTGCTTTGGATAGTATTCATTGAATCCTCCTGGCAACGATTAATATGCTGCTTGGCCAAAAAGACCTTCATATCCCACTCCTGAATATCTCTCCCAAAACTTTTTGCAGTAAGAATCAACCTATCATTTACAAAATGTAATTCTTTATTATATTCAGTCCTTAGAACATCCATTTCAACTGCATCTCGGTAATTCCTTGTCATCCTGTCAACCCGAAAGGCAATAATTATTGGAATATCCGGAGAAATCTTAATGAACTCAACCATCTCATTGAACTTTTTTCTCAGCTTACCACTTGCTGTTTCTTGGAATATATAATCGCTTACTATTTTAATATCATGATCCCTTGCGTATTCACGCATCTTTGGTAATTGAATATCTTCAAGGGATAAACCGGTTTTTTGCTGTTCAGGGGTCGATACTCTAGCAAGTAATATCGCTTTCTTCATTATTCAAACTTAATTTTATCTATCTCTGACATTATTTTGTCAGTTTGTATTAAAACAACTATTATTTTTTGATAATGGGTAATTTCATCACTTGTTAATTGT
>Ga0172375_10007954_pt1 | contig 14399 bp, 9 predicted proteins | sample LakKiv1m_FD_114537 | JGI IMG/M metagenome (GOLD analysis project Ga0172375, IMG submission 114537) | Freshwater microbial communities from Kabuno Bay, South-Kivu, Congo - kab_092012_11.1m | ecosystem: Environmental > Aquatic > Freshwater > Lake | place: Democratic Republic of the Congo... | reverse complement strand
GACCCCAAAAACTGGGATCTGGCAGAACGCGCATTGATTGATGCCGTGACAAAACGGGGCATGCCGAATTTCGTCGGCGAAGGTGAGGCGGCATTCTACGGACCGAAAATCGATATCGTGGTAAAAGACGCACTTGGCCGTGAATGGCAGCTTACAACCTGCCAGCTCGATTTCGTACAGCCGGAAAACTTCCATCTGCGGTACATCGACGAAGAAGGCAAAGAGCAGAGCCCGGCAGTCCTGCACGTGGCTATATTAGGCTCCGTTGACCGGTTTATGGCCATTCTTATCGAACAGTATAAGGGCGCGTTCCCAATGTGGCTTGCCCCGGTTCAAACGGTACTTATTCCGATAGCCGAACGCCATAATGATGCGGTATTTTCAGTTCTGGCCAAACTCAAAGCCATGGGTATCCGGGCAGAAGCAGATACCAGAAGCCAGCCTATGCAGGCCAAAATACGAGATCATACATTGCAAAAGGTGCCGTACTTAGCTATAATCGGGGATACCGAAGTTAGTGGTAATACGGTAAGTATTCGCAGCAGACACGGGGAAAATCTCAAGGATATACGCCTTGACGACTTCTTCGCGAAGCTAAAGACCGAGATTGAGACCAAAGCAATTTCATAAGTTTTATAAGATCAACTACCAAATCCTGAGCCCGCAAATACGGCTTCTGGATGAAAAAGGGGTACAGATCGGCATAGTCTCCAAACTTGAGGCACTGCAGAAGGCCAAGGAATTCGGAGTCGATGTTGTTGAAATTGCAGCAAATGCAAAGCCGCCGGTCGCGAAACTGATAGACTATAAAAAGTTTAAGTATCAGGAGGCGAGAAAAGAGCGGGAAGCGAAAAAAAACGTGAAAAACGTGGGGGTCAAAGAAATACGGCTCCGGCCGTTTATCGACCAACACGATTTTGACACCTGGCAGAAGCGGGCAGCGAAATTTATCGCTGACGGAAACCAGGTAAAGATAAACGTTTTGTTTAAGGGTCGCGAGCTCGGAAGGAAACAATTCGGGTTTGAAGTATTGAAGAGATTCATAAGTCAGCTCGAAGGTGTTAAAATGGTTCGTGAGCCGAGAATGGAAGGCAGAGTTCTGGCTGCCATGGTGGTTCCGAACAAAAAGGGTGAGAACAAAGAGGAAGAAAAACCGGCCAATCCGGTACAATAACTTTAAGGATTACGCATATGCCAAAAATTAAAACGAGAAAAGTAGCAGCGAAACGGTTCAAGCTGACCGGCACGGGGAAGCTCGTTCACAGGGTTCAGGGAGCGCGTCACCTGCGCAGGAAAAAAAGCAAACGCCAGCAACGCCGGCAGGACCGCCAGGTAGCGTTGGAAAATGCTATGGTTCGCCACGTACGCATATATGTGCCGAAGAAAAAATAAAGGAGATATGTTATGAGAGTTAAACGCGGAGTCGCCAGTAAAGCAAAACACAATAAAATTTTCGCAGCCAACAAAGGCTATCGGATGACCAAGCGCCGTCTGATCAAAGTCGCGACGGAAGCATTCCTGCACGCCGGAGAATACGCATTTGCCGGGCGCAAAAACCGGAAGCGCGATATGCGCGAACTATGGATTACACGCATCTCGGAAGCAACCAAAACGCGGAACCTTTCCTATAGTTCTTTCGTGCACAAACTTAAAGAAGCACATATAGAACTGGACCGCAAAACACTCGCCAATCTTGTTGTAGAAGATCCGGATGTCTTTGATGCAATTCTTGACGAAGTTAAGACCGTAAACTAAAGTAATCATTATGACAACCCGAAACAATGCGTTTTTTGCATTCTTTACCTCGCTCCAGCGGGGTTCTTTGGGTGCATAAAGAAACAAGACACGTATTAACCCGAAGATCCCGCGAAAGCGGGATTTTTTATGGCGACAAGCCGCGTGTCAGCGTCTTGCGCAGGCTATACGACAGGAAATACAATGGGAGATATACATGACGGAACTTATCTACTTAACTGACAGTTACAAGAAGACGCACACGACTACCGTCGTCTCATGCGAACGCAAAGGACAGCAGTGGGAACTAGTCCTTGCCGCTACCATATTTTACCCCGAGGGGGGCGGCCAGCCGTCCGATAAAGGAATGGTAATAACTCCCTCCGGAAAAGCCCATGTAAAACATGTCAGACTCGTAGGCGACACCGTCATTCACGAATGCACTGTTGAAGGTGCCATTCAGGCAGGTGAGGAAGCCCGTTGCGACATTGATTGGGATATACGATACCAGAACATGCGGATACACACTGCCGGTCATATTGTCCATGAAGCGGTCAAACGGATTGCCCCGCAGCTCGTCGCACTCAAAGGAGAACATGGGACACATCCCTATATCGAATATATCGGCAGTGTTCCGATCGATAAAACATACGCGATCGAAAAAGAATCAAACGCCATTGTGGATGCCGATGTAGCGATACGTACGGAATTTGTTACCCTCCAAGAACTTATGGCGCGTGCGTCGTGGGTGCCGGCCCATCTTCCTAAAAATAAACCGCTACGGATCCTTACGATAGGAGATAACGATCCTATACCGGACGGCGGAACCCAAGTAAAAACAACAAAAGAAACAGGAAATATAACCATTACCGCAATTGAGAACGCAGACGAACACGTGCGTATCTGTTACCGGGTGGAATCCGCGCATACTGTTTTGCCGCAGATTTCGGAACCTCAAGCTATTCCTGCACCGGAGTTAACCCGGATGCTTATGGAAGTGGAATCTTCAGCCAAAGAAATTATCGCTTCATCAACAAAATCTGCAGAGGCACTGCGCCTGGAACTGCTCGGGAACAAAAGTAACTTTGCGCAAGTTACAAAAAATATTAAGTACGTGCCTGTAGCCTACCGGCAGGAAATCGGGAAGGTTATCAATTTCGTCAAGGAACACATCGAGGAAGCGCTGAGCGAACGCACGCCGCTACAGGACCATACGTCCGGTGCGGCAGAGAAGTTTATGGATGTTACCATGCCGGGAATCCGACCGCCGGAAGGACATTTACATATTGTCACTCAGGCAATTATGGAAATTACACGAATATTCGAAAAAATCGGGTTTACCAGAGTCAGGCACCCGGAAGTCGATTGGGACTGGTATCCGTTTGAATCGCTGAATATGCCGCCGACGCACCCCGCACGCGATGAATGGGAAACATTCTTTCTGGAATATCCCGGCAAGCCCACGGGTATAAATCCGCGTAAACAAAAAATCGTATTAACGCCGCACACCTCAAACGGCCAGGTACGCGAAATGGAAAAAGGCAGACTGCCGATACGTATGATTAACATCGCCAAATGCTACCGCAGGCAAATCGATGTGTCCCATACACCCATGTTTCATCAGTTCGAAGGCCTGTATATAGACCGCAATGTTTCCATAGGGCACCTTAAGGGAGTATTCGATTATTTCGTCAAACAATTTTTCGGCGCAAACCGGACTACCAGACTGCGCCCGTTTCATTTTCAGTTTACGGAGCCGTCATTTGAAGTCGACATTAACTGCGGTATTTGTTTAGGCAGCGGCAAACTGCCCGACGGCTCATCATGCAAACTCTGCAAAGCAGGCTGGCTGGAATTGGGAGGGGCAGGCATGGTGCATCCGGTCGTGTTACGAAACGGCGGGGTAGATCCCGATGTGTATTCAGGATTTGCGTTCGGATGGGGGATAGAACGGACCAGTATGATGAAGTCCGGCACGAAACTCGATGATATACGATTGCTGTACGGTAATGACATACGGTTTCTTGAACAATTTTAACCGATAATTATGAATATACTTATTCCTGACCGTTGGCTGCGGCACTACCTGAATACGAAAGCGACTCCTGAACAGATAAAGGAATACTTATCCCTATGCGGACCGTCTGTCGAGCGTATTTATGGGGAAGGCGACGAAACGGTTTACGACATGGAGATTACCGGAAACAGACCGGATGCCATGTCCGTAATGGGAGTCGCACGCGAAGCAGCAACCATACTGCCGCGGTTCGGCATAGAAGCCAACCTATCCGGTGATCCCTACAAAGCAAAAGAACGCGATAAAAAATTTACCGGCCCGCTTAAACTGAAAATCAAAACTGACTCAACGCTTAACCCGAGGTGGACATCCGTGATTTTCGATGATGTCACGGTCAAGGCGTCCCCTGAGTGGCTGAGCCGGTATCTGGAACTTGCCGGTATGCGGAGTTTAAATACCGTTATTGACATCACTAATTTTCTTATGCATGCCTATGGCCAACCCGCACACGTGTTTGATTATGACCGGATCGCGAACCATTCTATGGAACTCCGCGCGTCCAAAAAAAAGGAGAAACTTGTCACACTCGACGGGAAGCAGCATACACTGCCGGGCGGCGATATCGTGATAGAGGACGGATCAGGGAAACTCATCGATCTGTGCGGTATTATGGGAGGTAAAAATTCCGCAGTACAGGACAATACAAAACGCGTTGTCTTGTTTCTTCAGACATACGATGCGGCGCATATCCGAAAAACATCCATGCAGTTAGGACACCGGACGGCTGCCGCCGGCCTGTTTGAAAAAGGACTTGATGCGGAATTGGTAAAGCCCGTATGTATGGAAGGCGTGCGCATGATGGAAGAGCTGACCGGTGGACGTGTCGCCAGCCAGCTTACGGATATATATCCGGCTCCCTATAAAGCTGCCCGCGTGTCTGTAGCAATTGAAAAAATTCACGCGTATATCGGTCAAATCAACGTGCCGTCAATGAAAGAAATTTTAAAAACCCTCGGCTTCGGAGTCACCATGACTCACGAGACGCTTACGGTAACGGTACCGAGTTTCCGCCGTGATGTCACAATCGACGTTGATGTGATAGAAGAAATCGCCAGGGTGTATGGGTACCATACAATAGAAGCCAAACTTCCTGACCATGCTCCTCCGGTTACTATTCCCGATATGCAGCTCAAAACCGAGGAGGAGATAAAAATCCGGCTGCGTGACTGGGGATTTACCGAATGCATTACGTATTCCATGGTCCCGGAGGAAAGCATGCATATGTTCGGTTATGACGCAGGCGATGCATACAAAATAGCCAATCCGCTTTCCAGCGAATGGGTCTACATGCGGCCCGATTTACTTATGACGATGCTTCCGGTTGTCCGAGAAAACCTCAAACTCAAAAACAACCTGAAACTGTTTGAGCTGAGTATGCAGTACGCATTCCGGAAGCAGGATTTGCCGATCGAGTCCCCGACGCTTATTGTCGCATGGACAAACGAAGCGTTCCTTGAAGCAAAGGGGATTGCGGAGGCGTTGTTTGCGCTCTCCGGCATACCATTTCCCGCTGACAGCAGCAGCAACCCAAAAAAAGAGCCCGCTTCGTGGTACGACAACAATTTCCTTTCCCTGGCTGAATTCGGATCCCTCGGACAGCTACACAGGGGATTATTGGAACGTCTGGGCATCAGTTCGCCGGTAACCGTCCTGCATCTTGATGTGGGAGCTCTGGCAGCACACAGCAACGCGGCAAAAGTATACATACCAGTCCCCAAATACCCGCCGGTTGTTGAAGATCTTGCGTTTACCGTACCGGACCGGTTTCAGGTAGGGCCGCTTATCGATGCATTACGACATGCACATCCGCTGGTGTACGCCGTAACACTGTTGGATGTCCATAAAAATACCAGAACCTTTCATATCACGTATCAGGATCCGAAACGGAATCTTTCCGGAGAGGAAATTATTCCCGTACGGAACAAACTTATTGAGGTTGCTAAGAGGCGATATAACGTATCGCTCAAAACGCTCTGACCTGCGTTACGGGGTAGGGAGAGGAGTAGGAGTGGATGTCGGTGCCGCATAATCCTGATTGATCCCTACGTGCAGTTCCCGTTCCGCAGAGGTACCCCGTTTATCAATGGCTTTCACCTTGATAATGTGTGAACCGTTCGGCACGTTTATCGATTCGGAAACAGATTTTTCATTACTCTTTTCCTTCATCTTACTGCCGTCGACAAAAATTTCAAACCGCTCGATATCGGCAGTTGAAATAGCCGTCGCTTCCACCGTTATATTATTGTTGTTGATCCGCTCATTATCATTGGGCTTTTTAACCTGCAATACGACCTGATTGGAATCACCGCCGCTGTATGTTTCCGTCGGGGCCTTATACTTGCTGTCGGCCGTTTGTATCCATGCATTGATACCGTCCTGCCAACGGTTCTTGCCGTCACCGGATACGGGGTCATCTTCACGCAGAACGATAAAAAGCTTTTCGTCATAGTCGCCGGTTGCCACTTCTACGCTGTTTGCGAGTTTGTTAGTATCTTTTCTGGAAATCTTGAGCTTCTGATAAATGGCTGCCGGACCGGTAGGTTCCGTTCCTTTCACAAAAAATTCCTTACGGGTCGGCTGATTTTCGAACGGAAGCCCGCCGCCGAATGCGTCGATATCCATTTCGATTACGCTGTCTGGCCGGTCAAACGGCTGGTCAATCATGGATTTGAGCGCCTCGCGCATAATCCGGTTCCATATGGGAGCAGCCCCTGTCACACCGGAAGCAAGCGTCGGGCTCATGGGGGTATTATCGTTATTGCCTACCCACGTCACGACGACGCGGTTCTTGGTATATCCTGCCGTCCAGTTATCCCGTTTATCATCCGTGGTACCGGTTTTGGCCGCTACCGTTTTACCGGGAATAACGAGATAGGATTTAAGTCCGAATACTTCTTTACGGGCGTCATTATCGGATAATATGCTTGATATGATAAAGGAAACTTCCGGATCCAGCTCATCACGGGCAGCAGCGGGAGTATATTCATACAACGTTTTCCCGCTTGTATCCACCACTTTGAGAATGGCTACGGAATCCATACGTTTGCCTCCGGTTGCTAGTACACCGTACGCAGTTGCCATATCCATCATCGTCACCTCGGCTCCTCCCAGCGGCAGAGATAATCCTACCCGTTTCAAATTTTCATCTGTCGGTTCCCACGTTTTAAGTCCCATCGCATATCCCAGTTTCAGCACGTCTTTGACTCCGTCCAATGCGGCTACTTTTACCGCAATCGTGTTAATGGAATTGGCTAGTGCATACCGGAGCTGCATGGGACCGCGGTATTTATTGTCATAATTTTTCGGATTGTATTCAGGCTTCGACGAATCGCCGGACGGATATTTCGTTTCCACGTCCATCAGCATGGACGAAGCCGTGTACCCGCGCGTGAGCGCTGCCGCATAAATAATCGGCTTGAGGGTAGAACCCGGCTGGCGTAACCCCTGGGTGACGACATTAAATTTGAGCCCTGAACTGTCTGTTGCAGCGTAATCTTTGCTTCCCACCATAGCGAGGATTTCTCCGGTAGCAGGATCCAGCACAACTGCAGCTCCGTTACTCACTTTCAGTTTTTTGGCTTTATCCACTTCCTCTTTCACGGCAAGCTGGGCGGCTTCCTGAAGTTTCCAGTCGAGCGTCGTAGTGACGGTAAGACCTCCGGCATTGACCAGTTTTTCGCCGAATCGGTCAATTAATAATTCCTTGATATACGCGACGAAATGCGGCGCGCGCAAGCTGGCATCTCCTGCGGCAAACGTTATGGTGTCCATTTGTTTCCGGGCCTCGCTCTCCTGAGCCGGCGTGATAAACCCTTCTTCACGCATCCTGCGCAACACATGTGCCGTGCGGTCCTTATATGCTCCTTCCGTACCGGTAAAGGGAGAATAGTAACTCGGCGACTGGGGTAGTCCGGCCAAAATTGCGGATTGAATAAGAGAAAGATCTTTTACCGGCTTGTCAAAATAATGCTCGGCCGCAGTTTTTACCCCTACCGCCGTGCCTCCGTACGGCGCTTCGTTCAGATACATGAGAAGAATATCGTTCTTACTGTATTTGCGCTCAATCTGAATGGCAAGCACAGCCTCTTTCATCTTGCGCGGCAGCGTACGCTCCTGACTCAGCAGTACGTTTTTAACGAGCTGCTGTGTCAGCGTGGATCCTCCCTGACACCTCCGCAAAAAAACGCAGGCCAACAGTCCGCGCATGATACCTGTCGTGGATAATCCCTGATGCCGGTAGAAATCCTTATCTTCTACGGCAACCGTCGCATCTTTTAAGTACTGGGGTATCTCATCCCATTTGGCCGGTATCCGGTTTGCTTCCTCGAAAATGTCGTAGAGCTTTTCTCCGCTTCTGTCGAGCACGACGGTAGAGAGTCCTTCACGCCGCTGTACCTTATCGGGGCGGGGTAAATCCTTGGCATACCAGGCAAATAAAATACCGGTAAATAATATGAGGATGACAAATCCGATAAACCCGCCGTACGCTACGATACTCCAGAGTTTTATGCGCGACACGGAGGTTCCGAATAGCTTTCTTCTCTGCCGCTCACTGAATAAATCTGACATTTCCATCACGGAATCCATTGTAACGTCGATTGACAAAAATGACAAATTATGATACAGTTTCAATCAACAATTGAATAGGAAAGGCATAGAAAGAGACGAAGTAGCAGGTAATTTGAGACAAGAGAGAGGAGACGGTTGGTGCAAGATCTCCCGATAAATTACTTACGAAATACTCTCTGGAGCCGAAAGGTTGAATAGGAAAAAGTAAACCGATCCGGGTAAGCCCGTAACAGCAGAATGTGAGTGTCGCCATCTGCGGAGCTCACAAACGAGGCTAAGGTAGAACCGACCTCTGGGTCGGTTTTTTTGTGGCTAAAATACCGTAGCAAACCAAGGTGGTACCGCGTGGTGTCAAAACCCCGCCCTTGTTCCTGAGCTAGTCAGGGATGAGGTCGGGGTTTTTTGTTTTGAAATAGCTGAGTTAGCCCCTCAAAGCAACTGGGGCAACAACATAGTGATAAGCAAATATTGCTGATGTAGCAAAGTGGACAAATGCGTCCCGCTGTAAACGGGATGCCCGGAAGGGCTACGGAGGTTCGAATCCTCCCCTCAGCACCCGTGTACCTAATATTTAGCACGGATTAGGAGGTATATATATGAATGATAAAGAAATATCGCGGTCGTTAGGCAATGAGTTCGGTAGGGGACTACGCAGAACAAGCGGTTACGAAGAAACGAGGGCGCGTATGGATGCGGAGGGCTTGTCAGAAGAACTTCTCAACCGGACGCCGCCCGTCGGCCTCAATTTGCAGCTTTTATCAGAAATGTCCGGCATTCATCTGCTCTCAAAGCGGATAAACCGGCGTCCGCTTTCGATTGCAATGCTGGGGCTTGCCAGTGTTGACGGAGTGGAAGATACACAGCGTTTTGTCCATCATGCGCTAAACACTACGCTTAGTGATTTTCATATTATCGATATTGATGAGGATATTATAAGCGAGGTCGATAGGTTGAAACGGGAAAAGTCACTTTCCCACGTTTTTCCGCACCTTATCGATGCACGCCATACCGATCTTGCTGACGAATCAGTAGACGTCGTTATCAGGGACCATACCGGCAATTGTTGTCCTCCCAATATTGACAGGGAGATTGATGCGGAAACATTCCGGATTCTTAAACCGGGTGGCACGTCTATCGTCAACATATCGACAAGCGAATTGTTGCCGACATCAGAAAACCGGCAGGGTATAGATCTTTCCCATGGCACCCGAAAAAGCACGGCCGTCACTGAGGCACTGCAAAACCATATATATGATTTGGCGCAATTTAAACGTGAATTCGGCAACGATATGGAAAGCGTGCGGGGGAAACTAATCGAAATTGAGCACCCGGGCGGATTTGTCGTATTCGGTGAAGACCCAAACGGACACGGTGAATGGTTCCGGGGGCTGGGGGATCACATCGGCCTTTGGCAGCGCCTGGGGTTTATCGTCAGTGACCTAAAAAGCAGATTCGGGAATGACAGTCATACGCCGCCGCTTATGTGCATGCGGCACAATATAGTCCTTACCAAAAAGGAGTAAACACATATGAAAATGCAGTCACTTTGTGTCCAGCAGAACGATCCGGTTATGCCCGATGGAGATATTGTTACTCCCATCCATACGTCGGTTATTTTTGCCATGGATACGCTCTCTTCTGACACAGGACCGCAGTACGGGAGAATTCATAACCGGACGAGAGCCGATTTAGAGCGTGTAGTAGCGGGCGTCCATCATGCCACGTTTGGCATTGCCACGGCAAGCGGATCAGCGGCAATCACCATGGCGTGTCTGCTGTTATCGCAGCACAGCACGATACTGCATCACACCGAATTATATGAGGGGACGCGGCGCATACTGCATGCGGTCATGCGACCCTTTGGAGTAACGGGTGTTCCCGTCAACTTCCATGATCTGGTACGCGCCGAAAAACAAATAAAAACAATGAAACCTGCGCTCGTGTGGATAGAAACACCAACAAATCCGTCGCTTCGCGTGCTAGATATCAGTAAAATAGCGTCGCTTTCTCACGCTAACGGAGCTCTGCTTGCCGTGGATACCACTATATGCTCGGGAATGCTGCAAAAGCCGTTGACGCATGGCGCTGATATAGTTGTAGAAAGCCTTACGAAGGGCCTCAACGGTCATAGTGATGCGCTCGGCGGATTCATCGGTACAAACGATAAACAATTGGCGGACAGATTGCAGTTTCTTACTCAGACCACAGGCGCGATATTGGATCCTGTCTCGGCTTCGCTTATATTGCGCGGTATAAAAACAGCGCCCGTGCGGATGAAGGCTCAGCAGCAAACCGCTCAAATTGCTGCAAAATGGCTCAATCATCATCCGCTTGTCACACGCGTTATGATGCCGGGAATCCACACCTCAGCTGAACGGTTATTGGTTCGGCAGCAAATGTCCGGGAAAGGACAGCTTGTTTCTTTCGTACTGAAACCCCACGTTGATCCCGTATCTGTCGCCAAAAAACTAAAACTCATCCGGATAAGCCATTCATTCGGAGGCGTCGAAACCATTATTCAGCATCCGGCTTCTATGATGGATTGGTCTGATATTTCGGAGCAGTTTCGGCCGGATATGCATTTATTTCGGCTGTCCGTTGGACTGGAACACCCGGACGACATAGTAAACGATCTGAAACAGGCTCTGGAAGAATAGGATAGGCTGTGATATAGATAAAGGAGGTAATCTATGGACGCTATTGAAGAATTACTCACGCGGGGAGTCGAAAATATTATTCCGGATAAGGAAAAGCTCCGGAAGCTTCTTGCCAGCGGAAAAAAGCTGAATGTGTATTTAGGGATTGATCCGACCGCCACCCATATCCACATCGGACATGCGGTGCCGCTCCGGAAACTGAATGCATTTGCGGCACTCGGCCACACCGTAACATTTCTCATCGGCGATTTCACCGCACTTATCGGGGATACGTCGGATAAAGATGCCGAGCGCCCGGTGTTGACAAGCGAACAAATCAGGGCAAACTTCGAAACCTACAAAAAGCAGGCGGAAAAAGTGCTGGATTTTTCCAAGATAACGGTCCGGTTCAACAGTGAATGGCTGCAAAAACTGACGTTTACGGAAATCGTAAAACTTACCCAGCATTTTTCGGCCGGTGAGTTTGTCGGACGTGAACTTATCAAAAAACGCCTCACGGAGGGAAAAAAAGTAGGTCTTCATGAATTACTGTACCCGGTAATGCAGGGATATGACAGTTATTTTATGGATACGGATATCCAGCTCGGGGGCACAGACCAGACGTTTAACATGCAGGCCGGCCGTATTCTGCAGAAAGATTTACGGAACAAGGAATCCTTTATCATCGCAAACGGATTCTTAGAGGGTACTGACGGCAGAAAGATGAGCAAAAGCTGGGGGAATGCCATATGGCTTACTGATGAACCCGACGAAATGTTCGGCAAGGTCATGTCGCTTCGGGATGAGCTGATTGAGCAGTATTTCACATTGGCGACAAGCGTTCCGCATGAAGAAATAGAAGCGATAGCAGCACGCCTGAAAAACGGAGAAAATCCCATGACGCTCAAAAAGCAGCTCGCACACCGCATGGTGACGGAGCTGCATTCGAAGCCTGCAGCTGACGCGGCACAGACCGAATTTGAAACACGGTTCCAGAAAGGCAGGGTAGCCGATTCCAGATTGCCTGTCATTTCATTGCGGACGCTCAAAACCCGGAGCACGATTGCCGATACGCTGGTCGCATTCGGACTTCTGTCCAGCAAATCCGAAGCCAAGCGTCTTGTGGAGCAGAAAGCAGTAAAAATAAACGGCGCCGTGGTTTCAAATCCCAAAGATGAGCCGGCGTTACGGGCAGGGGATACTATTGAAGTCGGACGAAAAGCTGTTAAAATTGAATCCTGATATGACCGGGTAGTAGAATTTCGACGCGCTTTCGTTCTTCGCGCATAGAATAAATTACCCAGGCATATTATAATTATTTTTAAAGAAAGGACCTGAACATTCGCCAGCGCAAAACGCGATGGTCGAAATTTCACTACCCGGATGAATTTTTTCCGCAAACACGAAAAATTCTGGAAAATTATTGTCATACTCTCCAGCGTGGCACTCGTTGCGACGTCATTCGTCCCGTTTCTGGCCGGCGGACTCCGCTGATACGTTTTTTTGCCGCCGCAGCCGCATAAGAGTATATAATACTAGTCATGGATTTAACCCTAACTTCTCCCGTACAGTACGTTCCCCGGGTGGGTCCCCGCATGGCCACATTGCTTAAAAGAATCGGAATAGAAACCGTTTACGACCTGCTTACCTATGTACCGTTCCGGTACAAAGACTATTCATTGGTTTCTCCTATCTCCCGGGTACAGCCGGGAGAAATTGTGACAGTCGTCGGGACGCTTGAGTACATACGTGCGTTTATTACCAAAAACGGCAAACGCCTGGTAATGGGACGTCTGCGTGACGAGAGCGGTGCAATTGATATTTCATGGTTTAACCAGATGTACTTAGTCAAAACACTGCACGAGGGAGATACATTAAGCGCTTCGGGCAAAATTGACTGGTTCGGACAAAAAATCGTCCTCTCCTCTCCGGAATATGAAGTGCTCAAAACAGCAGGGGAGGAACACACCAGCCTGCACACAGGCCGCCTGGTTCCGGTATATCCGGAAACAGAGGGATTGTCATCAAAATGGCTCCGCGGCAGAATCGCGTTCGTCCTTGAACAATGTCTGCCGCAGGTTACCGACCGGATACCGGAAACCATACGGACAAAACAGAACCTCCTGAGTCTTACTGATGCGATACGGATTATCCATTTTCCGGATTCCGCAGAAACAGCAGCCCGTGCGCGGGAGCGGCTCGCATTTGACGAATTATTCCTTCTTATCCTGCGGAGCCGCCGGCAGAAGCACTTGTGGAAAACGACGCTCAAAGCAAAAGCGCTGCCTATGAGCAAAACGCAGCTTCAACGTTTTGTCAGCTTGCTGCCGTTTACGTTGACATCCGATCAGAATCAGGCAATCAGTGAAATTACATCCGACATGGCTCACCCGGTACCCATGAACAGATTGCTGGAGGGAGACGTGGGGGCCGGGAAAACTGTGGTTGCAGCGGCAGGCATGTATGCCGCGTTTATCCATGGGGATAACTCTGCGCTTCTGGCACCTACTCAGATACTTGCAGAGCAACACGCCAAAACGCTGCGGCTGATACTGGAACAAGCGCACGGCATTCCCGTTCATTTAATTCTCGGAGGCACGAAAAAGCAGGATGTTCATACATTTCCGAAAACACCGGCAGTATATGTAGGAACGCATGCGCTTCTTTCAAAAGACCGCAAGCTGCCGGATTTCGGATGTATCGTCATCGATGAACAGCAGCGGTTCGGGGTGGCTCAGCGGGCGGCACTGCGGGAACATACCCACGGAAAGCTCGTACCGCACCAGCTTTCCATGACGGCGACTCCCATCCCCAGAACAATTGCACAGACGGCATTCGGCAATCTCGATATGAGTGTGCTCCGCTCTATGCCCAGCGGCCGCAAAACCGTAAAAACCTGGGTGGTTCCGAAATCCAAGCGGGAATCGGCCTATCAGTGGATGAAAAAAGAGCTTGAATCTACGCATTCACAGGCATTCATCATCTGCCCGCTTATTGAAGAATCGGAAACGCTTACGTCGGTAAAAGCGGCAACAACCGAATTTGCCAAACTGAAAGATGTTTTCGCACCACTCCGGGTAGGACTATTACACGGGAGAATGAAAGCCGAAGAAAAAACGGACACGTTAACCCGCATGCACGACCGGCACATTGATCTGCTGGTTGCAACTCCCGTGGTAGAGGTCGGCATAGATATCCCGGAAGCAACCATTATGGTCATCGAAGCGTCCGAGCGGTTCGGACTTTCCCAACTCCATCAGCTCCGGGGAAGAGTTGGCCGGCGGGAAAAACTATCCTATTGTTTATTGTTTACCGAAAATGAATCACCGGAGGTGTTAACACGCCTTAAGGCACTGGAATCCGTACATAGCGGCCCGGAGCTG